>JAEEGI010009382.1_pt1 | contig 21453 bp, 17 predicted proteins | sample 8958751 | NCBI WGS metagenome assembly JAEEGI01 (sample SAMN16246545, study PRJNA631951) | gut metagenome | biome: gut microbiome; feature: rumen; material: KS-attached | host: Bos | place: Iran: Karaj | collected 2018-10 | reverse complement strand
GGGCGCAGGAGATTTGAAGGGAGCTGTCCTTAGTACGAGAGGACCGGGATGGACAGACCTCTGGTGCACCAGTTGTCGTGCCAACGGCACAGCTGGGTAGCTACGTCTGGACGAGATAAACGCTGAAGGCATCTAAGCGTGAAACTCTCCCTAAGATAAGATCTCCCATCCATTAGGAGTAAGGGCCGAAGAAGACTACTTCGTTGATAGGCCGGCGGTGTACGCACAGCAATGTGTTCAGCCAACCGGTACTAATAGCCCGAGGGCTTGACCTACATCATGCAGGTCTTACAGTCCTTGCATCCTCCTCCTTCTCTGTTTGGTTTTCAGGGTGTGTCCCTGAATAGTTGGTGTTTTTAACGGTGAGGGTCCACCTGTTCCCATTCCGAACACAGAAGTTAAGCTCACCAGTGCCGACGATACTTGTCTGGCGACGGACCGGGAAAATAGGTCAATGCCAACATCGAGCCGCTGCAGTTTCTGCAGCGGCTCCTTTCTTTTTCTCTTTAGAAGTCGTCACGTTCGGTTCCAGTTGACGGGAACGCGATTTCCCTGTATAGTAGAGGCAGCAGAAACTATTTACAAGGAGGAAAATGATATGTCAAACAAGTACGCGGGAACCAAAACGGAAAAGAATCTGTGGGAAGCCTTTGCGGGCGAGTCGCAGGCAAGAAATAAATACACCTATTTTGCGTCCGTTGCAAAGAAAGCCGGTTACGAGCAGATCGCGGAGATCTTCCTTAAAACAGCCGACAACGAGAAAGAGCACGCCAAGCTCTGGTTCAAGGAACTGAGCGAGCTCGGCACCACGGAAGAGAATCTTCTGCATGCAGCCGAAGGCGAGAACTTCGAATGGACCGACATGTACGACCGCATGGCGCAGGAAGCCGAGGAAGAAGGCTTCCCTGAGCTCGCGGAGAAATTCCGCGGCGTCGCCGCCATTGAAAAAGCCCATGAGGAGCGCTATCGCAGGCTGCTTCAGAATGTGGAAGAGAAGACCGTGTTTGAAAAGAGCGGCGTGCAGGTCTGGGAGTGCCGCAACTGCGGCCACCTGGTCGTGGGAACGAAACCGCCCGAGATGTGTCCGGTCTGCAACCATCCGCAGGCCTACTTCGAAGTGCGCAAAGAGAACTACTGATCTTGAAAAACAAACAGGGTTAGTAAAGCCTGTAAATTTGATTGTTAGCCTCAAGGAGAACAACTGCGGTCTGACCGCGTGCAGCAAAACTTTTTGTCTTTGAGAAAAAACACCTGTTTGTAAATATCCCCTGGGGAGCCACCTCCAATGCAGTTTTCAGTCTCGTCTGGACTGCTGTTGTAAACAAGCTGGCTCCCTATTGCTGTTTGAAGCATATCTTCTTCAAGTCGTTGAAGACAGTAAACAAACACGAAGAAGAGGAAACTAGTATAGACGACACTATTACAGCAAACGGAAAAGCAACATGTATATGGTGGTTGCGAACTTTAGGAGACGATTCAACCTGGGCAACATGTGTTAATGCAGATGGATCAATCGATGATAGGGGATATCTTGTGAACCGAGAGTATATATCCGTGCGGCCTGCTATATGGATTGATCTTGAAGCTTAATTCTTCATTAGTTCCCCGCCACAGAAGCCTATAACTAGAGTTGTAAGAAGTGGGGAGCAAACATTTAGTGCATGTAGGATAGTCCCAGATAGTTCTGTTTTCGCAGACGGATTCGAGTATTAAGAGCAGGAAGCCCGCAGTTGACAACTGCGGGCTCCTTCCTATCTATACGATCTTTATTTTTTCCCGCTGCGTCTGGCGTAGGAGAACATCCAGGCAACGATGAAGACCAGCGCCAGGATGACCACAATGCCGAGCACAGTGTTGAAAGCGCCGCTGACGATCGTGACAGCTCCGGAAAGCAGCTTCACAAGAACGACCACCAGCAAAACAGCGGCGAGCGCGACCAGGATCAGAAACGGTGCGGCTTTTTTATTCACGGTCGAAAACCTCCTCGTTTATATTCGGGTTTTATACAGGCTCGCCCAGGCGGGAGAGCACAGCGGTAAAATAGTCCGGCAGCGGCGTTGTGAGCATAACGGGAACCCCGCTGCGGGGATGGACGAACCGCAGTTCTTTCGCGTGCAGGCACTGGCCTTCCAGGCCCTTGTCGGGTGAAGGAGAACCGTACATGCTGTCGCCCAGCAGGGGGTGGCCGATGCTCGAGAGATGAACGCGGATCTGATGGGTCCTGCCGGTCTCCAGCCGGCATCTTACATGCGCGTAAGCCAAATAATTCTGAATGAGCTCCCAGTGCGTCACGGCATGGCGGGCGTTTTTTTCAGTCACAGCCATGCGCTTGCGATCGGTCGGATGGCGGCCGATCGGCCGATCCACCGTTCCGGAGGACTCCTTCATCCGGCCGCGCACAACAGCCTCATAGGTGCGGGCCAGCGAATGGTCGCTGAGCTGCGAGGAGAGCTTCTGATGAGCAAAATCATTTTTTGCAGCAATGATCAGGCCGGATGTGTCCTTGTCGATACGGTGAACGATACCGGGCCGTTTTTCGCCGCCAATGCCGGAGAGCGAGTTGCCGCAGTGGAAGAGCAGGGCGTTCACCAGGGTGCCGTCCGGATGCCCGGGCGCCGGATGGACCACCATGCCGCGCGCCTTGTTCACTACTATGAGATCTTCGTCCTCGTAGACAACGTCCAGCGGAAGATCCTGCGGGACCAGAGGGATTTCTGTCAGCTCCGGCAGTGTGACCTGCAGCAGATCGCCGGCGCGGCAGCGGTAGTTTTTTCGCACGGGCTGTTCGCCAAGGAGGATCTGTCCGGCTTCGATCAGCTGCTGAACGGAGGAACGGGAGAGTTCCGGGATCATACGAGCGAGGAGAGCATCGACTCTCTCTCCGCTCTCCTCTGCCGTGATGAATAGAATTTCTTCATCCATACCTGTTCAGTTTTTTACTTGAACTCGTTCAGAATATCGTCCAGCGAGAACTCTTCATCCAGCGAAGGCTTCTTCGCAGGGGCGGCTGCCGGCTTCTGCGCCGGCGCGGCAGCGGGTTTCACGGCAGGCTGTGAGGCAGCCTTCTGAGCGGCGGCGACAGCCTTTTCAGCCGAAGCATCCGCACGCTGCTGGCGGGCAGCGGCGCCTGCCGCCGGCTTGGCGTTGGCGCGTTCCCAGGCGGCAAACGGATCGTCCACCTTTTTGGGGGCGGGTTTTGGTTCTTCCGCGGCGTCGGCTTGTACAGCCGGTTCTTCCGCCTTCCTGTCAGCGCGGCGGGCCATCTCCTGTTTCGGCGCGGGCTCTTCCGATTTTCTTTCGGCGCGTTTTGCCTTTGCCGGCTTCACAGGAGGCTCATCTTCTTCCTCTTTCTCCTCAGCCTTCCGCTGCCTGGCAGCGGCTTTCTCCAGCTTGCGCTGTTTCCGGCGGGAAATGGGAGGCGCGGCTTCTTCCTCTTCTTCCTCGTCTTCGTCCTCATAATCCACGAATTCGTCGGCATATTCGTCAACATCCTTGCGGGTCTTGCCAAAGATGATGGCGAGCGCGAAGATGATGGCAAAAACGGTGATGAACACATCGGCCAGGTTGAAGACCGGGAAGTTGATAAACTCGAGCTTGAAGATATCCTGCACATAGCCGTAGATCACGCGGTCGATGCAGTTGGAAAGCCCGCCTGCAGTGACCAGAACGATAGCCCAGCGGGAGACCTTGCCGGAGATCAGCTTCGTAGCCAGCGCGATGATCACAAACAGCGTGAACACGCCGGTCAGGATGATAAAGTAGATCCTGGCGTTGCTTCCGCTCAGGAAGCTGAAAGCGCATCCGTCGTTGTGCACATTGGCGAAGCTTACAACGCCGGGGATGAACGGCTCGCCCATGGTTTCAACGGGGACGCGGCCGGAGACCCAGAATTTTGTCCACTGGTCGGCGATGATGACCAGAAGACCGATAATAGCGTACAGCATGGCATACTCCTGTCTGCCGCAGAAGGGTTTGGCTTGTTGCGGCGGGATGATATCGTGGCGTCCGCCACGGGATTTATAAACGGGTTACAGATCGCTTACCACCCTGGCGCAGCGCGGGCAGAGACCGGTCTCGGGATCGGCGTCCACGGAATGCATCCAGCAGCGCGGGCACTTCACACCGGGCGCGTTGGCAACGGTGATGGTGAGGCCGGAAAGCTTTGCGCCGGGCGCCTCCGCGGCGACATCCTGAAGCGGCTCGTCCGGCTCGATCAGGCACCGGGAAACGATGAACAGCTCGGAAAGATCCATGTCGCTGACCGTCTCCAGGCACTCCTTCGCGGCGGTATCCTGCGCCTTCAGCGCAACAGCGGCCTCCAGCGGCTTGCCGATGCGCTTGCCGGCACGCGCCGTTTCCAGAACGCCGTTCACGTCGTTGCGCAGGCCGATCAGCACGTCCCAGCGGGCCATCTGTTTATCGGAAAGCGCGTAGGCGGCGAAGGGCTGGTTCATCTGGTTCAGTACCACGTTGCGGGTATCGTCTTCCGCACGATGCGGCATGGCCTGCCAGATCTCATCGCAGGTGAAGGCGAGGATCGGGGCAAACATCTTGGTGAGGGTATCGAGGATCAGGAACAGGGCGGTCTGCGCGCTGCGGCGCTTGAGGCTGTTCGGGGCTTCGCAGTACAGCCGGTCCTTGATGATATCGAGATAGAAGCTGGAAAGATCCACAACACAGAAGTCGTTGATCAGGTGGGAAATCACATGGAACTCATAGTCGCGATAAGCGGCGTTCACCGCCTCGATCAGGGCATTGAGACGCGTTATGGCCCAGCGGTCCAGCTCCAGCATATCGGCGGGAGCAACGAGGTCATTGGCGTCAAAACCGGCGAGGTTGCCCAGGCAGTACCGGGCCGTATTGCGGAACTTCAGATAGTTCTGGCTGAGCTGCCTGAAGATGTCCTTGGAGCAGCGCACGTCGACATGATAGTCAGCAGAGCCTGCCCAGAGGCGGAGCAGATCGGCGCCGAACTCCTGCACGATCTCAGCGGGATCCATGCCGTTGCCGAGCGACTTGTGCATGGCTTTGCCCTCGCCGTCGACGGTCCAGCCATGGGTCAGGCATTCCTGATACGGTGCACCTTTGCCCAGCGCACCGACGGCGACGAGCAGGGAGGACTGGAACCAGCCGCGGTACTGGTCACCGCCCTCGATATACATCGTGGAGGGCCAGAAGCCCTGATCGCGCTGCATCGCGGCGTAGTGGGTGGAGCCGGAATCGAACCAGCCGTCCAGCGTGTTGGTCTCCTGTGTGAAGGACTTGCCGCCGCAGTGCGGGCAGGTGAAGCCTGCGGGGAGGATCGCGGCAGCGTCGCGGTCGAACCAAGCGTTGCTGCCTTCCTTCTCAAACAGGGAGGCGACGGCTTCGATGCTCTCTTCGGTGCAGACGGGCTTGCCGCAGTCCACGCAGTAGAACACGGGGATGGGGAGGCCCCAGCGGCGCTGACGGGAGATGCACCAGTCGCTGCGCTCGCGGATCATGGCGCCCATACGCTCCTTGCCCCAGGAGGGCAGCCAGCGCACGGCTTCACAGGCTGCGATCGCTTCGTCTTTGAATGAGTCGACCGAGCAGAACCACTGCGGAGTCGCACGGAAGATGATAGGCTGTTTGCAGCGCCAGCAGTGCGGATAATTATGCATCAGGCGCTCCATAGCAAAGAGCATGCCGCTCTCTTTCATATCGGCGGCGATGATCGGGTTGGATTCTTCCACGATCAGACCGGCATATTTGCCGGCATACTCCGTGTGACGACCCTGATCATCGACCGGGACCACCATCTCCGTACCGTAGGCGAGGCAGGTCTGATAGTCAACGTCGCCGAAACCGGGCGCGGTGTGCACGCAGCCGGTGCCGTCCTCAGTGGTGACGTAATCCGCCAGCATCAGCAGGGATGTCTTGGGCAGGAACGGATGATCGGCCAGCATGTACTCAAAGAAGCTGCCGGGGTGGGTCTCCACGATCTCATATTCGGAAACGCCGCCCTTTTCCATGACCGTTTCCACAAGGTCTTCGGCAAAGATATAGCACTCACCGTTGGAAGCCTTCACGACGGCGTAACTGATGTCCGGATGCAGCGCGATGCCGATGTTGCCGGGCAGCGTCCAGGTCGTGGTGGTCCAGATCAGGAAGAAGAGCTTTTCCTTGTTCAGATGACTCAGCTTGCCCAGATCATCGTGGACGGGGAACTTCACGTAAACAGAATCGACAGGATCCTCGTGATATTCGATCTCCGCCTCGGCGAGAGCGGTCTCGTCGTGATAGCACCAGTAAACAGGCTTGAAGCCCTTGTAGATATGCCCGTTGCGGTACATCTTTCCGAAGATGCGCACCTCATCCGCCTCAAAGCCCTTGTTCATGGTGGTGTAGTAATGCTCCCAGTCGCCCAGAACACCGAGCCGCTTGAAGCCATCCATCTGACGATGAATGTACTTGTTGGCATAGGCCTCGCAGGCGGAACGGAAATCAGCTACGCTCATGGCCTTGTGGTTGAGCTTCTGCTCCTTGATGATGGCGCTCTCAATGGGCATGCCGTGGTTGTCCCATCCGGGAATATACGGCACATGGTAACCGCGCATCATATAGCTGCGGTTGATGAAGTCCTTCAGGGTCTTGTTCAGGGCGTGGCCCATATGAATGTCGCCATTGGAGAAGGGAGGGCCATCATGCAGGTTGAAGAGGGGCAGGCCTTCGCTCTTTTTCAGATGCTCGTTATAGACGTCCAGTTCTTCCCAGCGCTTCAGCATGTCCGGCTCGCGCTTCGGCAGACCGGCGCGCATGGGGAAATCGGTTTTGGGCAGATTAAGCGTGGAATTATAGTCTTTTGCCATAAATATTTTTACTCCTGATATCAAAAAACTGGCTGCGGATCCCGGGGCAAACACCCTCAAGATAAGCGGAAAAGCGGGGCGCGCGCAGCTGCGCCCGCCCCGCTGCAGGTATCAAAACAAGACAGAAGCTTACAGATTGAACGACTGTGTGCTGCTGAATGTGCCGCGCTCGGAGGCAGTCCCTACAGAGGAGAAGTCAAGATCCAGGGAGGGCTCAGGGCTGACGCGGGCAATTTCAGCTTCGATGTCCTGTACGGCAGCGTCAACGTCGACAGGGGCCGGCTCCTCGGCTACAGCCGGCTGCAGGTCGAGATCCTGAAGGATCTGCTCCAGCTTTCCGAGCTGGCCATTGCAGAGATTCCGGACGGAATCCACAAAGCTCTGGGTGGCGGACTGCGCGGCGGCAAGGCGGCGCTCCTGGATGGCGGTCTCTTCCTCAATGGAACCGACGCGGGCCTTGACCTGGGCTTCTGCATCCTCGATCATGGCGGCGGCACGCTGACGGGCCTCGCTCTCGATCTGGACAGCGAGTTTCTGCGCGGACAGGATGGCCATGTTGAGCGCTTCCTCATTGGCGCGATAGTCCTCGATCTTGTCGACAAGGACCTTCATCTTGCTCTTCAGTACGGCATTTTCCTTCTGGGTCGCCGTAATGTCCTCGGCGAGATCCTCGAGAAAATCATCGACGGAAGCCATGTCATAGCCGTTGATCCTGGATTTTTCAAAGGTCTTTTCGCGGATGTCCTGTGCAGTAATCATATCTGTTTTCCACCTTTCATGAATGATGCATATAGAAAATATTTCATTTAATAAGCAGAAGAATCATCGTTCCCGGCGATAAAGGACGGTGCGCCGAGAATGTCAACATTCTGCGGAGTTACAAAATAGGTCTTTGCGGAGATGGGCGTGATCTTGCCCTGCAGCGCAAAGGAGATGCCCGAAAGGAAATCCAGCAGCCTGCGGGCGGATTCCATCGGGATGCCTTCCAGCGTCAGCACGACACTGCGGCCCTGTGAAAGGTATCCGGCCAGGTCGCCCGCCTCGTCGAAGGTTTTGGGATTGAACAGGATGACCTGCTGCTCGGTCCCGCCGAAATCGACCACGCGCTCCTTGTGCGTCACGCGGCTGCGGCCGGTCTTCTTCCGGTTCCGGCCGGAGAAGATGCCCTTGCCCTCACGGGGGGCGGGATCTTCCTCGTCTTCTTCCCGTTCGGGGCGTTCCCGGTCGGAAAAATTGCTTTCAAACTCAAGCTGCTCTTCGGACGGCTCAACCGCTTCGCCGGAATAGTCCGAGCCCTCGTAAAAATCGTCTTCGTCCTCGTACGGCTGCGTCAGCTTTCTCAGTTCGTCCATGAACCCCATGGTGTGTCCTCCGATTACGTTTCAAGAAAACGGGGCCGCAGAATCACAGCATGTTGTGGTTCCGTAGCGCCGATAGTATCAAGTGTAGTGGCGGGGGCCAAAAATGCCTGTCCCGATTCTGACCATTGTGGCACCGCAGCGAACAGCCTCCGCATAATCCCCGGACATACCCATGGACAGAAAATCCATAGATGTATTATCGTATTTTTTTTCGCTGTTGTCAACAAAAAGCTGTCTCATTGCGAGAAAAAATGGCCGATTTTTTTCCGGAAAATCGCAGATGGGAGGAATTGCCATCAATCCGCGGACACGAACGGCGGGAAGGGTGGAGGCAAAGGCAAGCGCGTCCGGGATCTGCTCCGGAGAGAAACCGGATTTCGACGCCTCTTCGCCGATATTCACTTCCAGGAGAACATCCTGCACGAGCCCGTGATTTTCCGCACAGCGGGAAATGACCTGCAGAAGTTCCCGGCTGTCGACCGAGTGGATCAACTCGCAGACGCCCACGACCTGCCGGACCTTATTCTTCTGCAGGTGGCCGATGAAATGGAGCGGCGCACCGTCATAAGCGCCAAGCGCGAGCTTGCTCAGCATCTCCTGTACACGGTTCTCGCCGCACACGTCGACGCCGGCGGCTATGGCCTCCCGCACATGGGAGACGTCGTTCATTTTGGTGGCGGCAATGAGCAGCACGCCGTCGGGATCCCGGCCTGCTTCCAGCGCCGCCTCGCGGATCTCCTCACGGATCCGCGCAACATTTTCAGTTATCGTACCCATGGTGTTATAATCCTTTCTTCTCCCGCATCTGCCGCAGGATCGTTTCGGCCGCCGCGGGAAGATCCGGCTCGTCCTCCCAAAGGAGGGGCAGCGCGTCTTCCCGGCGTCGGAACCAGGTCATCTGCCGCTTGGCGTAACGGCGGCTCGCCTGCTTGACCGCGGCGATCGCGTCTTCCCGCGAGCATTCGCCCCGCAGCGCCTGTGCGGCCTGCCGGTAGCCGATCGCCTGCATGCAGGTGCTGGCGTCGGGGATGCCGCGGCGGAGCAGCGAGGCAGTCTCCTCAAAAAGGCCATCCGCGGCCATCCGGTCGACACGGTCGTCGATCCGGGCGTAGAGACGCCTGCGGTCGGCGAAGCCGAGAACGGTGTACACCGAAGCATACGCCGGCGGCTGCAGGCGCGTCTCCCTGTCGTGCGCGGAGATGGTCTTCCCGGTGAGCCGGTAGATCTCTATGGCCCGCACGATGCGGCGCCGGTCGGATGGCGCCAGGAGCGCAGCCCGCTCCGGATCGAAGCGGCTCAGTTCCCGGAGCATCGCTTCACCGCCCAGACGGTCATAGTCCGCGTTCAGCTCCGCACGCAGTTCTTCCGAAGCCTCAGCCCGGGCCGAAAATGTGCGCCCGGCGAGCAGCGAATCAATATACAGGCCTGTACCGCCCACAAGAATGGGCTGCCGGCCGCGGGCAAAGATGTCCTCACAGCAGCAGGAAGCGTCTTCCACATACCGGGAGACGGAATAGTCCTCGCCGGGATCCACGATATCGATCATGTGATGCGGTGCGGCGGCCTGTTCTTCGGGCGTTGCTTTGGCGGTCCCGATGTCCATGCCGCGGTAGATCTGCATCGAGTCGGCGGAGACGATCTCGCCGTTCAAGGCCTCCGCCAGAAGCAGGCTCAGCGCCGTTTTGCCGGAAGCCGTCGGCCCGGCCAGAACCAGAAGCGTTTTCTCCATGACAGGCTGCTTACACGATGCGTTTGAACATCTTGTCCAGATCCCGCCTTGTCAGCACGGCGGAGACGGGCCGCCCGTGCGGGCAGTATTTCACGCGCCCGGAGAGCACTTCGCGCACGATACGCTCCCGCTCTTCGGGGCTCGTGTCCCACCCGGCCTTGATAGCCGCCTTGCAGGCGACTGTGTGCAGGATCTCGTCTCTGGCTGCCTGCGGATCGGGCGCCCTGCCGCCGCGCAGCTTTTCGCAGATCTCTTCCACGGCGGCAGCGGCGTCGGAAGGCAGCATGTCGGCCGGAACGGCGCGGACCACCACGGCATTCTCACCGAACGGTTCTACTGAGAACCCGAGCTCTTCCAGCAGGGAAGCCCTTGCCTGAAGCAGGCCGAGGTCCTCCGGACTCACCCGCAGCGTGACAGGGGCCAGCAGCTCCTGCGCCGTGATCTGACGGGGCTGCGCTTTCAAGCGGTCGAAATTCATGCGCTCGTGAGCGGCATGTTTATCGATCAGCACGAGCTGATCGCCCACCTCCACGAGGAGATAGGTCTTCATTGCTTCACCCAATATCTTGTGGTCGGGGACAGAGGAAGCGTCAACATTTTGAACAGAGTTTTCGACAGCCGTTTCTTCCGCGGGCACAGCCGGCTCTGCCGGCGCGGGGGAGAGCTCGAGGCGGAGCTGCTCTCCGGTCTGATACAGCACATCACTGCTGTGGACGGCGACCGAACCGGCAGCAGCATGCCCGTAAGAGGGCGGGGAGGCGTGGCGTTCCGACTCACGGCGGAATTCGGAGGCTGTTTTCGTCTGGTAAAAGCCGGGCTTCGGCACAGCCGGTTCCGGAGAAGCCGGAACGGAGGACGGTTCAATGGCTGCCGGGGACGTAATGACACGGTCCTCGCCCTGCAGCGTATACTGCACAGCCTGATACAGCAGATTGAATATCTGCCGCTCGGCAGAGAATTTCACTTCTGTTTTTGCCGGGTGCACGTTCACATCCACAGCGCCGGGCTGGATGTCAAGATAAATGACACAGGCGGGAAAGCGCCCGGTGAGCATAGTGTTTTTATACGCCTGTTCCAACGCCGACTGCAGAAGAGCCGACTTGATAAATCTGCCGTTCACAAAGAAATACTGCGCGCCGCGGTTGCCGCGCGCCGCCGCGGGCGACGACACAAATCCCGACAGGCGCAGACCTTCGTCCTCGCTCCGGCAGGGCAGCAGCGAGGAGGCGAGATCCCGCCCCAACAGGGCATACACGCACGACTCCGGCAGCCCGTCGCCGGGGGAGAAGAACTCTTCTTTTCCGTCGCGCAGGAAGCGCACGGAGACCTCCGGCCGGCCGAGCGCGCAGCGCAGGGCTGCCTGGATGCAGGCGGAAGCCTCACTTCGGTCGGACTTCAGGAACTTCAGCCGTGCCGGGGTGTTGAAAAAGAGATCCCGCACCGTGATGCCGGTACCGGCCGGGCAGCCGACGGGTTCCATCTCCCGGATCTCTCCGGCGGTGAGCGCCATATAGGTGCCCTCTGTGTCTTCCGGGCGCCGCGTCGTGAGCTCGATATGCGAGACGGCCGCGATGGCGGCCAGTGCCTCGCCGCGGAATCCCATGGTTTTGATGGCTTCCAGGCCGCGTTCGTCGTGCAGCTTGGACGTGGCGTGGCGCAGGAACGCGATGCCGGCGTCCTCCGGCGCCATGCCGCAGCCGTCGTCGATCACGCGGATGAAGGTCGCGCCGCCGTCCCGGATCTCAACGGTTATGTTTTTAGCGCCGGCGTCGAAAGCGTTCTCCACCAGCTCCTTGATCACGGAAGCCGGCCGCTCCACGACTTCGCCGGCGGCGATCATGTCGGCGACATGGGGGGAAAGGATATTGATAACAGCCATAAGCATTCTCCGGTGTGTTGAAAAAACAGGTTGAACTCACCGGATATTATACAGGATTCCGGTTGAAAGTTCCATAGCATTTATGATAAGATAAATAGAATTTTTCCAGCAAAGGAATCATCGCATGAAAGCAGAGATCCGGAACATAACAGAGGAACAGATCGGGGAGCAGCGGAGCATCTGCGCCTCGCTTTTCGACCACTTTACCGAAAACGGCCGCCGGCCTTACGCCATGGTGGACACCTACGGCTGCCAGCAGAACGAGGCGGACAGTGAGAAGCTGCGCGGCTATCTCCGGGAGATGGGCTTCACGTTCACGCAGGACGAGTTCCTGGCCGACATGATCGTTGTGAACACCTGTGCCGTGCGCGAGCATGCCGAGATGCGGGTGCTGGGCAACGTCGGTGCGCTGAACCACACCAAAAAGGCAAAGCCCGATCAGATCATTGCCGTCTGCGGCTGCATGGTGCAGCAGGAGCACATGGCGGAAAAGATCAAGCGGTCGTATCCGATCGTGGACCTCGTGTTCGGTCCGCATGAGCTCTGGCGTTTTCCGGAGCTGCTGCAGCGCGTAGTGAACAGCCACAAACGGGTGTTCGCCACGGAAAAGAGCCCGGGCGTGGTGGCGGAAGGCATCCCCAAGGAGCGGGACGGCAAAGTGAAAGCCTGGCTGTCCATCATGTACGGCTGCAACAACTTCTGCACGTACTGTGTCGTCCCCTATGTGCGCGGGCGGGAGCGGTCGCGGCGGCCGGAGGACGTTGTGGCAGAGGCGCGGGAACTCGTGGCCGCCGGCTACAAGGACATTACCCTGTTGGGGCAGAACGTCAATTCCTACGGGAAAGACCTCGCCTGCGGTACGGACTTTGCCGATCTCCTGCGGCTGATCAACGACATTCCCGGCGATTTTCTTATCCGGTTCATGACGAGCCACCCAAAGGACGCCACGGAAAAGCTCTTCCGCACGATGGCGGAATGCCGGAAATGCGCGCATCACATCCATCTGCCGGTGCAGTCCGGCAGCAACCGGATCCTGAAAGCCATGAACCGCAGCTATACACGCGAAAAATATCTGGAAGAAGTGTCGCTCGCACGGCGGTACATGCCGGATCTGGTCCTGACCACGGATATTATCGTGGGCTTTCCAGGTGAGACCGACGAAGATTTTGCCGAGACCCTTTCCCTCTGCGAAGAGGTCGGGTTCGACGCAATGTTCACGTTCATCTATTCCAAACGCGTGGGAACGCCGGCTGCTTCGATGCCGGATCCGTTTACGCGTGAGGAGAAGCAGGTGCATTTTGACGCGCTGACCGCGCTTTCAAACCGCATCTCCGGCGAGAAGCATGCCGCCTATATCGGCACCGTACAGCGCGTGCTGGTGGACGGCGAGACCGGCCGCGAGGAATACAATCTTTCGGCGCGCACCAACGGCGGCCGGCTGGTGCACCTCCGGGGCGACCCGGATTGGATCGGGTCGTTCATCGATGTGAAGATCACAGCCGGAAACACATGGGCGCTTTACGGCGAGCGGACCGGGAACGAGTGAAGGAGCAGAAGCTATGGCTGAGCTTACGCCGATGAAACGGCAATATCAGGAAATCAAAGCACAATATACCGACTGTCTCCTCTTCTTCCGTCTTGGCGATTTTTACGAGATGTTCAACGAGGACGCGGTCACCGCCTCGCGCGAGCTGGACCTCGCCCTTACCACGCGCGACCGCGCCGTGGAGAATCCGGACGAGCGCACGCCAATGTGCGGCGTGCCGTACCACAGTGCGGAAGGGTATATCGCCAAGCTGATCGCGAAAGGCTACAAGGTGGCGATCTGCGAGCAAACGGAGGACCCAGCGCTCGCCAAAGGGCTGGTGGAGCGCGACGTGATCCGCATCATCACGCCCGGGACCGTGACCGAGAGCTCCATGCTGAACGAGGAGAGGAGCACCTATATCTGCGCCATCGCCCTCACGGGCGGCAGAGCCGGCATCGCGTTCTGCGATGTGTCGACCGGTGAATTCTGCTGCGCCGCCTTTGACAGCGACGGCGAGGAGCATGTGCTGAACGAGCTGGCACGGTTTCAGCCGCGGGAAGCGGTGCTGTCCCCCGGCGCAGCGGAGAGTGCGGCGATCCGCGCGTTCCTCGCCGATACGCTGGAGGCGATGCCCGAGACGGGCGAGGGACTGTTTGAGTATCTCCCGTCAGCTGCGCTGGTGTGCGAGCAGTTCGGATTCAGCAGTGTGGACGAGGCCGGCCTCGCCGACGGCAGCGCCGCCGTGTGCGCCTGCGGAGCGCTTTTGAGCTATATCCGCACGACCCAGAAATTCGACCTCGGCCACATCAACCGGCTGGAGGTGTTCTTCGGCGGCCGATATATGGAAATGGACTATACGGCCCGGCGCAGCCTGGAGCTGACGGAATCGCTGCGGGCCGGGGAGAAGAAGGGCACACTGCTCTGGGTGCTCGACAGGACCGGCACCCCGATGGGGAGCCGCATGCTGCGCACGTGGGTGGAGCGGCCGCTGCTGTCGGTCGCGGCTATCAAGCGGCGGCTTTCCGCCGTGGAGGAGCTCAGCAAAAATAACGTCCGGCGGGCGGAGCTGATGCTGGCGCTCAAAGGCATCAGCGATATGCAGCGCCTCGTGGGTCGGACGGTCTACGGCACGGCGGGCGGCAGGGATCTGCGGTCGCTAAGTAACTGTGCCGCCGTTCTCCCGCAGCTGCAGAACCTGCTGCAGGGCGTGGAAAGCGCCGCTCTGCGCGAGATCGCGGCCATGGACACGCTGGACGATATGCGCAGTGAGATCGACGCCGCTATCTGCGATGAACCTCCGTTCTCCGTCCGCGAGGGCGGTATCATCCGCACCGGGTTCTCGCGGGAGCTGGACGAGCTGCGCGAGATCCGGGACCACGGCGCGGAAATGATCGCCGCGCTGGAAGAGCGCGAGCGTCAGGCAACGGGCATTAAAAAGCTGAAGGTCGGCTATAATCGCGTTTTCGGCTATTATATCGACGTGCCCCGCTCGGCCGGGCTGGAAAATGTGCCGGAGCACTACATCCGCAAGCAGACACTGGTGTCGAACGAGCGGTACTTTACGCCGGAGCTCAAGGAGTTGGAGAACAACCTCCTGACGGCGCGTGAGCGCATCAACGCCCTGGAGTTCGACTTTTTCTGCACTGTGCGTGACAGCGTGGCGTCAAAGGTCGACCGCATCCAGAAGACCGCGGAAGAAGTGGCAAAGCTGGACTGCTTCTGCTCTCTGGCTGAAGTGGCCGTCCGCAACAACTACACCAAACCGGAGGTTGACGCCTCCCGCGAGCTTTCCATCCGGGAAGGCCGCCATCCCGTTGTGGAACAAACGCTCAAATCGGTGCTCTTTGTGCCGAACGACACCTACCTCAACACCACTACCGACCGCCTTGCCATCGTGACGGGGCCGAACATGGCCGGCAAGTCGACCTATATGCGGCAGACGGCGCTCATCGTGCTCATGGCGCAGATGGGCTCGTTCGTCCCGGCGAAGAGCGCCACGATCGGCATCGTGGACCGCGTGTTCACCCGCATCGGCGCCTCCGACGATCTGGCCTCCGGGCGCTCCACCTTCATGGTAGAGATGAGCGAGGTGGCCAACATTCTCCACAGCGCCACGAACAGCTCGCTCCTGATCCTGGACGAGATCGGCCGCGGCACTTCCACCTACGACGGTATGGCGATCGCCCGTGCGGTGCTGGAGCACTGCGCCGATAAACGCCGGCTCGGCGCCCGTACGATGTTCGCCACCCACTACCACGAGCTTTCGGTGCTGGAGGGCGAGATCGACGGTGTGCGCAACTATAACATCACAGCGAAAAAACAGGGCGGGAAACTGGTGTTCCTGAGGAAAATCGTCCGCGGCGCTGCCGACGACAGCTACGGCATCGAAGTAGCGAAGCTCGCCGGCGTGCCGGACAGCGTGATCGACCGGGCGAAGAGCTGTCTGCGCGAGCTTCTTGCACAGGGAAACGAACCGGCCGTGACCAGAGCGGCACCGGTGACGACGGACCAGCTGAGCTTCGGCGATCTCGGAGCCGATGAGATCCGCGAGACGCTGCTGAAGACTGACCTCAACACCCTGACACCGCTGGAAGCGATGAATCTGCTCTTTGAGCTGCAGCGAAAGGCGAAAGAATGAACGAGCAATACGATCCAAGACCCATAAAGCCCTGGCCGCAGGCCTTCACCAGCGAACTGAAACCGTGGGAGGCGATCCTGATGATCGCGTATCTCCCGGTGCATATCTATCTGCTGCCGCTTTTGATTACCCGCTTTTTCCCGTCGGTCGCCTCGTCGCTGACGCAGCTGAATTTTGTGGTCTATGTGATCGGCATCCTGTTCACGCTGATCGTGGCCGGCCGCTTCCTGCGCCGGGATTTCGATCCCCTCTGCGACAGTTTCTTCCGCATCATCCTGGAGATCATCATTTGCTACGGCCTGATGATCGGCTTCAACATGATCGTCAACATGCTTCTTCTGGCTGCGGCCCCCGACACCAACCCGAACAACGCCACCGTCATGGAAATGGCCGGCGTGGAATTCGGAAAAACGGCGGCGCTTGCCATCTTCATGGCGCCGATCGTGGAGGAAGTTATCTTCCGGGGCGGCATCTTCGGATCGCTGCGGAAGGCGAACCGCGTTCTTGCCTACGTGGTCAGCGCTCTCCTGTTTGCCTTCTACCATGTGTATGCCTACGCGCTCAAGGACCCGGTCTACTGGCTGTACCTGCTGCAGTATATCCCGGTGTCGCTGCTGCTGTGCCGCTGTTACGAACGGTGCAACACCATCTGGGGCAGTATCTTTTTCCATATGCTGGTGAACGGCATCTCGATCAAGGCGCTCTCACTTCTGGAAGATCTGCTGTGACGGGAGAAACGGCATGGAAAACGATTTTGTGATCCGACCGATCGCCAGGATCCGCACGGAGTTCCCGGAAAAGTTCGGCATCCCCCGGCAGGCGGGCATCGTTGACGAACTCCGCGGCGAGGTCGTGTTTGAGCCGGAATACCGCAGGGAAGAGGCGCTGCGCGGCCTGGAGGAGTTTTCTCATCTCTGGCTGATCTGGCAGTTCTCGGAAAACCTGGACCAGGGCTGGACGCCGACCGTTCGCCCGCCGCGCCTCGGCGGCAATGAGCGCCGCGGCGTGTTTGCCACGCGCTCACCGTTTCGGCCGAACGCCCTCGGCCTCTCCTGCGTCCGGCTGCTCGGCATCCGGCGCGATCCGGAGCTCGGGAGCGTGCTGCAGGTAGCCGGGGCCGACCTGATGGACGGTACCCCCATCTTTGATATCAAGCCCTATATCCCGTATGCCGACTGCCGGCCGGAGGCCTCCGGCGGCTTTGCGCCGGATCCGGGAGCGACGCTCACCGTCTCGATCCCGGAGGAACTGGAGGCGAAGATCCCGGAGGAAAAACGGGCCGCTCTGCGCGGCGTACTGGAAAACGATCCGCGCCCGCGGTATCAGGACGATCCGGAGCGGCGATACGGCCTTTCCTTCGGCGGCATGGAGATCGCCTTTCGGGTAAACGGCCGTACGCTGACCGTCACGGAAGTCGAGCCATAATGGCCGTCTGGCATCTGAAAACAGGACAAAACTGGCAATGGAAACATTGCCAGTTTTCTGTTATATTTTGGTTATAACCAGAGAAAACACAGAGATAAGGGTTATACTTAAGTTAAAACGATGATCTGCGGGAGAAGAGAACAGCCATGAGAAACAGCGAGATCTCCGCGAGAAAACTGACAATTACCGCCATCCTGATGGCGATGAATATCATTATGAGCACCAGCATCCTGTCGATCCCCGTGCCCGGCGGCCACATGTATCTGAACGATGTGATCATCGTGACGGCGGCTGTTCTGCTGGAGCCGTTCTATGCGATGCTGGTCGGCGGCCTCGGCGCCTTTATCGGGGATCTGCTGTTTTACCCCACACCGATGTTTGTGTCTCTTGTCACGCACGGTCTGCAGGCGTATGTGATCGCGCTGTTCGTGCACAGGATCCTGAAGGGAAAAGGGCTGAAAGCGGCGATCGTCGGGTCCCTGATCGGCTGGGTGATCACCGTGGTCGGCTACAGTTTCGGCCGCGCGTATATCTACGGGACGCCGGAATACGCCCTGCTGAAGCTGCCGTTCCAGATCCTGCAGACGGGCGTCGGCTCCGCCCTCGCGCTGCTGCTGTGCTATAAGCTGAAGCTGGTGGAGATCTTCCATAAGCATTTTCTGAAGGACGAGGAGGAAACGGAAACAGCAGCGCCGGCGAAGCAGTGACCATCACAGACAGCAGAAACAAAAATTCTATCGACAAATAAGATCCTGTTTTTTCGGAAAAGTGCGAAAAAGCAGGATCTTTCGGTTGTATTGCGCGGCTGTTCTGTGATACAATACCTGTATCTGAATAACGACAACCATTCATCTTGATATCTGAGGAGGAAAAAGGACATGAGCATGACCTATCCGAGCGAGTTTGACAACATCGTCGCGAAAGCAAAGGCCGACGGGCGCAAAATGCGCGTCGCCATTGCCGGCGCCGACGTGGAAAACATTCTGAAGGGCGTTTTCGAGGCGGAGGCCGACGGCTTTGTAGAGCCGATCCTGGTTGGCAACTACAAGAGGATCCAGAAGATGATCGACCGTCTCGGATTCTCCGACCGTGAGTTCGACATTCAGCCGATCGACGACGCGTCCAACGTGGTGCAGTACGCTATCGAGATGATCAAGGCCGGCAGCGCCGACGCCCTGATGCGCGGCAACACCGGCACACGCGACTTCCTGCTGCCCGTACTGAACAAATCGAACCGCCTCATCAAAGACGATATGCTGGTCACCCACGTCGTGTTTCTGAAGATTCCCGGCTACGAAAAGCTGATCGCCATTTCCGACGTTACCCTGCTCATCAATCCCACGGCCGACGGCCGCAAGGAAGTGGTGAAGAACATGGTGCGCGCGCTGAACGTGTTCGACGTCCAGCACCCCAACATCGCGCTCCTCGCTCTGGTTGAGAAGCCGAGCTTCCAGATGCGCGACACCGTTGAGGACCAGACCATGGTGAAAGAACACGGCTATCGCCCAATCGCCGACTGCAACCTCGTCGGCCCCATCGCCTACGACCTGATCTTCAGCAAGGAAGCGGCCCGCCTGAAGAACTTCGACTGCGAGTACTGCGGCGAGTTCGACGGCATCGTTGTCCCGAACCTCTCCACCGGCAACGTTATGATCAAGGTCCTGCAGCACAACGCAGGTGCCGTCGGATGCGGCGTCCTCGTTGGTGCGCGCATCCCCATAGCCATCGTTTCCCGTGCCGACAGCCCCGACCAGGCGTACCTTTCGCTTGCGACCATCACCGCCATGTGGAAGGATCCCGAGAAGCGCTACTGGCCCGACTACGCCAAGTAAAAACCCACACAGAAAGACAACAGGCCCGCCTCAAACCGAGGCGGGCCTTATCATTTTTTGCAGCCAAAGCCACAAAAACTATTCCCTATGCCCTACGCCCTACTTCCTTAGGCGCGCAGCGCCGCTTGCCTTACAGCTCCTTGTGCGTTACTTCAAACTCGCGGGATTTGGGGCTCATCCAGGAATAGCCGCCGGGGATGGGGTTCTTCACCATGCTCTGCGGCCGCATCTCAAACACGTCGGTCACGGAGGTGTAGTCGGCATAGCCGAGGCGGGCCAGCGGACGGAGCTTGAGGATGTCGAGCTTGCCGTTGGGGAGCACGAAGTTTTCATCCACGTGGATGCACACCACACGTCCGATCACGAGGTCGGAGCTGGTCATCGGCGTGGCGCCGGGCAGACGCACCGTGGTGACGTATTCGCACTCCATCTGGATGGGGGATTCCTTCACGCGCTTGGCGGCTACGCAGAAGCTGTCCTCTTTCGTAAGGCCGGCCTCCACGAACTCGTCCACGTCGGGAGGAGAGCTCAGCGAAGTGACGTTCATCGGCTCGCGCAGGTCGTAGGTGACCATGTTGTGCACGAAGCAGCGGGTCTGCTCGGCGTTGATGACAGTGTCCTTGCGCTCACCCTTGGCGTTGAGCTGCGCGGCGAAGAGGATGTGCGGCTCGTTGAAGCCGACGTTGGTGAACTGGCTGAAGGGAGCGAGGTTGTCGACGCCGTCCTTGCTCACGGTGGAGATCCAGGCGATGGGACGGGGAATGGCGATGGACTTAAACGGGTCGAGCCCAGAAAGCAGGGAAAAATCTTTGCTCTTGGAAATTTCAAAATCCAGCATGTGTTTTCTCCTTTTCTCATTTATTATGTTCATTATACTGCGGCAGACCGTCCGCCGCTCTTTGTCATGATTATATCAAACGAATCGGGAAAGAAATAGGGCCCGAACGCACAAGCTTTGCCCTCTTTTTGCCAAAAACCACTGGTCCCCTTGCACAAAAGAAGACCTTTACGCCTTTACATGACGAGAATAAACAGATAGAATAAAAGCAAGAAAAAACAAAAACCCAAACAGGGAGAAGAACCATGATAAACAACGGAAAAAGAATGCTGGCCATGCTGCTCTGCATCGTGATGTGCGTATACTTTCTACCGGTTTCGGCGCAGGCGGAAGAAGGCACAATTGAAGCCTCACAAGAGGGCATCATCGTGCTTGCTCAGGAGCCCGAAGAAGAAAATAGGAATTTCATCTCTGAAACAGATAAAATAGAATCGTATGCTGCTATCGAAGAGGAGGAAGGAGAAAACGAGAGTATTGTCGCGTCTGGCACTTGTGGAGCAGAGGGCGATAACCTTGCCTGGGTACTATATGATGACGCTAAGCTCGTCATCAGCGGAACTGGTGCAATAGACTATCATTATTTTAGTGGGAATAACGATATTTATAAAGTTATTTTTGAAACAGGCGTAACTGGCACCTGGTTTTATGCGTTCGAAAACTGCGTCAACCTAACAAGTGTAACGATTTCGAAAAGCATGACGAATATTGGAGATTACACATTTAAAGGTTGCAGTTCTTTGTCAAGCATCTCAATTCCAGATGAAATAAATATTGGGTATGCAGCATTTGAAGACTGCAACAGTTTTAAAACAGCAGGACCTATCGGTGGAGGTTATGATTATGAATTTGGCTGGAAAAATGGGATTCCGAATCAAGCGTTCCATTGCTGTCGGGGACTAACCAGTGTTGTAATTCCTGATAGTGCAACGAGAATAGGATTTGATTCTTTTTCGGAATGCAACTCTTTGGAAGAAATCATTATTCCGGAAGAAGTTACTGATATTCAAGATTATGCTTTTTTTGGGTGTACTTCACTCACAAATGTTACAATCCCAGACAAAGTAGAATACATAGGTGGAAATGCTTTCAATGGTTGCACTAGTCTTACAGAGATTAACTTTGAAGGATCAGCACCTAGCATCGGATATAAAGCTTTCAATGAGATAAATGCTACGGCATATTACCCAGCAGGTGACGAGACATGGACAGAAGACGTACGACAAAACTATGGTGGTACAATCACATGGGTAGAGAGATGCTCAACATCGACGCTGATTTACGATGCCAACGGCGGTGAAGGCGGGCCGGAAGAAGTCAACGTTCCGGTAACAGATGCGTATGAACTGAATGATAAACCGGATCCGATACACGCAAACAGCGGCAATAAAGCAGT
>JAEEGI010009381.1_pt1 | contig 21453 bp, 16 predicted proteins | sample 8958751 | NCBI WGS metagenome assembly JAEEGI01 (sample SAMN16246545, study PRJNA631951) | gut metagenome | biome: gut microbiome; feature: rumen; material: KS-attached | host: Bos | place: Iran: Karaj | collected 2018-10 | reverse complement strand
CCATCGGAACGTTCTTCGCGTACGGCAGGTTGTAGGAGATGCCGCCGCCCTCATAGCTCGTGAAGCCGCCCGCATAGGCGATCTCGGTGAGAAGACGCGCGTCCGGCGTGCCGTGGCGCACCTGGATCGGCGTGTTCAGCGCGTTGATGAGTCTGCGGCAGCCCTGTACGCCGTGGTTGACGGCCGGGAAGCCGTTGAGCATCGAGCGGCCCTCCTTCATCGACTCGCGGATGCCGTGCTCCGCCTCCTGATAGCGGTTCTGGCGCGTGTAGCTGTCGATCGTCGTGGGCAGCAGGTCCGCCTCGCCCTTGTCCTGCAGATAGGTCAGAAGCTCGATCTGCGCGTCGATCAGCGCCACGCCCGCACGCGGCTGAATCAGCGTGATGCCGCGGTTCTTGGCGTCGACCAGCTTTTTCGAAAAGACCTTGTGATCCGGCAGCGACTTGTGGAACGCGATCGCCTCTTTGAGATCGACCTCCGCGCCGGTCGGCCACTGCTTCAGAACTTCCTCGCGGATGGCGTTGAACTGATCATCCGGAATGCGCTTATTCTGTACGGTCATCTTTCTTTAACTCCTCTTTCAAAATGGTGAGCGCCGCATCGGGATAGTACTGCGATAAAAGTCCCATCGCGGCGATGATATAGCTCCGGTCCACAAGGACGGTGCAGTTCTGCGGTTTCAGCGAGCCCGGATCCTCCGCGTCGTAGAAGCCGTAGGACGCGATGCGCCCCGTGTGCTCGGTGTGGATCAGCGAACCGCCGGTGACGATGAATTGATCCACGTTTTTGAGATTCTTTCCGGTCTGGATGAGCTGCAGCCCGCCGAGCCCGAAGATCTCCGAAAGCCGTCCGGCGTGACGCGTTACGGCAACGCGGATCGCCATGCTCGCAAGCGCCTCGTCCGCGCGCTGCGTCTCGTCGTCATAGGGCAGCAGATCCGTGTGCGCCGCAAACTGTTCGACGATTTCGGAAAGCCGTTCCTCGGTCAGCCCTGCGATCTGTGCGGTCTTTTTGAGCCCCGCCGCGTCCACGATGCCGTGGATGCTGTAGCGCATACCGATGTCGCCCTCGACCGTGCGTTTGATGTACGGCTCGGGCAGCCCGCGCAGCGCGGTCCTCGGATCGTCCGGAAGCCCCTCCGCCACCGAATACACGTCGGTCGTTGCGCCGCCGACGTCCACCGCCACGAGATCGCCGATGCCCTTCTGCGTTTCGGTGCCCTCCGCCAGCAGCTTGATCGCCGCCATGACGGCGCTCGGCGTCGGCATCATGATGCCCGAAATCAGCTCGCTCGCCTTGGAAAGCCCCTTCGCCTCGATGATGCGGTTCAAAAAGACCTCGCGGATCACCTGCTGCGTCGGCTCGATGTTCAGCGTGCCGAACGCGGGCATGACGTTTTCGGTCACATGCACCTCGCGCCCTTCGAGGATGCGCGAGCAGGTGCGCGCCGCGTTGCGGTTGCCCGCAAGGATGATCGGATAGTCGCCGCCGATCTCCCGGAGAACCTCGGCGTTATGGATGATGCAGGCGGTGTTGCCGCCGTCCGTGCCGCCGCAGAGCAGGAAGATGTCGGGATCGATCGCCTTGATCTCGTCCGCGTCGTCCTCGTTGAGCTGAAACGCGTAGGTCTTCAAAACCTTTGCGCCGGCGCCCAGAGACGCGGTCTTCGCCGCCTCCGCCGTCAGCTCCGGCACCAGCCCGCTTGCGAGCATCCGCAAGCCGCCCGCCGCGCTCGAACACGCGTAGCGCGCAGCGAAATCGAGCTTGCCCGTCTGCCGCTCCAGTTTTTCGAGCGCGTCGGCAAGCCCGTCGTTGATGTCGGTCTCAATGGTGGTATAGGAATTTGCGGTACCCAAAAGCCGCGGCGCGTCCACGTCCGCCGCGGTGACCTTGGTATAGGTGCTTCCGAAGTCGATCAACAGAACCGGTTTCATTGCGCTCGGTCAATCCTCTACGTGCAGATCCTTCTTGAGGTATTCGATGTCCACTTCGGGCGGGGTTCCCGGCGGGAAGGAACGGTCGAACCCCATCGCCTTGAAGCGCTTTTCGACCTCTTCAAACGGCTGCTTGCCGATGACGATGTTGCCGCCGACATACAGCAGAATGCCTTCGAGTCCCGCCTCGTCGCACTTCTCGCGCAGACCGCGGCAGTCCAGCTCGCCCTGTCCGTACAGCGACGAAACGACGATCGCGTCCGCGTTCGTCTCGATGGCGGCGTTGATGAATTCCTCCTGCGAGACCATGACGCCGAGGTTGACGACGTTGAAGCCCGCTTCCGTGAAGGCATGGTACAGGATTTGATTCCCGACGGCGTGTACATCCGCGCCGATGACGCCGATGATCAGCGTTTTTTTGTTCTGTTCCATATCCGTCCTCTGTCTTTCAAAATGGTTCGTAAACGCACAGACTTCGCAGTTTACATTCACCGCAATGGTACGACGAATCCCCTGCAAAGTCAAGACCGGCAAGCGGAAAACGCACAATATATTTCCCGCTTACAGCGTTTCGAGATACGCCTTTCTGCCGGTTTCGTACAGGTTGCTGCCCGTGCTGTCGATGACGCAGACGACGGGCAGGTTTTCGACCCTAAGACGCCGCACCGCTTCTGCGCCGAGGTCCGGATACGCGACGATCTCGGCCTCCTTGATGCAACTTGAAAGAAGCGCGCCCGCGCCGCCGATCGCCGCAAAGTATACCGCGCCGTATTGTTTCATCGCTTCAACGACTTCCGCGCTGCGCTTGCCCTTGCCGATCATGCCGGTCTCGCCCGCCGCGATCATTTTGGGCGAATAGGCGTCCATACGGTAGCTCGTCGTGGGACCGGCCGAGCCGATCACCTGACCGGGCTTTGCGGGCGTCGGGCCGACGTAGTAGATCGTCGCGTCCTTGACGTCGAACGGCAGCGGCCTGCCCTCGTCCAAAAGCGCGCAGAGACGCTTGTGCGCCGCGTCGCGCGCGGTGTAGATGACGCCGGAGAGCAGGCATGCGTCGCCGCTTTTGATTTCCCGCGCCATGTCGCGGGTGATGGGAAGCTGAATGTGTTTTTCCATATCGTTCACCTCACAGCACGACCGTCCTATGCCGTGTCACATGGCAGTTGATGTTGACCGCAACCGGCAGCCCGGCAATGTGCGTCGGCATCCATTCGATGTTCACCGCAAGCGCCGTCGTTTTGCCGCCGAAGCCCTGCGGTCCGATGCCGAGCGCGTTGATCTTTTCGAGCAGTTCGGCTTCGAGACCGGCATAGTACGGATCGGGATTGCGCACGTCCAGACTTCGCATCAGCGCTTTCTTTGCAAGGTACGCCGCCTTGTCGAACGTGCCGCCGATTCCGACGCCCACCACGATGGGCGGACACGGGTTCGGTCCCGCCTCCTCGACGGTTTTCAGAATGAACGCCTTGACGCCCTCGACGCCGTCGGAGGGTTTGAGCATCGCAAGGCGGCTCATGTTCTCGCTGCCGAAGCCCTTGGGCGCGACGGTCAGTTCGATCCGATCGCCCGGCACGATCTCGGTGTAGAGCATGGCGGGCGTGTTGTCGCCGGTGTTGACTCGACGCAGCGGGTCCCCGACGACGGATTTACGCAGATACCCCTGCGCATAGCCCTGCCGCACGCCCTCGTCGATTGCGGCGCGAAGATCGCCGTTGATGTGCACATCCTGCCCGATCTTCAGGAACACGCAGCACACGCCGGTGTCCTGACAGATCGGCACCGTGTTGCGTTCGGCGATGCCGTAATTTTCGATGATTTTGTCGAGGATGCCCTGCGCGGTCGGGAACGGTTCGTCCCGCCTCGCCTGCTCGATGCGCGCCTGCATGTCGGCGGGCAGGACGCAGTTTGCCTCGATCGCAAGGTCCCTGATCGCGTCGGTTAAGACGCCTGCCTGAAACTCTCTCATGCTGCCTCCTTACGCCTGCACGCCGCGGATGCGGTCGAGAAGCGTGCCGTCGCGGTAGATGACGTCCGCGACGATGCGGTCGGAAAGATGCGGCTTGTCCGGCACGCCGCTCGTGCGCTCCGCAAGCTCCTTCAGCTCGTGAATGTCGCGAACACGCACGCCCGCGTCCCTGAGACGCAGGGCAAGCTCCGGATTGTTCGGATTGACGGCGACGCCCTTTTGCGTCACCAGCACGTCGATCGTGCTGCCCGGGGTGCTGATGCAGGTCACGCGGTCGGTGACGATCGGAAGCCTTGCGCGGGACAGCGGCGCAATGATCATCGAAAGCTTTGCGCCCGCCGCGGTGTCGCTGTGACCGCCGGAGCCGCCCATGATGCAGCCGTTCGAATCGGTATGCACGTTGATGTTGAAATCGGTGTCGATCTGCGTCGCACCGAGGATAACGACGTCGAGCGAATCGACGACCGCGCTCTTGGCGCCGGGCGAGGCATAGTGCGTCGCGGAGATCTCACAGTGTCTCGGGTTGCTGCGGATCGATTCGACCGCCTTGAGATCGAAGCACTGCACGTCCATCAGCGCGTCGAAGCAGCCCTCGTTGAGCATGTCGACGAGGTATCCGGTGATGCCGCCGAGCCCGAAGCTGCCACGGATCTTTTCCTTCAGCATGACGTCCTTCAGAAACTTCGCCGCCGCAAGCGACGCGCCGCCCGCGCCGGTCTGGAAGCTGAAGCCCTCCTTCAGAAGTCCCGACGCCTTGATCACGTCCACCGCGGTCATCGCCATCGAGAGCCCGACCGGATCGCGCGTGATCTTGGTGGTGCCGGAGACGATGCCCTTCGGATCGCCGATCGAATCGACGACCGCGACCGCGTCCACGTCGGTTTCGGGGATCGACCAGCCGCAAAGCGGGTACGGATGCAGCTCGTCGGTGATCGCGACGACGTACTTCGCGTGCTTCGCGTCGGGGATCGCATAGCCGAGCGAGCCGCAGGCGCTCTTGCCGAACCTGCCGGTGCAGTTGCCCATCGGATCGCAGGCGGGCGCCGCGATGAACGCCACGTCGATCGGCGTTCTGCCGTTTTCGATGTCGGCGGGACGGCCGCCGTGCGTGCGAAACTGCACGGGGTTTTCCATATTGCCCGCGGAGATGAAGCTGCCGAGTCCCGCGCTCATATAGTCGGTGAGGATCGTCGTGACGACGCCGTTTTTGATATGCTCCTTCAGCGGCGCATGCACGTCAAAGAGCGAGCTTGCGTTGAGCGTCAGATCCCGGATGCCGAGCGCGGCGATCTCGTCCATCACCATGTTCAGCACGAAGTCGCCGTTCCGAAGATGATGGTGGAACGACACGGTCATGCCGCTTTTGAGTCCGCTGTTGATGATCGCCTCGCGAATCGAGGATACCAGTTTATTCATCGATCGCACCTCCGATCCCGAGCTGTTTTGCCGCTTCGAGCGTCTGACGCGCGCGCTCCACGATCGGCTTGTCGATCATCTTGCCGCGCAGAGAAACCGCGCCCTTGCCCTGCAGCTTGCCGATGCGGATCGCTTCGAACACCAGCTTTGCGTATTCGATGTCGGCAGGCGACGGGCTGAATACCTCGTTGATCGTGCGCACGTGGCGCGGCGCGATCGCGCTCTTGCCGGTGAAGCCCAGCGACTTCGCGTATTCGGCGTCGATCACGATGCCCTCGTCGTCGTTGACGTCGGTAAACGGCGTGTCGTAGACGTCGACGCCCGCGGCGCGCGCGGCGCACACGAGGCGCTTTCTGGCATAGTCGATCTCGTTTCCGGCTTTGGTGCGCTTGCAGCGAAGGTCGGCGGTCAGGTCCTCGCCGCCCAGAAACAGCGCGGTCACGCGCGGGCAGGCGGTTGCGATCTCAAACGCGCGTTCCACGCCGAGCGCCGTCTCGATGAGCGGAATCAGTCTGACGCCGCCAACCGGCATATTGTTTCGCCGTTCGATGTCCGCGATATACGCGTCGAGCGTCTGCATGTCCGCTGCGCTCGAGGCCTTCGGCGGCATGATGAGATCGGGCTTTAAGGGCACGATCGCTTCGAGATCGTCCTTCCAGTACGGCGTGTCGATCGCATTGATGCGGACCGTGATTTCGACGTCCGCAAAGCCCATTTCGCGAATCGCGTTGCGCACGAGGATGCGCGCCGAATCCTTTTCGTCCGGCGAAACCGCGTCCTCGAGGTCCAAAATGATGCTGTCCGCGCCGAGCGCGTCGCCGTTGATGATCATGTTCGGCGCGTTGCCCGGCAAAAAGAGCATACTCCTTCGCATAGTCTCCTCCGCTTTTCAAAGTTGCGGGCATTCCTGCCCATTATTCGATTTTATTATAGCGCCGATCGGACAAACATTCAATAGCGATTTGCCGTGAAAAACCATTGAACAACGGCGGAGATTCGGTTATAATGAGGGAAACACCAGAGCATCGGAGGGACGATTATGCCGTATTCGGGCAGAATGCAGAACGGTCACTATTACAGCGTGTTCTTCGCGCCGAGAGGACGCGACAGAATGTACGATCTCGGCATGCAGATCGCGCAGATGTACCTTTCCCCGTATGACAAGCTGATCGGCATCATCGGCGAAGCCGGTTCCGGCAAGAGCATGCTGATCAAGGGCATGTTCCCGGGGCTCGAGCTCACGAACGACGACAACGGCATCAACATGCGCCCGCTGCCGATCCTCGACCAGTGCGAGGACGGATACTTCCGCGCGCACACCTACCACCTCGACATCCGCTTCGAATCCGCGTTCACGCAGCTGGGCACGCTCGCCGACGCGATCAAAAAGGCGATCGACAACGGCAAGCGCGTGATCGTCGAGCATTTTGAGATGATCTATCCGCTGCTCGGCTTCAATGCCAACCTGATGATCGGTCTCGGCGACGAGGTCATCATTTCGCGTCCCACGATCTTCGGTCCGCTGCCCACCGAACTGCACGAGCGCGTCGCGCGGTCGATCGTCTACCGCCGCATGGCGCACACCGCCGAGGATCTGTGCGAGATCTTCCTCCCGCCCGAGGAGTACGAGCGCTGCTTCCACCGCGACATCAAGCACGGCTTTCTGCTCGCGTTCGAGGGCCGTCCGCCGAAGGTCGACCTCGACGAGCTGGAGCTCAAGGTCAGCACCGCGATCGCGTCCGATCTGCCGATCTCCTATGTGGACGACGGACATGTGCGCATCGGCGACATCGTGCATCCTTGCACCGGACCGCGCACGCACGTTTCGAGCACCGGCAAGGTCGACGAATTCCGGCTGCTGCACCGCATCGTCTACGATCCGATCGAGCATCACTACCTGATCGCCGGTCGCGTCGGTCCCGGCATCGGCGGCGAATCGATCGACGACGTCAACGACTTCAATCTGGACTGAAATGCAATCGCCCCGCCAAACGCGGGGCGGTTTTGCTATTCTTTTTCGGCCTTTTCAAGCGCCTTTTTGTACGGCAGCAGCATGCCTTCGGTCATCTTGCCGCCGATCTTTTTTTGAATCTTCTTGCTGCGCATCATTGCGCCGACCAGATACATGCCCGCGATGCGCCCCTTGCGCTTCTGCGGGAAATCGTAGAACCCGTGCGCTTTATAGAAGCGGTGATCCTCCTTCATCAGCCCGCGCATCTGATAGATCAGATCGCGGAACACCTTCATGCCGCCGACGCCGTAGAAGTTCTTCGGCGGCTGATAGTGCGTCTCGATCGCATAGCCGAGCGTCTCGGAAAGCGCTTCGATCTCCGCCGCGGGATCGCGCTCGTTGGTCGCAATCCCCGCAAGGCAGTTTCCGCCGACCTCGGCGCGCGATTCGATCAGCATCCGGAGATTCGGCTCCGCGTCCAGCGCGCCGTCGATCAGGTACCCGACCGGCTTGCCCATCGTGACCGTGCGGTGTCCGTTGCAGAACTGCCGGTCGTCAAAGAGCTTCATGCGGCTGCCCATCGAGTGATCCCGCACCGAAAACGCATAGACGATCGCGTCCGCGCTCTGGATGCGCTCGCGCAAAAAGGTATCGAATCCGTCCCGATAGACGCAGGTGCCGTCCGCCGCGCAGTGAAAGCAGCCGAGGCAGCCGCCCGCAAACGGGAACTCCCGCAGGTTCACAAGCACCGTTTCCGCCGCCGTGACCGCCGTGAAGCGCTCGACCATGTCCCGCAGCGCGTCGCTCTGCAGGTCCGCAACGATCGCGATCCGCCTGCCGCTGCGCTCCTTTGACGGCTGCACGGATCCGTTCACCGGCGCGGGAACAAACGGCTTTTGCTCTTTCTGCACCGGATAGAGCGGACGCTCCGCGATGCCGCGCTCGACGCGCCACATCAGATGCCGGAAGAAGTCCTCCGCCTGCCTGCGCCCCTCGGGCTTCAAGAGGTCCTCCATGTCCGCGGACAGCCCGCCGAGATACAAAAGACCCAGATCGTCGCAGTTGTCGCGGATGAAGCGGTGCGCCGTGATGTCGTAGAAGTGCAGCGAGGTCGTGATCTGCGCCGCGTACCTGCCCGACACGTCGACGCCGTGTTCCTTGACAAGCTCGATAAACCGGTGCAGCTGCGACGGCACGAGAAACGTATAGACCGGATAGGAAAACAGCAGAAGCTCGGCGTTGTTCAGCGCCTCCTCCGCCTTTGAAAAATCCTTTTCGATGCTTTTGATCCGCTGTCCCACGTGCAGCACCTCGAAGCTGTGCGCCGGGAACTTCTTTTCGAGATAGCGCACCGTCTGCAGCGTAACGCTGTTTTCACCCTTGGGCGAGCCGTTCAAAACCAGAATCTTCATCGAATCACCTCACGCAAGTCCCGGTTTGCAGGGCTTTCCCTCGTTTCGCCGGAATGCAAAATAGAGTTCCTCGGTCGCCAGCGCCATCTTCGTCACCGCAAAATCGCAGTCGTGCGGGTAGATGTACCACGTGTCCTCGAGCGTGTTGAGGTCCACGCAGTCGCCGAATTTGCCGAGATACTCGTACTCGATGTGGCAGGAATACATCGACGGCACGCTCTTTTCCATCGAAAACGGATCGCCGTCGCCGTCCGTGCCCGAGACATGGAAGCCGGTCATATCGTGGCGCATCGTCCCCTCGCCGAGCAGGATAAACCGCTTCGCGTTCGGCAAAGACCGCACCGTGACCGGCAGCGGACCGGAATCGTACGTGCCCGCCTCGACCTCTTTTCGGACGTTTGCGCGCTCCCACTCATACCAGTCGGGGATGTGCGAAAATTCGGTTTCGCCTGTTTCGGCTTCGAGCTCGCCAAGCTCGGTATAGCGCCAGCGCCTGCCGCACGCCTTGCAGAACAGCGTCGCACCCTCGCTTGCCATGCGAAACTCGGTCTTGCACGCGGGGCACTGATACAGGACCTTATGAAGCCCCTCCGCGCGCTTATCGTAGGTCACGCGGATATTGCGCTGCTTTTGCCACGCATACTCGTCGTATTGAAACGCCTCGACCAGCCGCGCGTTGATCTCGTCTGCACTTGCCGCTTTCAGTTCGTCCGCGGTGTACTGCACGGTGAACTCGGCTTCGGTGGGCTTTACGTTTCTGAAATGCAGGTTCCAGAACGGGGAATCGATGTGATGTCCGTGACAGATCAGCGTCACGACCGGCACGCCCAACAGCTTGCAGAACTTGCCGAGCGACGCGGGCAGCACCGCCGTCGTGCCGCAGAGCGAATAGCGCGCCTCGGGGTAGATGATCAGAATATCGCCGTTCTGCACCACGCGCTTACATTGACGAACGAGCGTGATGTCCTCGGTGAACTTGCGCTTGCAGATGCAGCCGACGCGCCGCAAAAGCCCCTCACGCCCGATAAAGCCGTCGATCGCCACGATGTAGTTTGCGCGATCCGGCCAGATCGCCTTGGTCGCAACCTTGAAATCCAAAAATGCGTTGTGGTTGCAGAGTAAAAGATACGGCGGTTTCAGCCCCTCCGCGCCCGTTTTCCGAATGATCGTCCCGTGCTTTTTCACGTCCGGCGCGCTCAGAAGGTACGTCAAAGGACGCAGATACCACGCCGTGCGCATCGGCTTTCTGGTCATATCAAAGCGTTCCAGCTCCCGTTGGTTCATCTTCCCCACCTCTTTTCCCATCCAGTATACCGTATTCCGCGCCGTTGTGCAACGAAAAAGAGAATCCTTTCGCCGTACGGCTGAGGATTCTCCTTTGCTTTCGTTGATTCGCTTATTCCGGAGGAAGTTCCGTTCCCGGTGACGAGGTGATGACATCCGACCGGTCCAGTTCGATGATTTCTGCGACCGGCGTTTCATATGCTTTGCGTTTCTCCACGGTTCCGTACCTCCTGTTTTTACGGGTTCTGTTGGTTCTGGGCGTCCACATACGCCTTCGTCTTGACATAATACTGATAGATGGCCGTAACGGCTTTTCTGGCAGCCGAGTCTGCACCGTGCTCCGGATTGCTCAGGACCGCCTGCACATATGACAGCGCGGAGACCTCGACGTCCATCTTTTCACCGCCGGCATTCAGCGTGATGCGGAAGGTGTCATCGAGTTCCGACGCCTTGATGCCTTCGATGCGAACGCGGTACAGCCCGTCCGGACGAAGCTTGATCTCCATTTCTTCCGGATCGACCTGTCCCGGTCTTGTCAGCATGGCCCAGAGCAGCTCGTGTCCCGCTTCGACCTCCACATACAGATTGATCGTGACGGTGTCGTTGACCGAAAGGGAGAAGGGCGTGCGCGTGATATAGGATCCTGCCACGGGTTCTCGCTGAATCGCATTCCCTTCGGTTGCCGTCTTTGCCACCGCCATTTTCTCGGCGGTGATTTCGGTCGCCGCATCGATTGTGCCGTGACCGCCGTCCGTGCCGTTGACCTCCGTGAGGTATTTCTGCACATAGTGTCCGTAGTCTGCAACAGATTCCACGGCTTCTTTGGTTACGCCGGTATACTGTGTTTCGGCGGCTTTCAGGTATTCCTGCGCGGTAAACTGCGTCTCCTGCGTCCGGCCGTTCCGGTAGCAGAAGGTTGCCGTGATCAGATCCGCCATTTCGATCGAGGTGATGTAGCAGGTGAATCCGTAATAGCCGTCGCCGTTCGGATTCAGGCAGTCCGGATCATAATCGTCACGCTGCGTTCTGCCGTTGATCGTAAACTCCATATAGGAATCCTCTTTATCCTCGTCGGAAAAGCTCGAAAGATCCATGTAGAAGTTCACGCCGATCATCCCTTCCAGCGTCATGGTCTTCGACTTGAATGCAGGTCCGACGCCGACGTCCGTAAACACGACTTCATACAGCACAGGCGTCCCGTCGTCCTGCACGATGCCGGTCTCGTATCCGTATCCGAACGTACTCGGCAAGCCTCCGAAATGCAATACGCCGTCGATCAGGCTTACGCTGATCGGTTTTTCTTCCGCATCGGCCGCCGTCAGCTCGGTCACGCGATCCGGATGCGTCACCATCTTCGAAAGATCAAAGGTATACTGATCCGCCGCGACAGGTATGACATCGTAGACGGAACGATTCTGCCGATCGATGTCTCCTTCCTCAAGCGGGGCGCTCTGCGACAGCAGCAGCTCCGCAAGATGGTTGTCATTCGCATACAGTTTTTTGAGCGCATCCAGCCGCGAAAGATCCAGAGAGGTCAGCTCGTTGCCCTCGCAGTACAGCGCTTCGAGGTTCGTAAAGAACTCTATGCCCTTCAGCGAGGTCAGCCCCGCATAGCTGCAATTGATCTCCGTTACGCTGCCCGAAATGCTGTACGCGCCGTTGTCGTCCGCAATGATGCCGTTATTTCTGAGCCAGTCCCAGAAATCCGGCGCAAAGTCCGCTTGCGAAACCGAAATTTTGACGTCGAAGAATACGTGTACCGGCATCGTGAAATTCGGATCGCCGATGTCATACGTATATCTGAAATCCGTCGGCATCGACTGCCACGTGACGACTCCCCTGTTGTTCGGATCCGCCCAGTTCGCATCGCCTTGCAGCGTCACGCGGTTGAGGTCCGAAACAAGCGTGCCGAGGTCGAACGAATAACTCCCGTCGCCGTTATCCGTGAGGACGGCGTCCGGAATCGTCTGATCGAGCTCCGCGTTCTCGAGCGTTACGCCGTTCGGCAGAACGAGCTCCGCAAGACGGTTGCCGTTGACATACAGTTCCTTCAGCGCGGTCACGCCCGAAAGGTCGAGCGAGGTCAGTTCGTTGTCGTTTGCACGCAACAGCTCGAGGTCGGACAGTCCCGCGACCGTCAGGCTCTTGAGGCTGCTTCCGTCACAGCGCAGGTCGTGAAGATTCGGCCACGGTGTGAAATCGAACGTTTCCCACGCGTAGCCGTCGACGTCGAGCGTCGTCAGATCGAATGTCTTCAGGATGTCCAGATCGAATCCGATACCGTCCAGCTTGACGACCGTAAGCTGTGCGCCGTTCAGCACGACGTTGGTTTCATTGAGCTGCGTACCGCCCATCTCCAGATCGACCAGACCGGAATTGATTTCCAGCGAAGCAAGGTCCCAGTTGAACTGACAGTCAAGCTTGCGCAGCGTCGTGATCGCCGAGACATCGAGCGCGGTCAGGCTGCTTCGGCTGCAGTTCAGCGTTTCGATCGCGGTGAAGCCGGAAAGATAGCTGATGTCCGCAAAGTCCATGCCTGCGACTTCGAGCGTTTTGATCGTCGTCTTGTCCCAGCCGGAGTCTTCGAGCGCCTGTATCGTCAGCTGATTGTCGTTGACGTTCAGTTCTTCCAGATGCAGTCCGGAAAGATCGATGTTCGTGATCTGATTTCTTTCGCAGTTCAGCCGTTTCAGATTGACAAACCGGTTCACGCCCTCTATGCTGCCGAGCCCGCGTCCGTCGCAGAAGATATTCTCCGTATCCAGACGAATGAAAGCATCGCCGTTGTCTTCGTATGCCGCGCCGATGTCGACGAGAACATTCCAGAAGTCCGAATCGAAGTCGCTCTTGTTCACCTGCAAGTCGTTTTGACCGCCCTGACTGCCGCCTCCGAAATCGACGGTCACCGGCATCACATATTGATGCGTGCCCTGATCGCCGATATCGTAGGTATAGGTCGCGTTCTCGCCGGTCGGGAAGGTTACCTCATGGGAGTTGCCCGCATTCGTCCAGACCGTATTGCCGGTAAGCGTCACGCGCGTGAAATCCTGAATTCCGAGCGCGTCGAGATCGAACGAAGACGTTCCGTCGCCGTTGTCGGTCGCCGAAAAGCCCGCAATTGTCTGACCGAGATCCGCGTCATCGAGCGCAACGCCGTTCGCCAGATTCAGCTCGGGGAAATGATTGCCTGCTGCAAACAGATATTTCAGCGATCCCAATGCGCTTATGTTCAAAGAGTGCAGCTCGTTATAGCTGCAGTTCAGCCAGTTGAGGTTCGGCAGCATGGAAACGTCAAGCTCCGTCTCGCCTTTATACGCAACGCTCAACTCTGCGAGATTCGTGTGACTTTCGTAAATCCAATGGTTGTTCGCGTCCTTCAGCGACAGCGGCGTCGCATCGACGACCAGCTTTTTGAGGTTCGCGTTCTGCGAAATGTCAAGCGTCGTCAGATTCGAGCAGTTCAGCACCTCGAGCGTTTCCAGCGCCGTGTTCGCAGACAGATCGAGCGTCGTCAAATTATGATTGGAATGGCAGACGAGCTCCTTCAGCGCGGTGTTGTGCGAAAGCTCTGCGGAAAGAGAGTTCGTGAGCTCGTTGTCCTGACAGTTCAACCGTTCGAGGTTCGTGAACTGTTCAACGCCTTTGAGCGAGGTAAGGTTCTTGTAACCGCAGTCGATCTCTTCTGTGTCGAGATCGATATAGCAAACGCTGTTGACTTCCGACGCCGCGCCGATGTCTTTCAGAACCTCCCAGAAATCGGCGTCAAAGTCCGTAATATTCACCTGCACGTCGTTCGTCCCGCGAGGCTGCGGATTTCCGGCGGGTTCGGGCTCTGGATCGGAAACCGGTTCGGCGGTCCCGATCGGTTCGGGCTGTTCGGTCGCGTCTTCCTCCGCCGCCGCTGCGGGCAGCAGCATGAGGAGCATCAGAATGCTCAGTAACACAGCAATCAGGCGTTTCTGCATAAGTACCTCCATAGATATTGTCTGCCAAACGCCGAAAGCTGCGTTTGGCGGTGTTTATTCGTTCGGCTCCAGTGCGACGTGGATTTCCACGCCGATATGGCGGAAGCCGGTATCGAACACATAGACCAGTTCCTTTACCGGCGCGGTCAGGGTGACCGTGCCGTTTTCATCCGGCTGCGACGCGCCGCGCGTGCGCACCGTGACGCGATCCCGATGCTCCTTCGAAACGAGCGCGCCGAGGTCCAAGCGATACCTGCCTTCGCCGTCCGGCACCAACGGATACGGCCCGATGCGCACCTCGTCGCCGATGCGGAACGCGTCCGCGTCCGCCGCGTTGACCTTCATACGCTCCGGCAGCAGCAGCTCCGAGACCGGGTTATCGTCGCAGATGCACCATTCGAGCTCCGTATACGGCGAAAGGTCCAGCTTCGTCAGGCGGTTGGTGTCGCACAGTATGACCTGCAGCGGCGCAGCGGGGTTCACGGTCAGCGATGCAAGCTTGTTGTTTCCGCAGGACAGCAGCTGCAGCCGGTCGAGATTGCCGATGTCGAGCTCCGTCAACTGATTGAACGCGCAGTACAGAACTTCGATCTTCGGATTGTGCGAAAGGTCGAGCTCCGTGAGGCTGCCGTAATCGCAGTTCAGGTAGGTCAGCTCCGGATTCTGCGAAAGATCCAGCGTCGAGAAACCGACCTCCCACGCGTCCAGTTTTTCGAGCAGCGGGTTCGCGGTCACGACGATGCTGCCCGCCGGATTGCAGTAGCATTCCAGCTCCCGCAGATTCGGATTCTTCGATACATCGATCGCCGCAATCGCATTGTCGTTGCATTTCAGAACGGTCAGCTCCGCGTTCTTTGACACGTCGAGCGCCGCCAGATTGTTTTCGTCACAGCGCAGCTCCGAAAGCGCCGGCAGCGCGGAGACGTCCAGCGCCGTCAGCGCGTTTTCCCCGCAGTTCAGTACGCGCAGCTTTCGGTTGCCGGACAGATCGAGCGTTTCGATCGCGTTGCCGCCGCAATCCAAAACTTCCAGATTCTCAAACAGCGCAAGCCCGTCCATGCGTTCGATCTTGCGGCGGGAGCAATCCAGTTCCCTGACCGCAAGCCGCTCCTCCGCGGTGAAATACCGGCTGTGCTTGTGCGGAATCTCATGCTCGACAAACCGCAGAAACGCTTCGTCCGGAAAGTTGTTCGCGTCGATCGCAACACGCGTCCCGCACGACGGGGAGAGAGTGAGCGTCAGAATCAGCACGGCGAGCAGCAGCGCCGCTCCGATTGCCGCAAGCAGGATTCCGCGGCGGCCGACCGGATGCTTTTGCGGATACGGCGTTTCCTCCTGTTCCGGCGTCTGCAGATCGGCCGGCGTTTCCGTGCGCCGTTGCGCGTTCGGCTGCTGAAACTCACCGTTCAAAAAGTCCGCCGCTCCGATGCCGAAGATCGCGCACAGATCCAGAACCTGATCGTAATCGGGCAGCGTCTGACCGTTCTCCCAGCGGGAGATCGATTTATCGGAAACATTCAACCGCTCGGCAAGTTCCGCCTGCGTCAGATTCTTTTCCTTGCGAAGCGACGCGATGAACGCGCCGATTTTTTGCTTATCCACCATGTGTGCATACCTCTACTTTTTCGATTATAAGCGCGGCGATTTCCAGCGTAAAGGACAGAAACCGAGAATTTCCGGTCTCTCGGAAACTGACATTTTATGAGAATTCCGGGAAAAAAGCGTTTTCTTCGGGGATTCCGGTCCGTCCGCCGGTCGCTGCCGAAAAAGCACCGGTCATTGCCGCCTCGTGCATTCAGTATACCTTACGCATGCCGCGTTGTGCAACGAAAAAGACGCGGGAGAAAAACCATCTTGATTCTGCGGCGGCATGTGATATAATATATAAAATAAGCAAACGAAGGGATGCAAGATGGAAACCGCGTATTTCGAACCGTACAGCAGCACCATGCAGCGCGTCATGCCGATCAAGGTCTACGGGCACGCCGGCAAGCCGGTCCTGTTCATTCCGTGTCAGGACGGCCGGTTCTTCGACTTTGAGAACTTCGGCATGGCGAACGCGATCGCGCCGTGGATCGAGCGCGGGCAGTGCACGGTGTTTTCGGTCGATACCGCGGACCGCGAAAGCTGGAGCGACCGCAGCGGCAACCCGTACGAGCGCATCCGCCGCCACGAGCGCTGGATCGATTATCTCACGCGTGAGGCGGTGCCGTTCATCCGCGATTTTGCCAACCGGCAGAACGGCTGGGAGGGCTTTCCCGGTCTGATGGTCTTCGGCTGCTCGCTCGGCGCAAGCCATGCGCTGAACCTGTATCTGCGCTTTCCGGACCTCTTCGACCGCTGTCTGGCGCTCTCCGGCGTCTATCGCGCCTCGTACTTTTTCGGCGACTATTCGGACGAGGTCGTGTACCGCAACTCGCCCGCGGATTATCTCAAAAGCCTGCCGAACGACCATCCGTTTATCGCGGAGTACAACCGGCACAAGGCGGTGATCTGCACCGGACAGGGCGCCTGGGAGGAGACGTGGAGCACGCGCGAGATCGATACGCTGTTCTGCGAGCGCGGCATTCATGCGTGGTTCGATTACTGGGGATACGACGTCAACCACGACTGGCCGTGGTGGTTCAGACAGGCGGCGTATTTCCTCCCCTATCTCTTGGACGAAAAGGAGTAACCCATGAATTTTATCTACATTTCGCCGAACTTTCCGGAGAACCACCGGTTCTTCTGTCAGCATCTCAGGGAGAACGGCGTCACGGTGCTCGGCATCGGGGACTGCCCCTACGACGAGCTGCATCCGGAGCTGAAAGCGGCGCTGACCGAATACTACAAGGTGTCCTCGCTCGAACGCTACGACGAGGTCTATCGCGCCGTCGCATTCTTCATCCACCGCTACGGACGGATCGACTATCTCGAATCGAACAACGAGTACTGGCTCGAACAGGACGCACAGCTTCGGCAGGATTTCCACATCACGACCGGTTTTCTGCCCGAGGACATGCCGCACGTCAAGTGCAAATCGCTGATGAAGGAACGCTATCTTGCCGCCGGCATTCCGGTCGCGCTGCATCATATGGCGGACGACAAGGCGGGCTGTCTCAAATTCATCGAGCAGGTCGGCTATCCGGTCATCGTGAAGCCGGACAACGGCGTCGGCGCGATCGGCACGTTCCGCATCAACAACGAGGCGGATCTCAACGCGTTCTTCACGTTCAAGGACGATCAGCGCTACATCATGGAGGAATGCATCGACGGTCTGACCGTCTCGTATGACGCGATCGTCAACGGAAACGGCGAACCGCTGCTTGAGGCGGGCAACGTCACGCTGGAAAGCATCATGGACATGGTGAACGAGAAGCGCAGCTGCGAGACGATGATCCGCAACCGCCTGCCCGACGCGCTGCAGAACATGGGACGCGCCGCGCTCGAAGCGTTCGGCGTCCGAAAGCGCATGGTGCATTTCGAATTCTTCTGCCTGAACCGCGATCAGCGCATCGGCAAAAAGGGCGATTTCGTCGCGCTCGAGGTCAATATGCGTCCGTGCGGCGGCATTCTGCCGACGATGATCAACTATGCGTACAGTACCGACATCTACAAGATCTGGGCGGACATGATCTGCTTTGACGACAGCGCCAAGCCGATCGGGCAGCAGCAGTTCTGCGCCTACGCCGGACGCCGCAAGGAGCGCTCCTATGTGATGTCCTACGAGGACGTCATCCGCGCCTATTCCGATCACATCGTCGAAGCCGACCGCGTCGATCCCGTGCTTGCGACCGACATGGGCGACTTTATGTTCATCGCGATCTTCCCGACGTACGACGAGGTCACGGCGTTCTATCAACGCGTACTGGAGGAACGGTAATAATCCCGCATACGCGCGCAGACCGCATGCAGCAGAATCAAAAACAGGGCTTCTGCAGATTCGCAGTAAGCCCTGTTCCTGTTTGGTTCCGATTATTGTTTCGGCAGCTTCCGGAAATTGATCGACGCGCCGAGACCATCCTCGATCATGCGGTTGTCCACGCGGATGCGGCTGCCGTCCTGCATGCGGATCACCGCCCTGTAGATGCGGTTTTTCACGTTCATGAAGTTCGAATAATCCCGTACCTTCTTCGAAGCGCAGTCCGAATACCGGTAATCGCGCCTGGCGCCCAGCCATGTGCGGTAGATGAAGTGATCGCGGTAGCATTCCACGCGCCCGTTCCACGAAAACAGCGCAAGACCGATCAAGTACAGCGCGCCGAGTCCGAAGAATATGTACAGAAGAATCATACTTCTGCGGTCCGCTTCCGTCCGAACCGGCACAAAAACCGTCAACAGCACAAGCCCTGCAATGAGAAGAACCGCCGTTGACAGCATGACGACCGTAACCCCTGTCCGCTGACTGCGATAATAGACCGCCTCGGGCGTTTCGCCGCGGTCGTCGCTGATCGCGGGATCGACCGGCTTGTGGTTCGGGATATCGCGCGCGGCGAGCCGTTTGCGCATCGGCTCCGCGTCCTCGACGTCGCGATCGACGATCAAACGCTTCTTTGCAGTATACAGGTAGAGATCGTGGTCCGCGACCTTGTACCACAGCACGTCCGTGTAGCGGAAGCGGTACTCGTTGCCGAGCCATGTGCGGTAGGTGAACTCGTCCTCGTAAAACCGGATGCGGCGATTTTTGGCGGGCAGGATCGGCAAAAGCCCCAGAATGCCCAGCACGGTCCAGAGAATGATCACCCATGCCTGATCGTGCGCCAAAATGCGGTACACCGCGACGCCGAAGCACGCGACGGCGCAGGCGACGGAAAAGCCGACGATTACTTTGACAATTGGTTTCATGTTGTTCTTTCCTTTCGATCCTTCGGTTCTGAACAATAGACACGCGAAACGGCATATGTGTTACACGGTTTCGGGAATATATGATTTTCTTTCGTTGATAAGCGCCTTTGTTCGCACAAAGAAACGCCGCAAAACACAAATCCGTCAAATCCGGCGACATGCGCGGCGGATTTGACACCTTGCAGTTCCCGCCGCCCGCATGATCCGGAGGATTATAGGCGGAAGCAGAAAAACGGTCTGTCGAAAGTCTTTTCGACAGACCGAATGTTATTTGCGTTCGTTGATGTAGCGGCAGGCGGCAAGCGCTGCCGTGGCGCCGTCCGCGACCGCGGTGGTGAGCTGACGCACGAACTTACTGCGGCAGTCGCCCGCGACATAGACGCCCGGCGTGTCGGTGCAGCACTGCTCGTCGGTGTCGAAGTATCCGTAGGAATTGAGCTTTGCAAGATCCTTGAACGGCTCGTTTTCGGGGATCAGACCGATCGCGACGAACAGGCCGTCGCAGGCGATCTCGCGCTTCTGCCCGGTGGTGCGGTTTTCGACCTCGACGCCCGCAAGCGCCTCGCCGTTTTTCAGAAGCTTGTTGATCTTGAGGTTGGTGAGCACGCGCACGTTCTTGCGCGATTCGAGCACCTGCTGCAGCCGCACCTCGCCGGTCAGCGCCGGAAGGTCCTGCAGGATGATGACCTCTTTGCACTTTTCAGCAAGCAGAATCGCCTCCTGCAGCGCGGAGTTGCCGCCGCCCGCGACGCAGACGGTCTGATCCGTGTAGAAATCGCCGTCGCAGACCGCGCAGAACGAGATGCCCTCGCCGACGAGCTCATTTTCGCCCTCGAGCCCCAGCATGCGGTGCTTGACGCCGGTCGCGATGACGACGGTCAGCGCTTCGTAGCGGCCGCCCTCCTCGGTTTCGACGATCTTGAGATCGCCCTCGGTTTTGACCGAAATCGCGCGTTCGAGCTCGACGTCCGCGCCCTGATGCAGGATCTGCTCGAGGAAGCGGTCCGCAAACTCGTTGCCGCTCATCTGGATCGTGCCCGGATAGTTCTCCACCTTCGGGGAGTGGGTGATCTGTCCGCCGAAGCCGTGCTTTTCGAGCACCAGCACCGTTTTGCCGTTCCGGAGCGCATAGAGCGCCGCCGTCATACCGGCGGGACCGCCGCCGATCACGATCATGTCGTACATGGAAATACCTCCTGAAAGATGATTTGGTTGGAATGACAATCCCTCCGCCACCGCAGGTGACTGAGGGATTGTACGCATTTCTTTGCAAACGATTCTCCGCAGAGGGAACCTGCGGAGAATCCGAACGTTGCTTTTTGCGTTTATGCGCCTTTGTGCATCAGCCAGCCCTTGATGTCCGAAACGCCGCGATACTTTTCAAAGCTGCCGTCCTCATTGAGCAGGACGAGCGTGGGCGCCTGCTTGACGCCGTACTGTTCGACGAGCGCCTTTTCCTCGTTTGCGTTCAGTGCGGTGAAGACCACGCCCGCTTTTTCAAGCAGCGCCGTCGCCAGCTTGCAGTTCGGGCAGGTCGGCGTCTTGAAGAGCAGCGCGCTCGCGCCTTCGGTCTTCGGCGCTTCAACCGGCGCTTCCGGCGCGCAGACCGGCGCGGCAGGCGTTTCGTCGACGGGCGCCGGGTTCGGTCCCTGATGGTTGAGGTGCGAACGGCCGATGTTGTAGACCTTGCGATCCTTGAACTCCTGCGCCTTGCCGTCGTTCCAGTTCTGGACCGGACGGTAGTAGCCGGTGATGCGGCTGTAGACCTCGGTCTTTGCGCCGCAGATCGGGCAGGTGTAGTGCTCGCCGGTGATGTAGCCGTGGTCCTTGCAGACCGAATAGGTCGGCGACATCGTGTAGTACGGCAGCTTGTAGTTCTCGGCGATCTTGCGGACGAGGTTTGCCGCCGCCTTCCAGTCGGGCAGCTTCTCACCCAAGAATGCGTGGAACACGGTGCCGGAGGTGTACAGCGTCTGCAGATCGTCCTGGATGTCGAGCGCCGAGAAGATGTCCTCGGTGTAGCCGACCGGCAGGTGCGACGAGTTGGTGTAGTACGGCGTGCCGTTCATGTTCGCGGTGATGATGTCCGGATACTTCGCCTTGTCGTGCTTTGCAAAGCGGTACGTCGTGGACTCCGCGGGGGTCGCTTCAAGGTTATAGAGGTCGCCGTACTTCTCCTGGTAATCGGAGAGGCGTTCGCGCATGTGGTTCAGAACCTCGCGGGTGAACTTCTGCGTTTCGGGATGCGTAAGGTCCTTTCTGAGCCACTTGGCGTTCAGACCGACTTCGTTCATGCCGATCAGACCGATGGTTGAGAAGTGGTTATTGAACGTACCGAGATAGCGCTTGGTGTACGGATACAGACCCGCGTCGAGGAGCTTTGTGATGACGGTGCGCTTGGTCTTTAAGGAACGCGCCGCGATGTCCATCATCTTATCGAGCTCGGCATAGAACTCCTTCTCGTCGTTGGCGAGGTACGCGATGCGCGGCATGTTGATCGTCACGACGCCGACGGAACCCGTCGATTCGCCGGAGCCGAAGAAGCCGCCGGACTTTTTGCGAAGCTCGCGGAGATCGAGGCGCAGACGGCAGCACATCGAACGCACGTCGCTCGGCTCCATGTCCGAGTTGATGTAGTTCGAGAAATACGGCGTGCCGTACTTTGCGGTCATCTCGAAGAGCAGCTTGTTGTTCTCGGTCT
>JAEEGI010009380.1_pt1 | contig 21453 bp, 20 predicted proteins | sample 8958751 | NCBI WGS metagenome assembly JAEEGI01 (sample SAMN16246545, study PRJNA631951) | gut metagenome | biome: gut microbiome; feature: rumen; material: KS-attached | host: Bos | place: Iran: Karaj | collected 2018-10 | reverse complement strand
AGGAGCAGAAATAACAACCTTCTTAGCACCGGCATCGATATGAGCCTGTGCCTTAGCCTTTGATGTGTAGAAACCTGTACACTCAAGAACAACGTCTACACCAATCTTGCCCCAAGGAAGGTTCTTAGCATCTGCCTCTTTGTAGATTGTGATCTCTTTGCCGTTTACTGTGATTGAATTCTCGCTGTAAGAAACCTTGTCAGCATACTTGTACTTGCCCTGTGATGAATCATACTTAAGAAGATGAGCAAGCATCTTAGGATCTGTAAGATCGTTGATTGCTACGATCTCTGTTCCTTCATGCTCAAACATCTGTCTGAAAGCAAGACGTCCGATACGACCAAAACCATTGATTGCTACTTTAACTGCCATTTTAAGTTCCTCCTAAAATGAATATAATATTTAATTGCTGCTTATATATCACACTTATTGATAATTTTTTATCAGCAACTCTAATTCTAATAAAAAACGTAGCATAAATCAAGTAAGAATATTATGATATAGATGTCAAAAATTCAAAAATGCGTACATGCTTGCATGTTAAGTTTTTTGACCTTTTGACTCTAACAAACATAAGGAATTAGCGATTTGCTTTGCAAATCAGCGGTTTCACGGAGAATATTATGATCTTACCGGCAGATTATCATTTACACACACACAACTCAGGCGACAGCGAAGCTCCCATGGAGGACATGATAAAAAGTGCCATTTCCAGAGGTCTCAAAGAAATCTGTTTTACAGAGCACATGGACATGGATTTCCCAATTACGTCAGACACTCCAAAAGACTGCTTTACTCTAAACACCGCCGCATACAAAGAAGAACTTCTCAAATATAAAGAACTATATAAAGATGAGATAACCATAAAGTTCGGAGTTGAAGTAGGTATGCAAACCCACATTGCTTCAAAAAACTCCGAATATATCAATTCAGAGTCTTTTGACTTCGTAATAGCATCAATCCATCTTATCGACGGTCAGGATCCCTACTACCCTGTTTTCTGGGAAGGTCGCGAAAGCAGTGACACTTTCAAACATTACTTTGAGATCACTCTCGATAACATAATGCATTTCGACGATTACTGTGTTCTTGGGCACCTTGATTACCTGGCACGCTACGTTCCCAAAGAATACAAACCTTATTTTTGGCAGGATTATTCAGATATTATAGATGCTATTTTGATCCACTTGATAAAAAAAGATAAGGGACTTGATTTCAATACCAGTGCACTTTTTAAAAGCGGTGCTTCCACAAACCCTCATCCCGATATCTTAAAAAGATACAAAGAACTGGGAGGCAAAATAATCACATTCGGTTCCGATGCCCATACTCCAAAAGCACTGGCCGGCGCATTTGAAAAAGCAAAAACCATCGCACAAATATGCGGTTTTGATGAGTATTGCACTTTCGAAAAATGTTCCCCTATTTTCCACAAGCTTTGATCGGTGTTTTGCAAGTTTATCATATAGCTTTATAAGATAAACGAAATATAGTAAAATATTGTTGAGATTTTGAAAACGACATCGCAATATATAAATCCTTATATGCGATGTGTGTTGTAGCAACCGCGCGGAGGCAATATGAGGGAAGAATTTTATACAAGAGGGAAGAGAACCAACTTATACAACTCTATATTCATGTATAAGTCTGTTTCTCTTTGTGTTTTATGCATTACTGCTGCTATTTTGACATTTAACTGCAGGTCAGACCTCATAAAATTTGACTTTTCACACAATAAAACTTCGCAAAGGCTCTTGCTATCTGTCTTAATCTTTGTTTTAATTGTATTTATTTCAGTTGTTATTGATTTCTATATACTAAAAAAGACTACAAATATAGGCTTTAAACTAAATAGACTTGCCTACCTCGATAAACTCACAGGGCTTCCGAACAGATTCAGTTGCGATCTTTTGTTCGAGAGTTTCAACGGTACAGACAGACTACCCGGGGTTGGCTTTATTGTTATGAGAATAAATAATCTTCCGGCAGTAAATCAGAGCACAGGTCACGACAACGGAAATAACCTCATCTACGAATTCTGCTACATTCTCGAAGATGTCGGTGAAAAGTACGGATACGTCGGAAGAAACGGCGGAAATGAATTTATCATTATGATTGAAAACTGTTCGGACACCGACTGTGACTTGTTCCTTTCAGACCTCACCAAGAGAATCCGCGGCTACAATGAAATGGCTGTGGGAACTCCTCTTGAGATCTCATATGCCGGTGTACTCAATTCCGAGGAAAAGAAAAAAACAATGTCCGAACTTATATCTTTGGCCTATAAGAAATTAAAGGATATACCACAGATACTCTCATGAAAAATATGATCAATAAAGATTATTTCAAAAAAAGAATAGCTGTTTCAATCTGTCTTTTATCCTGCTTAGCTTTATCACTTACCGGATGCAGCTCCAAACAGGGCGTTACGCTCCTTGATAAAGCCGGGCACAAAAAAAATGCTCAGATTGACGAAACCACAAAGGGAAGCCGTGACAACACACCGCTTTGCCTGGTTCCCACTGCCCCCGGAACCGATGCATTTGAAAACGAATATGCCCACATTGACTTTTCGAATAAATCTGAGGGCTATGTTTTTGTGACCTATAAAGGAACCTGTCCCAAGGTCAAATTGCAGATCACAGGTCCCGACGAAGTCACATATACATATGACATCTCGAACTCTTCCAAAACGGGTGAAGTATTCCCTCTTCAGGCCGGAAACGGAGAATACATGATCAATCTTTACGAAAATATAGAAGAGACCAAATATTCAATGGTATTCTCACTTCCGCTCGAAGTCACTCTTTCTAACGGATACAAACCTTTTTTATACCCAAATCAGTTCATCAACTTTGCTCCCGACTCTCTCGCTGTCAGGAAAGGTGCGGCACTTGCTTATCCATGTGATTCCGACATTGAAGTCGTTGCGGAAGTTTACAATTTCATGATACAGAATATTACTTACGACTATGAAGAAGCTGAAACCGTACAAAGTGGTTATCTGCCCGATCTTGATGAGATTCTCATCACACAAAAAGGTATTTGTCTCGACTACGCTTCACTTATGGCCGCAATGCTTCGAAGTCAGAATATACCGACCAAGATGGAAGTCGGATATGCAGGAACCGCTTATCACGCATGGCTCAGTACCTACATAAAAGACGTCGGCTGGGTAAACGGAATGATCGAATTTGACGGAAAAGACTGGTCACTTCTCGATCCAACTTTTGCATCCAACACGGAAGAAAAGAAACTCGAAAGCTTCATCGGAGACGGTTCCAATTATTCCGTAAAATATGTATATTAATTTTTTTCGGAGGCACCATGAAAAAAACAGATAAACAAAAAAGTCTAAGCAGCTATGAGATATCAAGCTTTTGCAGACAGATGGCTCTTCTTATGAAAGCCGGCATCGCGCCTGCAGACGGAATCGATATTCTAAACGAAGATTCCAAGGACGGTTCGGCCAAGAAGATCTTGGGAACCATCAGCCAGACCCTCAGAAGCGGTGAAAAATTCCACATAGCTCTCGCGATGAGCAAAGTTTTTCCCGATTATGTGGTACATATGGTCACTATCGGTGAAACTTCCGGAAATATGGACGTAGTTATGGACTCTCTTGCCGACTACTATGAAAGAGAAGATTCCATTCAGGAAAGCGTAAAAAATGCAATCAGCTACCCTCTCATCATGATATTTATGATGATGGTCATCGTAGCAGTCCTCGTTGCCAAAGTCCTCCCAATATTTGAACAGGTTTTTGCACAGCTCGGAACAGGCATGAGCGGTTTCTCACAGTCCCTTTTGAACCTCGGAAACCTTCTGAACAAATACTCATTTGCCCTTGTTATCGTACTTGTGATAGTTGCGATCATCTTTTTGTACTTTGCACTTACAAGCAGCGGAAAAAAGAACTTTAAAAAGTTCATGATAAAATTCCCGCCCACAAGAAGGCTCATGCAGGAGCTTGAAAGCGAACGTTTCGCAAGCGGAATGGTCCTTACTCTTTCAAGCGGTATCGATACTTTTGAAGGTCTTTTGCTTGTAAAAAAACTTGTCGAAAGCAAGGAAATGAAAGATAAGATTGAAGAATGCCGTAATTTCCTGATTGACGGAGACAGCTTCCCGGAAGCTCTCGAAAAATCCTCAATCTTCTCATCTTTTTACTCACAAATGGTATCTGTAGGCTTTAAGTCAGGTTCTATGGACAAAGCCATGAAACAGGTCGCAGAAAGATATGAACGTGACACGGGAAGAAGAATTTACACTCTCATCTCCGTTTTGGAGCCCACACTCGTTATTATTCTTTCAGTTATAGTAGGAATGATTCTTATGTCGGTAATTCTGCCCCTTATGGGAATTATGACAAATATTGGATGATACGGATATGACAAACAGATTTGAAGCCAAAAGCGGCATTTTTTCACAAATTTCGGATACTGTTTACAGGTGGGCATCAATCGTCATCCTGATCGCGATATGTGTACTTTTTTACATTGCGATAGATGCTTCCGGCAGAAATACGATTGAAAAGCAGCAAACCTCACTTGAAAACGCCATAAACAGGGATATTGTACAATGCTATTCCATTGAAGGCCGATATCCTCCGAGCCTTACATATATCGAAGAACACTACGGGCTTGTATACGACTCATCCACATTCTTTGTGGACTACCGCCCCGTTGCAGGAAATATGTTTCCGGATGTAACGGTTATCAAAATACGATAGAGGAATTTTTATGAATCTTGAAGGAGCAAGAAGTCACATCATAGATATGGTCTTTGTTATCTGCCTGATGTTTCTTTTTATCTTTTCCGCACTCACCGTGATCACGATAGGCGCGGATATTTATCAAAAAAATGTCGTGGCTGTTGACGAAAATTATTACAAACGAACAGCCTGCGCATATATAACGGAAAAAATCAGACAATCCGACGTAAACGGCGGAATCTTTGTAAAAAAGATATTCGATCAGGATGCGCTGGTTCTTCAAAGCGAAGAAAACGGCATTCTCTATGACACCTACATTTACGATTATGACGGAAATCTCATGGAACTTTTTGCCATGGACGAACTGAAAGATCTTTACCCCAAGTCCGGTCAAAAGATACTTGAACTGACCAAATTTGATGTTAAATATGTAGGTCCCACAACTCTCTCCGTTGACGTAATCTTAAAAGACGGAACGGAAGAATCATTTCTGGTAACAACCAAAAGCGTCAGTGAGGAATAAATGATGCCTGAAAACAACTCGAGAACAAGTCTGTTCCTTATGGAACTTATAATAGCTGTTTTTTTCTTTTCGCTTGCCGCTGCGGTCTCGATAAGACTTTTTGTCGGAGCGCACAAGCTCACGGAGAAATCAACAGCACTCAGCAATGCGACGATCTGGTCACAAAACATGTCAGAAGCTTTTTACAGTTGTAAAGGTGATGTTTCAAAGATTGCTGAACTGTATCCCACAGCTTACACCACTCCCGATTCTGTCATCTTATTTTTTGACAAAGAATGGAACATAGTACAGGATGCACATTCGGAAGCTTCCTATGAGGTACTTCTGATCACGGATAAAGCCGCTGCAACATCAGTATACTCAGATGTTAACGATTACGGTTTCGATTATTCAGGAACAGCCATGAGAGGGAATATAGCAGTTTTTGACATCCGCGACATCAAGGATGTTATCTCAACCATCCCTGCTAACAGCGAACACATTATTATAAATTATTCGGTTGATACGCTTATCAGCCAAAAGGAGTCCAAGTGAAAAAGAAAGGCAAACATGGTATAAATATCGGAACAGCATCGATTCTTCTTGTTTTTTCCGTTTTATGTCTGATATCATTTGCAACGCTTACTCTTGTCAACGCCAAAGCGGATTACACACTAAGCAAAAATCTTTCTGACAGACAACTTGCTTACTACAGAGCCTGTCACAAAGGAAATGCATTTGTAGCCGCTGTAAATTCAGGCTATGACAAAGGAAAAACAGGTGCTATAATGAAGGAAAGCATACCAATTACCGACAAACAATCACTTGATATTGCGATAATTGCCAATAGTGCAAAAAAAACCTTCAATTCAAACAATACTTGTAGTATAATTCAGTGGCAGGTCGTTAATCACGACAACACAGAGTATGACTATACTCTGCCGGTATTGAAATAATTGAACAAGGTAACTTTAGCTTGTTATAAACCGAAATTTTATCAAATTTTTATTTTTTAAATAACGTTTTAACTCGCTTTATCGTAATCATGTGTTACAATATATTATGTACCGAATTACTTAATTTCGAAAAAAATTGCTTAAATTTTTTTAGCAACTAAAAATACTTTTTGGAGGTTCAATATGGGAAAAAGAATACTCATTACTGATGATGCCGCTTTCATGCGTATGATGCTTAAGGATATCCTTTCTAAGAATGGATATGAAATTGCGGGTGAAGCTGAGAACGGCAAAGTCGCAATCGAGAAATATAATGAGTTGAAACCCGACCTTGTTACTCTGGATATCACAATGCCTGAGCTTGATGGAATTGGTGCACTTAAGGGAATTAAGGCTGCAGATCCTAACGCTGTATGTATCATGTGTTCCGCAATGGGTCAGCAGGCGATGGTTATCGAATCAATTCAGGCGGGTGCAAAAGACTTTATCGTTAAGCCTTTCCAGGCTGATCGTGTTCTTGAAGCTGTTAAAAAAGCTATCGGATAATATTTATATAATGCCAAAACGAAAATCAAGGCTGTCACTCATGTGGCAGCCTTTCTTAACGCCCGGTCACAAAGGAATACGTTCGGAAATTCGCTGTGTACGTCTGCGGCGTGAATTCCATAAATTCTAAAACAGGTAAATGCCTCATTTCATGTTATTCAGAACAATCGGCATTTATCTGTTTTAGAATTTTGGGAATTCATCGTCCTCGTACGAATACAGCGAATTTCCGAACGTATTCCTTTGTGGCCGGGCTGTTTATTGAAGCCAGCAAAATACTACATTTTGCTGGCTTCCTAGAAAGAGGCTGTAAGTTCACTGAATATGCACTTCATCAGATGTCCCAATACTTGCAAGGATATCACTTCTCATATCGTAGATATCACCTGATATTAGTACTATAAATAACCAAAACAACAATGTTGCCACAATAAATAGTATACTATGTATGCCTATACTTTCTCCGGGCACTATTACTGAAAATAATGCTAACATACTGATGACTCCTCTCTCATTCAGTGTTTCAGTTCTGCAAGTATTCTCCCCTCATCTTCATGAGCATCTCACCATAATCTTTAATGTCCTTTGCAAGATATTCTTTAAGAATACTATTATTGGTTTCCCTCAGTTTCTCATCCCACTTTGAATCGATTTTTGAAAATAGACCGGTGTCTGTATCCGGTTCGCGTCTTGCCAAAACAACATAATTTTCAGCTGAAGCAATCATGCCCCAATCCTCGCCATCGCTCTCATAGACTTTAAGTGCTGCTTCCGGACTGTCATAAACGATTTTTCCGAAATCATCCGGCTCAGGTATCTTTTTTCCAAAAGAACAGAGTCTCCCGCACATACAATGCTATACCATTTCTCGGCACCACTCGACTGTTCATCGAATTTTTCAACATTCGCCCGAATCATTTTTATATAATCACTATTTACATAGCCATCGCCATCATCCAATTTTATCTTGTACCAGCCATCAACTTCTTCAATAATTTCGTATGGATCACCTTCCATAACATATCCTATAGCTTCATAGTCCACGCCGGGGCCTTTACGAACTGTGAGAACACTATCATTAGATACATCAGCAATAGCAATCTGCTGTAGTCCCTCTGTTTCCTGCTCCTTTACAGGTTCTGAACCTTTATTTGTAGCAAAGCACACTCCCACTACAGCGCACACTATAATGGATGCAATTGTGATCCAGAAAGCCGGTTTCTTATAATTTGCAATATTTTTTATCCTATTCTTCACGTCTGTTTCTCCAAATGCCACAGGGCATGCGGCTATCATCTTTCTCGGCATACTGTTTTCCAGCAGTATCCTGCAATATTCAGCCTTCTCGCCCTTTTCAATATTCTTAGTAACTTTTTCATCGCAGGCATACTCTATATCCTTACAAAGAAGTATATAAGCTATCCAGCACAAAGGATTGAACCAGTATACTGATAGAATCGCAAATCCCAGCGGTTTCCACATATGGTCATATCTGCTCAGATGCGCAAATTCATGTTTTAATATGTATGCCTTTGCTTTTTCCGGTAAACCTGAAGGAATATAAACTTTGGGAGATATGCTTCCCAGGATAAAAGAGTCGGAAATATCATCGCACTCATATACTTTATTGGATATCTTTACTGAAGCACTGACTTTTTTCTTTAACAACATATATGTCATTAAAGAATACGAAAACATCATGATCACACCTGCAAGCCACACAAATCCCGCAAAATTGATGCATATCTGAAGCGGATTCACACTTGCTTCCGGATTCGGTGCAAAACTTTGACCGATCACCGGGTTCAAATAATTGTCAACGCTGCTTATGCCTGAGCTTATCTGCGGATTATTTTCCATTGCAATATTTGCAGGAATCGGCTCTCTTGTAGGAATAAGGCTTAATGCGCTTTCAATCTGTATCGGCACGATCAGCCTGAATGCCACAATTATCCATAACATGCACGTAATCCATTTAGGCATCTTTTTTCCAAGTGCTCTTACCATAATGATTGCAATGATAAGAGCACTTACGGTAATAGCATTATTTAACACGAACAAAAATATCTGTTCCATAAGCTATTCCCCCTTTATCGCATCAATCATCTTCTGTATCTCTTCGACATCCTTGGCCGAAAGCTTCTTGCGTGAAGTAAATGCAGCGATAAATGCAGGAAGTGAACCCTTAAAAGTATTCTCAATTATCTTTTCGCTCTGTGCCGCGCCAAACTCCTCTTTAGTCAGAACAGATGATACAACACCGTTTTCATTTTTAAATATCCCACGCTCACACAAACGCTTCAACATTGTGTAAGTGGTAGACTTTTTCCACTCCAGTTTTTGCTCGCATACTTTTACAAGCTCCCCTGAAGGAATAGGCTCATTTTGCCATATAATATCTGCAAACTGTCCTTCTACAGCGCCTAATCTCAGTTCTTCCATTGTTACCTCCGTAACTTTAAAAAATTTAATCCCAATCGAATTTATTGTAATTTACAGTATTTCTATATTCAACTGTCATTACCTTATCATTCTTAACAGTAAAACTGATAGTATAATCACCCAGATCGTAGATGAAAGATTCACCAAAAAGCTGGATATATTCTTCTTCAGTCAGCTCTCTTCCTGTTGTTCCGTCATATGCGGTAGGGTGCTTACCGTTTGGAGTGCCGTATGCATCTATAAGTTCATCTTTGGAACTTCCGACTGCGATGCCACGTGAAGTAGTAATAACCGGTTCGCGTGTGCTGATTGTAACAGGAAATTCAGTTCCTGAATCATTTCGCAAGATCATGCCGATTTCTTGATTTTTACCATATGAGTAAAGTGACTGCTCACTCTTTTTAATTGAATGTGAAGGATCATATCCTCCCAAAGCTTTATCTATTGCTTCAAAACTATCCATTATAGATACAGAATTTCCGTTATACGTAAACTCAGCATCCTTAGGGTTACTTGTATTTGTATTTTCTGCGTCGGCAGATACAGGTGCAACCTCTGCTACAGCATTTTCATTTACTTCTTTCTCAGGCTCGACCACTCCATCTGAAGCTATAATATTATTCTCAAGTTCAGCCTTCTGCAACTTCTGCTCATTACTTTCAACCTTCACATCTCTGCCGGTTGCAAAACACACTCCTACTGCAACGCACACCATAATAGATGCGGTTGTGATCAAAAAAGCAGGTCTCTTATAATTTGCAACATTCTTAATTCTTTTTTTCACGTCTGTTCCTCCAAATGTCACCGGGCAAGCCGAAATCATAGTTCTTGGCATACTGTTTTCCAATAGTATTCTGCAATATTCAGCTTTCTCACCCTTTTCAATGTTTTTAGTTACTTTTTCATCGCATGCATATTCTATATCCTCACAAAGAAGAATATATGCTATCCAGCATAGCGGATTAAACCAATATACCGATAAGATCAAGAAGCCAAGCGGTTTCCATACATGATCTCGCCTGCTCAGATGTGCAAATTCATGTTTTAATATGTACTTTCTTGCTTCATCAGACAGCGTTGACGGTATATAAACTTTCGGAGATATTGTCCCAAGAATAAATGAATCTGAAATATCATCACACTCATAAACCATTGAATCAATCTTCACCGAAGTACTGACTCTTTTTCTTATCAATATGTATGTTATAAGAGCGTAAGTCAGCATTACTGCCATTCCTGTAAGCCACCCGATCGCACCTATATGGAAAAAAATCTGCAACGGATTGATACTTACCGACTTATCCGGTGCAAAATTCTGCCTGATCATTGGATTAACAAAACTGTCCAATCCGTTTATACCGGAATTTATCTGTGGATTTGCTTCCAAAACAATGTTTGCCGGAATCGGTTTTCCCGAAGGTATCAAACTAAGTACACATTCAAACTGTATGGGAACAACCAGTTTTACCGCAACTATCATCCATAGCAAGCATGAAATCCATTTAGGCATCTTATTCCCAAATGCTCTGACCACGACGACTGCAACGATCAACGCACTTACGGTAATTGCATTATTCAAAACACCTATGAATAATTGCTCCATCCATTCCCTCCTTTCCTTAGTCTACTGATTGTAAACCTTTAACTATAGTCTACTATCATTAGACCGTGCTGTCAATATACTTCTGCGCATCGGTCGCATCCATAGCGGAGCGTTTTTTGTTTGATAGGAAGCTATCAAACAAAAAAGGATATGAAAAGCTCAAGCCTTTCATATCCCAATAATTTATTTTTTCGTGATAAGCTCCGGAAGCTCTTTACAGCACTCAGAAATCGCTTTCAAAAATCTATCACCGTACTTCTTAAATTTATTCTCTCCGACACCGGAAACTTCCAGCATTTCTTCCTTTGTTGTCGGAACCTTGGCTGACATATCTATCAGTGTTTTATCATTAAAAACAATGTATGGAGGCATGTTTTCCTCACGAGCAATTTCAAGCCTGAGCTCCCTGAGTCTTTCAAACAATTTATATCCTGAGGATGTAAGCGAGCTCTTTTCGGCTGCTTTTTTGATTACTTTGGGCGCTTTTTCAGGACGCTTATCCTCATCCGTTATCTTCACCATTACTGAAGCTCCCGGATTCTTCAGCCTGCTGATGTCACCCATCTTCAGAACCTGATAGTCACCCACAACAAGGTATTTATCATAAACAAGCTGATCGACAACACGCATCAACATGCTTCTTTTTACCGAATTAAGTACTCCGTACGACCTATAATTCACAGCACCTACTTCTTTTAGCCTTGCTGTCTTGGCTCCGAGCAAAGTATCTATGATAATTCCCCTGCCATACCTTCCTTTAGCCTCATAAACACAGTTGATTATCTTCTTTGCCGCATCAGTCATATCAACCGTTTCAAATTCTCTGCGGCAATTGCCGCAATCCTCGCATGGTTTGTCAGGTTTCTCACCAAAATATTTCAAGATATGATTACGAAGACACTCTGTTGTATAGCAATATCTTTCCATAGCCTGAAGTCTTTGATTATCACGCTCTTTAATAATCTCAAGGTCTGCCGGATCAATATCTGCCGCTTCTTTGTGTTCTAAGAGAAATCTGTTTATAACAATATCCTGCGGTGAAAACAAAAGAATACACTTTGAATCGAGTCCGTCTCTTCCTGCTCGTCCCGCCTCCTGGTAATAATTCTCCATACTCTGAGGCATATTGTAATGAATGACAAATCTGACATTCGACTTATCAATACCCATACCAAAAGCATTGGTAGCCACAACTATGCTTTTGTAATCAAAAACGAAATCATCCTGCATCTGCTTTCTTTCAGAAGCGCTCATTCCTGCGTGATATTTTGCCGCCGAGATTCCTTTTTCTGTCAACAGCTCATACAGACTGTCTACATTCTTTCTGGTAGCACAATAGATTATTCCGCTTTCATTCGGATGTCCGACAATAAAATCCAGAATATACTGTTCTTTATTCTTTGGTTTATCAACTTGAAAAAACAGATTCTCCCTGTCAAATCCGCCGATTAAAACAAAAGGCTTATTAAGGCCAAGCGTGCAAACAATATCTTCCCTTACATTCTCAGTCGCTGTAGCGGTAAATGCGCTAATGACAGGTCTCTTATCCAATAATTTCACGAACTCGACAATCTTCATATAGCTCGGCCTGAAATCCTGTCCCCACTGAGATATGCAATGAGCCTCATCAACTGTGATCATTGATATATTTACAGACTTTGCAAGTTCAATAAATCCTTCCGTCATAAGCCGCTCAGGAGCAACATATAAGATTTTATATTCACCATTCCCGGTCTTTTTTACCGTTTCAAAAAAATCCTTCTCAGAAAGAGAGCTATTGATATACGCCGCCGCAACTCCCGCTTCATTCAGAGAATTAACCTGATCCTGCATCAAGGAAATAAGCGGAGAAATTACCAATGTTATGCCTTCAAGCATCATTGCCGGAATCTGATAACACAAAGACTTTCCCGCACCCGTAGGCATAACGCCAAAGACATCTCTTCCGTCTAAGATCGCATCAACTATATCTTTCTGTCCCGACCTGAAAGAATCGTATCCAAACAGGACTTTCAGTACTTCTTCAGGGGTTTTATATAATTCATTTTTATATAATGCATCACTCATAAATTTACCATGCCAACTTTTATTATCATAATATTTCTTTTTTCTGATAAGATTTCTATCAAATAAAAAGCCGGACAGAAGCTTGTCTATCCGGCGAAAACACCTTAATAATTAAACTAATCTAAAATGCCATACTTCTTATAAAGCTTAATTCTCTCTTTACCTGTAGCGTTCAGTGCCTCATCAAACTCTTTACTACCAGGAATCAAAACCTTAAGAAGTTTCGCAAGCATATCAGCACCTTCCGTACGTGCTTCTTCACATGCTTCTCTACGGCCTTCCTCGCGGCCAATCTGTCTCTCTGCGTCGACCATTTCCCGCCATGCCTTACTAACCATCACTTGCCCTCCTTTCACATTATCCGTAGAAATCCTTGTACCGGCAAACATATTTATCATTTCAACGGTTTTCACCTTTAATTCATCATTTCCTGCCTCTATTATATCATGCATCTTCTCTCTGTCATCCGAAACATGTATGAGCTCCATAACCTTGCCAAGCTCCGATGAAAACTTATTAAAATCCTCTATCTCATCCGGCGTTATCAGATTAAGTCTATAATCATCAACATACTTAGCAATCCTCGGATCAATATCACCAAACATATCAAAAAGTGACCGAGGCGCATCCCACTTCTTTTTATCAAAACAAATGCAAAGTGTTATAACCGGAATTATGTGATCATATTTCGAAAAACCGGATAGTTTCTCATCTCCTGATAAGTCCCTTCTATCTTCATGTTGCTTTCTGATATTCTCAACCTGCGAAGCATAATTAAGAGCATCATATAGATAATCCCTTACAGGCATAGCATAATGAATATTGGTCTGTCCTTCTATTCCCAAAAGAACCATCGTTGCATATTTACTGCGCTTGATATTACAAAGTTTCAACACATCCCTCATCTTCTGGCTGGTAAATACTTTGTTCATCTTATCTATTACCGCTAATTCCGTAGCATCCTGCTCTTTTAACTCTTCCGGTTTAATTACCTCTTCCCCGTCAAAAAAATAGTAATTAAATGCATCGGCAAAAACATCATCCTGTGCAAGATATTGCTTAGTTAATATATCCTTTTTCCCCATGACTTATAACTTCAACACTCTCTCCTCTTTTCATTTGCAACCTTATATGCGATCAGCTTAAGTACATATTCCGGCATGACCCTTCGCCCAAGTTCCCACTCCTGCATAGTCCTATAAGGAATTTCAAGCCACTCCGAAAATTCCTTCCTGTTCATCCCCGAGAACTCCCTAATTGCTCTAAAAACATACGCAATCCTCATACGCTCCGCATCTGCCTCGCTCCTGTCATTGAATTCAATCTCAACCTCAATACCTTCTATGTTATATTTCTCAGTTCTCATAAGCCCCTCACATAATTTGTAGTCATTGCGTGCACCAACAAATCATAATACACGCAATGACTACATGTCAAGCAAAATAATAGAACAAATTTTTAAAACTACTTTCATAGAATTGCTATATTCAAGAGCATTAAAAAGCTGAATTACCAAACTACGTTCTTTTTTCATCACAAATATAATCCTTTTCACAAACAGCCCGGCCGCAAAGGTATCCACTTAGAAATGCGCTGTCTTCGGACGAGCAGGAGAGTTTCAAAATTTATAAAAGTGGGAGCTGCTGACTTCTCTGAACAACGTGAAAGTCAGCAGCTCCCGCTTTTATAAATTAATGAAAATCCCTGCGCAGCCGTACACAGCGCATTTCTAAGTGGATACCTTTGTGGCCGGGCGTAAGTAAAGGCATATCATGAAATCTTACGCAGTTTCCGATTTCATGCCGGTGTAAAGCTGATAATATCTCTGCTTCTTGGCAATGAGCTCATCATGCGTACCCTGCTCTACAATTCGTCCCTGCTCAAGGACTATTATGCAATCACTGTTCTTAACGGTAGAGAGCCTGTGTGCAATAACAAAGGTAGTTCTCCCCTTCATAAGCCTGTCCATACCGTCCTGAACAATCTTCTCTGTTCTTGTATCGATAGACGATGTAGCTTCATCGAGAATAAGTACCGGCGGATCTGCAATCGCTGCTCTCGCAATTGCAAGGAGCTGGCGCTGTCCCTGTGAAAGGTTTGCTCCATCGCCCGTGAGCATTGTATCGTACCCTTCAGGAAGCCTCTTAATAAAGCTGTGCGCGTTTGCAAGCTTAGCTGCTGCGATTACTTCTTCGTCAGTTGCATTGAGCTTGCCGTATCTGATATTGTCTTTAACCGTACCCGTAAACAAGTGCGTATCCTGAAGCACTATTCCGAGTGAACGGCGAAGATCCGCTTTTTTTATCTTATTGATATTGATGTTATCATATCTGATCTTACCATCCTGAATATCATAGAATCTGTTGATCAGATTTGTTATCGTGGTCTTTCCCGCACCCGTAGAACCCACAAAAGCAATCTTCTGTCCGGGTGTGGCATGAAGCACGATATCATGAAGGACCATCTTTTCATCTGTATAACCAAAATCCACACCGTTGAAAGTTACATCACCCTCCATCGGCTGATACGTAGTCGTATCTGTAGCTTTGTGATAGTGTTTCCAAGCCCAGCGTCCCGTATGATGATCGGCCTCTTTTATCTCACCGTTTTCTTCAATCGCATCGACAAGCATTACATAGCCTTCATCTGTCTCAGGCTCAGCATCGAGAAGCTTAAAGATACGATCCGCCCCCGCAAGAGCCATTACTATTGAATTAAGCTGCATGCTGACCTGGTTGATCGGCATACTGAAGTTTCTGTTAAATGTAAGGAATGATGCAAGCGCACCAACCGTGAAGCCTACGGCAATACTATCAGAAAGAGCTATCGCACCGCCGACCATAGCACAGATAACATAACTTGTATTTCCGAGCTGCGCATTGATGGGACCAAGCGATCCCGAAAATGCGTTAGCTTTAAATGCGCTGTTGCAAAGAGCTTCATTAAGCTCATCAAATTTCGCGATGCTCTCATCCTCGTGATTAAATACCTTAATAACCTTCTGTCCCGTCATCATCTCTTCAATGTAGCCGTTAAGTGCACCGAGATTCTTTTGCTGCTCCACAAAGTTCTTTCCGGAAGCCTTGGTCGCCATAGCTGAGCAAAAAAGCATAACTCCGACCATGAACAGCGTCACAAAAGTAAGCGGTACGCTTAAAATAAACATTGATATGAGCACACTAAAAATTGTAATCACACTGCTGATCAGCTGAGGAATACTCTGACTGATCATCTGTCTGAGTGTATCAATGTCATTTGTGTAGATTGACATGATATCACCGTGCGCGTGTGTATCAAAATACTTTATGGGAAGGCTCTCCATGTGTGTAAAAAGCTCCTCACGAAGTCTTCTGAGCGTTCCCTGGTTGATATATACCATTACTCTTGCCTGAATATATGCTGCCAACGCGCCAAGAGCATAAAATACCGCAACTTTTCCTATCGCCCCAAGAAGAGGTTCGAAACCATCGATTTTACCGTCAAGCATTGGCTGTATATATAAGTCAATAAGATTTTTGGTAAAAAAAGTTCCCTGTATATTTGCCGCAACCGTTATAAGTATGCACACAAAAACAGTAACCATGTGAACGGGATAATATTTAAACACATATCCCATCAATCTCAAAAAAAGAGCTCCGGGATTCTCAATCTTTGGTCTGGGCATACCGCGTCTGTTACCACCGCCCGGTCCGACTTTTATCTCTTTTGTTTCTTCTGCCATCTTGAATCCTCCTTAAGCCTGCTTATCGAAATCCGCATTCGCACCACCGGTCTGCGATTCGTATACTTCTCTGTAAATAGTGTTATTTTCAAGAAGTTCCTCATGTGTACCAAATCCGCTGACCTGACCGTCATCCATAACAATTATTCTGTCGCAATCCTGAACCGAAGCAATTCTCTGTGCAATGATAAGCTTGGTCGTCCCGGGAATCTCCTCTGCAAATGCCTTTCTGATCTTGGCATCCGTAGCAGTGTCAACAGCACTGGTTGAATCATCAAGTATGAGAATCTTGGGCTTTTTAAGCAGTGCTCTGGCAATACAAAGTCTCTGCCTCTGACCACCTGAGACATTCGATCCTCCCTGCTCTATATATGTTTCATAGCCATCAGGCATTCTCTCTATAAATTCATCTGCGCAAGCCATCTTGCAGGCTCTTATGCAATCCTCTTTTGTCGCATTCTTATCGCCCCATCTGAGGTTATCCAATATGGTTCCGGAGAAAAGAACATTCTTCTGAAGCACAACGGACACCTGATCTCTAAGCGCCGTCATATCATACTCTTTTACATCAACTCCGCCAACTTTAACAACACCATCCGTTACATCGTAAAGTCTGCTGATAAGATTGACCAAAGAAGATTTAGCGGAACCTGTTCCTCCGATAATTCCGATTGTTTCACCGGGTTTGATATCAATATTTATATCTTTTAGCACAGGCTCTTCCGAAGTCGTATTATATGCAAAATTAACATGCTCAAAGCTGATGCTTCCATCAGCTACAAACATAACGGGCTTATCCGCATTTGTGATATCGGGTGTCTCTTCCAAAACTTCCGCAATACGCTTTCCGCTTGCCTGCGCCATTGTGAGCATTACAAAGATAATAGCAAGGAACATCATGCTCATAAGAATATTCATGCAATATGCAAGAAGTCCCATAAGCTCACCTGTTGTAAGGCTTCCCGCAACGATCATATGTGCACCCACCCAGCTGATAAGAAGTATGCATGCATAAACGGTTGCTGTCATCATAGGACCCATCTTAATAACGTTCATCTCGGCCCTTACAAACATGTTGTAGATATTGCCCGCAGCTTTTTTGAACTTATCATTCTCATAGTCTTCACGAACATAAGCCTTTACAACCCTGATAGCAGACACGTTCTCCTGAACGCTCTCATTAAGTCCGTCATATTTTTCAAAAACTTCTTTGAAATAAACTGTTGCCTTACTCATGATCAAAACCATGAACGCAGCAAGAACACCTACAGCAACAAGGTATATCGTCGCAAGTCTTGGATTTATCACAAATGACATTACCATAGCAAATACAACTGTCGCAGGTGCTCTCATAGCCATTCTAAGAAGCATCATATATGCATTCTGAATATTGGTGACATCGGTAGTCAGCCTTGTTACAAGGCCTGATGTCGAGAATTTGTCTATATTGGAAAAAGAAAAAGTCTGAATATTATCAAACATGGCTTTTCTAAGGTTCTTTGCAAGTCCCGTGGAAGCCTTTGATCCGTAATATGCTCCTCCAATTCCGGCAGCAAGTCCAAACAGAGCGATCACCAGCATCATGATACCCACTCTGAAAATATATGCCATATTTCCACCGTTTACTCCATTATCAACAATATCGCCCATAAGTCTGGGTATTATCATCTCCGCCGCAACTTCACCGATCATACATATCGGCGTCAAAATAGATACGAGCTTATATTCTTTTAGTTCTTTACCTAGTGTCTTTATCATAGCCTCTCTCCTATAGTAATCTCCAATCAAGTATTATATAACCAAAATAAATTGTGTTCAATCGATTTTATAGTTATTTAATAGACTAAAAAGAGCGGATTGCATAAGCAATATATTCCTTACCGCGAGCTGCGCATCGGTCGCATCCATAGCGGAGCGTTTTTTATTTGAATTTCAAATAAAAAAGCACCATCTTCCATATCTGGGAAAGACGGTGCTTTTAATTGACCTATCATACTAATTAAGCTACAGGTGCTTCTTCAGGCTGAGGTGCCGGAACAGCTTCAGGTGCAGGAACTGCTTCAGGCGCAGGTGCGGGAGCTACCGGTACTGCTTCGGGCTGGGGCTCCGGAACAACCGGTGCTACAGGCTGAGGAGCAAGAATATCAAGATGATATCCTGTTTCATCATAAGCTGCCTGTATCATAACATCATGATCAAATACATTTCTGAATCTGAAATCTTTTCTTGTTCTGTATGCAATAGCTGCATCATCTCCCTGTGCATAGTAGTCTACAGGCTGTGAATGATTATGTCTTTCAACAATCTTGCAGCCTGCATTCTTTGCCGCATGGTAAAGAGCGCTGCTTATCTTGCATACGCCTCCGCCGTAGTCATATCCTCCTACAACATGAGCTATAACATATCCTTTTTCAGGAGGTGTTCCTCTTCCGATAGTATTTGCATATGAAAAAGTTTCTCCGGGCTTTACGATGCGTCCGTTGATATAGCCGCATGCAACTCTTGCATTTACGTTGTTGGAATCCTCATTAGCAGGGTACAAAACAATATCTTCATGACCGATACTTGCCCATGCTATAGCTTCAGGTGCGGGAGCAGGTGCTTCAATTGCAGGTTGCTCGGGAGCTACAGTAGTTTCAGCAGTATTCTCTGTTACTGCGGGAGCTTCAATTGTCTCTGAAATAACTTCCTGCTCACATTCAGTAAATGTCTCTTCCATATGTACAGAAACTTCTTCAGATGTTTTTACATTACCATTTCCGGTGATTGATACGCAGATCATTGGCAATACGATTGCCATAGCAAGTCTTTTCTTTTTCATGTCAATCTTAATTCCTTTTTCATTAGTCTAAGTAAATATGGGGTTCTCACCAGGATCGCTGTTGTTTGAGAACGAAGAGTTGCTTTGCAACTCTTTGCGCGCATCGGTCGCATCCATAGCGGAGCGTTTTTTATTTGATAGGATTTTCCTATCAAATAAAAAAGCGATGCTTACGCATCGCTATCAGTTCAATTGCAACTGGCTATCCTTTCGGACCCTATAGCTTTGCGTCATTAGATTTCTCTAACTTTGCCTATAAATATTCACATATTTATCTATATATAGTTCTTTTTTCGTGAAAGCAGAGTAATTATAACCCATGGCATATCTAAAGTCCATACTAAATCACGTAATTATTCATGAAAAATATAAGACTGTCAAAACGCTAAACCGATAACCGGAAATCAAAGAAAATTTGAGCAAAATTTCTATATCAATTTACGTAATACCCAATACCTTCAAGGTCACTTCCTCTGGCAGGCTTCATGAAGTTGATATTGGGAAGCACTCCATTTGCGCCTCTGGGTGCAGAAAGCTGAGAAGCATCAAGGCTTTCAAAATCATCATTGGTGCAAGTATAAGCGCTGTTCCATGAGCAGCTTCCAACCTTTGTTCCCTTTCCGACATTGGAAACTTTACCGTTTAAAGAAATATTGCATCTGAGGAACTCTCTTGTTCCCGGGATATCTTTCGAATCACTCGGGCTGACTCTCTCAAGCATATTGTAATTGCTTCCTGAATTACCGTATGCAATGTTATTGGTCCAGTTTGCCGACTGTCCGGGCTGATGATTTGCATAAAATCCGTTTGAAGCATTACTTACTGCGATGCAGTGAGTTACTGTATGTACAGGAACTGTATTCGGGACTTTTCCCGTTCCGTAGCCGCCAATCTTAAATCCATTGGAATCTCCGCCTTTTCTCATATCAAAAGCCCAGCAGTATTCAAAAGTATTTGCACCTTTTGATGTAATACAGTCAAATCCATCATCGCCGCAAGCCCATGCCCTGCACTGACTAAAGACAACTCCCTGTCCATGCGCTCCGAATCCGTCAGTGTTTGAATTTGAAGTACGGTTAGGACTGTTCAAGTTATAGGCATCACATTTTATGCACTTTCCGCTTCCGTTATTGCAGAAATAGAAACCGTTTGCCTGTGCATCAAAGCATGTGATCTGATTAAATGTTGCTTCTCCCTCTATCCTGAAACACTCGGACTGCTTCTGATTTCCTACGGGAACTCCGGTAACCTTGAAGCAAAGGAAATATACTCCTTTTACTCCGCTCTTTATATGAAATGCCGCTACTCTCTTATCCGTGGGCACTCTCGAAAAATCAAAGACAGGTACATCCTTGGAAGTATAAGCTCTGTAAGTAATATTGCTCTTCGTAAACTCATTTACATAGTTATAATTGTTGTCCCTAGCCGCAATAGCAAAGTCATTGTACGTACCGCCCATAATATAAACGGTATCTCCTGAAGAAGCAGCCTCCTGCGCTCTCATCAAACTCTTAAAAGGCGACGACGTAGATGTACCGGCATTTGAATCGTTTCCCGACGGTGAAACGTACCAGTCTGCCGCATAAGCACAGCAATCAAACTTAATAAATAAACATAAGCAAAATGCTGTGATCAGCGCGTATTTAAACTTAATAAAAAAATCTCTCATGCAAAAATATCCCCAATCTTTTTTGTTAATAATATTGTAATATTCTTGCATGAGATTTTCATCCGCATATGCCTTATAAAATTATCAAAACATATCATTTAAAACCACATTTCAATTTTATATAATATTTTCAATTGTAAATTTAACCGTTTCTCCACAATCCGTACATTGATATGGTCCGTTTTTCAAATTTCCGCCTCTTCTAAAAGCATAAATAAATGCTTGCATATAGTCATTACTTCACTTTATTCTTTTCATTAGTTTCCTATTATAAATTTTTTCCATAAAATCCCAAAAGTGCTATAATCAAAAATCGGTGCGTCTGCACTATTGATTCACTCAGTTAATAAAGGAGATATCAAAGAAATGCTCTGGATAGGACTTGTCTTATTCTACGGAATAGTCAAGGGAT
>JAEEGI010009377.1_pt1 | contig 21457 bp, 18 predicted proteins | sample 8958751 | NCBI WGS metagenome assembly JAEEGI01 (sample SAMN16246545, study PRJNA631951) | gut metagenome | biome: gut microbiome; feature: rumen; material: KS-attached | host: Bos | place: Iran: Karaj | collected 2018-10 | reverse complement strand
GGGAGTTTGGTGCGGGGGGCGGGGGTGAAAAAGGGGGGGATGTGGCGTGTATATTGTTTAATTATGTGTAAATTTGCAAGACTCGAGTCGGTGATGGAACCGGCATGAGGTGATTCAATCTATCAAAAAACATGGAAATTATCAGAGCAACGAAGACGTGGGAGCAGGCCGGAGCCTATTATGTGAGGATTCAGGCAATGGCACGTAAGCACCAGATTGCGCTGAATGTGGAATTTGACGAGCACGACGGGCCCGAGACCAAATATATTGTGGTGGTTGACAACTATCTGCCTGTGGCCACCTGCAGGCTGTATGGCATCGACGAGCAGCAGGTGATGCTAGGCCGCATCGTGGTGCTGCCCGAGTACCGCCACCAGGGGCTGGGCACCCGGGTTGTGAGAGAAGCCGAGAGCTGGGCCCGAGAGCTGGGCTACGTGCGTGCCGTGGTGGAGAGCCGCGACAACAAAACAAGCTTCTATGAAACGATGGGCTATGTGGCCGACTACTCGCACAAGATTGTGGGCGACACCTTTACCTGCTATCGCATGGAGAAGAAATTATAATTGCGGCGTCACACGGGGGGTGATGGCATTTCTTGGACAGGAATGCATTGGAATCTAGAAAATAATGTGTAAATTTGTAGTTTGTAGTTGAAACCCAGTTGAAAACTAAAAATTGACAAGATAATGAAAAAGCGCAGTTTAATCACGTTACTAATCGTTGCACTGCTGGCCCTGGCCGGAAGTGCCAAACCGCGTTACATGCGGCCTCAATACAAAACCATGAGCATGACCGACGAGGCTCGGCAACAGACCATCACGGTGACGGCCATCGAGCACGACATACTGAAGGTGGATGTGGTGCCCATCGGAGCAAAGAAAAGCGAGTTGCCCTCGCTGGTGGAGTACAAAGAAGATCCTCTGGTGCCCGCCGTGGAGGTGCTGCTTGGTCATAAAACAGACATAGAGACGATGAACACCATGACGGGTCTGCGGGTGGTGCTCGACAAGCAGCTCGGCAGTCTCACGGTGAGTCGCGACAACTCTTACCTGCTCACCGACCTGTGTAACCGCGATGGAGGCATCAGGCTCATGCACCAGGCCGGGGAGTCGTTCTACGGCGCCGGTGAGCGGGGCTACTCGCTGAACCTGGCGGGCGACACGCTCATCAACTACAACAAGCAGAACTATGGCTACGTGAGCGGTGAGGCGCGCATCAAGCAGATGGGCATCACCATGCCGTTTGTGATTTCGTCGAAGGGCTACGGCATATTCTTCGACGACTTCTGCAAATCGTCGCTCTACCTGGGTGAGGAAGGCATCGAGTACAAGACCACCTCGCCACAGCCCGTGAGCTACTACATCATAGACGGCCAAGGCAAGGTAGAGAATGTGGTGAAGAACTTCACCGGGCTGGTGGGCCGTCAGGAACTGCCGCCCCTGTGGGCGCTGGGCTACATCACCTCAAAGTATGGCTACCACGACCAGCGCGAGAGCGAGGGTGTGGTCGACACCCTGAAGCGTGAGGGTTACCCGCTCGACGGCATCGTGTTCGACCTCTACTGGTATGGCAAGGAGCAGGATATGGGCCGACTGGAATGGGACAAGACCCAATGGCCCGACCACCTGGGCATGCTGCGCCGATTCAAGGAGAAGGGCGTGAATGTGGTGACCATCTCGCAACCCTATGTGCTCACCAACGGACGCGCCATCGACAACTACCGCGAACTCGACCCCAAGGGCATGTTCTGCAAGACCGACGGCACCGACACCACCCAGACGGTGACCATCTGGGTAGGACAAGGAGGCATGTTCGACGTCTCTAACCCCGATACCCGCAAGTGGCTGCGCAACCGCTACAAGTGGCTCACCGACCAGGGCGTGACCGGCTGGTGGGGCGACCTGGGCGAACCTGAGGTGCATCCGCTCGAAATCCGTCACCACAACGGCCTCACTGCCGAGCAGTATCACAACTTCTATGGCAACGAGTGGAGCCGCATCATCTACGATATGTTCAAGGAAGAATACCCCGACCGCCGACCCATGATCATGATGCGCGCCGGCACCGCCGGCCTGCAACGCTACTCGGTATTCCCCTGGTCGACCGATGTGTCGCGCTCGTGGGGTGGATTCCAGCCGCAGGTCACCATCATGCTCAATGCCGGATTGAGCGGACTGGGCTACATGTCGCACGACGTGGGCGGCTTTGCCCTCGACCCCGAGAAGAAGCGCGATGGCGAGCTCTACATACGCTGGCTGCAGCTGGGCCTGTTCTCGCCCATGCTGCGCACCCATTCGCAAGATCTGGCCGAGCCTTATAACTACAAGGAGTTTGGCGACCTCACACAGCGCATCATTCGCCAACGCTATAACTGGCTGCCCTATAACTACACCCTGGCCTACGAGAACGCCAGCAAGGGCCTGCCCCTGGTGCGTCCGCTGGGCTTCTATGAGAGCGACAACAACATAGCCCGCTACGAGAAGGTGACCGACCAGTATCTGTGGGGCCACGATGTGATGGTGGCACCGGTGATGCAGCAAGGTGCCGTGAGCCGCACGGTGACCTTCCCCGAAGGCACTTGGGTGGACTACAACAATCCTGCTCGCCGCTTCGAGGGTCACACCACGGTGAGCTATAATGCCCCCATCGAGGTGCTGCCTCTGTTCGTCAGGGCTGGTGCCTTCATCCCTCAGGCCACTAACAAGATGGAGAATGTGGGCGACTACAACCCCGACAAGCTCGATATTCGCTACTATGCGAGCAACGAGCCTTCACAGTACACCCTCTTCGACGACGACCTGCACGCTACGGCAGCAAGCTCCGAGATTGTCTTACCGAAGGGCTCAGGTTCACTCCCAAAGGACATCTATCGCCTCATCCACTTCACGGCCGAGCCAAATGCCAGCGGGTGCGTCATCACCATCAAGGGCGAGGGCTCGTTCAAGGGTGCATCGCCCAAGAAGGAGTATCGCCTCACCCTGCCCGGCATCACCGCCAAACCCAAGAAGGTGAAGGTGAACGGCAAGAAGGCCGGCAAGGTGACATTCGACCGCAAGCGCGCCGAACTGGTCATTCCGCTCTCGATTGCCGACATCGCCACGGCTACCACCGTCGAGGTAGTGCGATAACAAAACGGCTTGTAACAAGCAAGAACACAACTAACCACCTATATGAATTTGAAACAACGATGGCGTGAGTTTCGCGCCTGGCAGCGGGAACCCATACGCTACGACGACGAGAGCCAAGCGCCCCGGCACTGCGTGAACTGCGGCAAAGACTACACGGGCAACTACTGTCCGCGCTGCGGCCAGAAGGCGAGCGTGGGCCGTGTGAACTGGAGCACGGTGAAGAGTGGCGTGATGCTCATTTGGGGCATGGACTCGCGTTCGCTGCCCTACACGCTGCTGCAGCTGGTGCTGCGCCCGGGCTACCTGATTAGCGACTACATCAGCGGCAAGCGGCAGGTGTCGTTCCCACCGGTGAAGATGCTGCTGCTGGTGGCCATCGCCTATGCGCTGCTCTACTCGCTGGCCGAATGGATGGCTCCGCCCGTGGCTGCAAAGCCGGTGAAGGACGGGGTCGACGAGCTGCTCATGGCCTATGTGCAATGGGTCGAGCACAATCCTGGCTGGGGTTTCATGACAATAACGATGTTCTACATAGTGCCCACCTGGCTGCTGTTCAGGCATGCGCCGCGCCATGCCCGGCACACGCTGCCCGAGGGCTTCTTCATTCAGGTGTTCATGACCACGCTCATACTGATTGTGTCGTGCGTGGGCATCTTTATCAGCGACCTGATTCTGTGGGCCGTGTTCATCTACTATGTGATTGCCTACAAGCAGCTGTTTGGCTACGGCTGGTGGGGAACGCTGTGGCGCATTATGATGTGCCTGGTCATGGTGCTCGTCACGCTGGGCATTGTGCTGGATGTGGCCGAAATGATCTTTGTGCCCCAACAGGTGATGCACATCCAGGCGAAATTCCTGGCCGGATATGCCGTGATTGCGCTTGTGACCATAGGGCTGATGTGGGGCAGCTACGCCATTAGCAGGTATACCGAGCGCAAAAGGCTGCAGAAACAAGCATAAAAACGTTTTTGCACCAGTTTTGGACGTGTGTGCACTAGGATAATGAAAAATTATTGTTATTTTTGCACAAACTATCTAACTAACCGAACTATAACACTCTTAAAATAACTTTTATTACCTATGAAATTAATCAAATTTTCTATCATGGCTGCATTACTTGCAATGACGGCTACAACGGCTTGTAACAAGGCTGGCTCGGGTGGCAACAAACCCGAAGTGAAAGTAGAAAACGGGGAATTCACCCCCGAAATCCTCAACTCGTTTGGTCGCGTGGGCGACGCCCAGGTTTCGCCCGACGGCAAAAAGATTCTCTACGGTGTGACCTACAACGACATCGAGAAAAACAAGGGTAACCGCGACCTGTGGGTAATGGACATCGACGGCAAGAACCCGCTCCAGATTACCAACACGCCCAACAGCGAGAACAACGCCGTGTGGATTGACGGCGGCAAGAAAATTGCCTTCATGTATCGCGACGAGTCGAAGGACGACGCTGCGCCACAGCTGTGGGTAATGAACGCCGACGGCAGCAGCCGCAAGTGCATCAGCGATATGGAAAACGGCATTGAAGGCTTCGTGATCTCGCCCGACGAGAAGAAGGTGGTGCTCATCAGCACCGTGCCCTATGGCATCAACACCGCCGAGGTGCACCCCGACCTGAAAGAGGCCAAGGCCCGCATCATCGACGACCTGATGTATCGCCACTGGAACGAGTGGGTGACCGAGGTGCCCCACCCCTTTGTGGCCGACTTCGACTACAGCAAGGTAGAAAATGTGAAAGACGTGCTCGAAGGTACCCAGTTTGAATCGCCCATGCGTCCCTGGGGCGGCGTGGAACAGCTGGCCTGGACCCCCGACAGCAAGCAGCTGGTGTACGTGTGCCGCAAAAAGACCGGCAAGGAGTATGCCATCTCTACCAACAGCGACCTCTATGTGTATGACGTGGCTACCAACAAGACCACCAAGAACCTCACCGAGGGCATGATGGGCTACGACAACAACCCCATCATCTCGAAGAGCGGCAAGCTGGCTTGGCTCTCGATGGAGCACGACGGATATGAGGCCGACAAGAACCGCATCTTCATGATGGACCTGGCCACCGGCGAGAAGAAGGACCTCACCGCCGACTGGGACTACAGCGTGGACGAAATCGCATGGTCGCCCGACGAGAAGTACATCTTCTTCATCTGCCCGTTCCAGGGCACAATGCCGCTGTTCCGCCTGGAGGTGGCTACCCAGAAGATCGACACCATCGCTGCCGGTCAGTACGACTACACAGGCCTCTCGCCCATCGATGCCAATACGGTTGTCACCCTGCGCCACTCTTATCTGGAGCCTAACGAGGTGTTCATCGCCAAGAACGGCGAGAAAGAGGCTACCAAGCTCACCAGCGTGAACGACGAAATTCTGGCCAAGCTCAACAAGGTGACCTGCGAGAAGGTGATGGTGCCCACCACCGACGGCAAGCAGATGACTACCTGGGTGCTCTTCCCGCCCAACTTCGACAAGAACAAGAAATATCCCGCCATCCTCTTCTGCGAGGGCGGTCCTCAATCGCCTGTGAGCCAGTTCTGGAGCTACCGCTGGAACCTGCGCATCATGGCCAGCAACGGCTACATCGTGATTGCACCTAACCGTCGCGGTCTGCCGGGCTTCGGCACCGAGTGGAATGCCCAGATCAGTGGCGACTACGGCGGCCAGAACATGAAGGACTACATGAGCGCTGTCGACTATATGAAGAAGGAATCCTACATCGATGGCGAACACATCGGCGCTGTGGGTGCAAGCTACGGCGGCTACTCGGTCTATTGGCTGGCCGGTAACCACCAGAAGCGCTTCGCTGCCTTCATTGCTCACGCTGGCATCTTCAACATCATGGCCCAGTACCTCGAGACCGAGGAAATGTGGTTCGTGAACTGGGATCTGGGCGGCGCATTTTGGGACAAGGGTAATGCTGTGGCTCAGAAGTCGTATGCCGTGGCCAACCCCGCCAACTATGTGCAGAACTGGGATACCCCCATCATGGTGGTGACTGGCGAGAACGACTTCCGCATCAGCTACACCCAGACCATGATGGCATTCAACGCCGCCAAGCTGCGCGGCCTGCCAGCACGCATGGTGCTCTTCCCCGAAGAAGACCACTGGGTGCAGCGCCCGCAGAACTCCATCCTGTGGCAGCGTGAATTCTTCGGCTGGCTCGAGCAGTGGCTCAAGCCCGAAACCGAGGCCTACAAGAAGGCCCACGCAGCCCTCGAAGCCCAAAATCAGCCCGCTGAGCCCAAGACCGAGCAACCTGCTAAGTAACAGTACTTTAACCACATAAACACAATATGGGCGGGTGCACCATCACCCGCCCTTGTTGTATCTAAAGTACAGTAGAGGAGCGATTTAGCACCAGAATAAGGAGCGGTATGGCACCAGAATAACGAGCGGCATGGCACCAGAATGAGGAGCACTATGGCAAGAGTTTGGCATGGGTTTTGTAATATCACAAAGAGAACTCATCACTCATAAAGCACTAAACCCTGGTAAACAGGGACTAAACACTAAACCCATCAACCCCTCAACCTCAATATAATTGAATTACAACTATGGAAAAGAAACTCTATCTGTCGATGCGTGATCGTAAAATCGCCGGCGTGTGCGGTGGTATAGCCGAATTCTTCGGACTCGACTCCTCGCTGGTGCGATTGGCCTACATTGTGCTCACCATTTGCAGCGCCGCATTCCCCGGCCTGCTCATCTACCTGCTCGCCTGGTGGATCGTCCCCAAAGAGCCCCTCAACCCCAACCAAATCCCCCACAACTGATTTGGGTGAATAAACCAAGAAACTCAAGTAAAAATACAGTTTCGCATTCAAAACATACTTAGTTAGCAATGAATGCGCCATCCCATACCGGTATGGCGCTAATCGTTATGATAAGAACAAATATTTTTAAAAAAGTGTTCACAAATTTGTGAACATTCGATTTTCTTCATAACTTTGCATCCAACACTCAGCAATTATGACTGTAATTTTTGAAAAAGAATATTTGTACGATTTGTATTCCAGCATGACGACGAAGGATAAAAAGCATCGTCATCAGCCCCAAATCGTTCGCAAGTATATCAAGATCATTGATTTAATGATTTCTTTACAGAATGTGTCTGAACTCAAAAAGTTCACAGGACTACATTATGAAAAACTCCTCGGAGATAAATCCGGGCTATCGTCGGTAAGAGTCAACAATCAATACCGCATTGAGTTTAAAGAAATTATTCAAAACAATGAAACATTTGCTGAAGTGTGCAACATCGTTGAATTATCAAACCATTATCAATAGACACCATTATGGTTACTGACATGAAAGAAAAAATGATCGCTAACAATGTTGAGCCTGCTGTTGCTACACATCCTGGCGAAATTGTCAAGGATGAGATTGATGCTCGCGGCATATCGCAAAGAAAACTTGCTCAGACGATGGGAGTATCATATAGCCAATTGAACGAGGTGCTCAATGGCAAACGCCCTATTAACACTGAGCTTGCACTACTAATTGAGGCTGCCCTTGATTTGCCAGCCACGCCATTGCTATCGATGCAGACGCGTTACAATCTGCTCACAGCCAAACGCGACAAATCGTTAACATCGCGCTTGAAGAGCATTAGGAAAATAGCAGCACTATAATTCATTTTCGACCAAATCAAAAAAAGTTAGAGCGATGATAAAATTTCAATGTGACTACATGGAAGGCGCGCATCCCGAGATTATGCGCCGCCTCAACGAGATAAACCTGGACAAGAACGACGGCTACGGCCTGGACCACTATAGCGCACACGCCATGCAACTCATTCGCGAGGCATGCCAGTGCCCCAAGGCCGAGGTGCGGTTCCTCGTGGGCGGCACGCAGACCAATGCCGTGGTCATCGACAGCATGCTGCGCTTCAACGAGGGCATCATTGCGCCCCAGACGGGCCACATCAATGTGCACGAGGCCGGCGCCATCGAGGCCTGTGGGCACAAGGTGATTCCCGCCAAGGCCGTGCTGGGCAAGATTGACCTCGACGCCCTTGAAACCTATCTCGAGACCTTCACCGAAGAATTGAATGCCGTGGGTTGGGAACACTATGTGGTGCCCCGCGCCATCTATGTGTCGATGTCGACCGAACTGGGCACGCTCTACTCCCTGACCGAACTCACCCGCCTGCGCGACCTGTGCGACCGCTTCAACCTCTACCTCTATATCGACGGTGCACGCCTGGGCTATGCCCTCGCAGCACCTGCCTGCGATGTGACCCTGCCCGATGTGGCACGCCTTGCCGATGTGTTCTACATTGGCGGCACCAAGGTGGGCGCCCTCTTCGGCGAAGCCGTCGTCGTCACCAATCCCGCCATTCAGGTCACCCGCGGACACATCAAGGGCCGCGGCGCCATGCTCGCCAAGGGCTGGCTGCTGGGCATCCAGTTCGAGACGCTGTTCACCGACGGGCTCTACTTCAAGATTGCCCGCAATGCCGTGGAGCAGGCACTCAAACTGCGCGATGTGCTCATCGAGAAAGGCTACGAGATCTACCTCGACTCGCCCACCAACCAGCAATTTGTGGTGATGCCCACCGAGCGTCTCGCCACGCTTGCCGAGCAAGTGGGCTACGATGTGATTGCCACCCTCGATGCCCACAACACCGTCATACGCTTCTGCACCAGCTGGGCCACCACCGACGCCCAACTCGCCCACCTCATCTCCTGCCTCTAATCCACCGAGTTACTTGGTGCGGCTGATGCCACCTTGCACATCATCGTTCTCGATGGTGGTATCAGTCTTCTTGACCTTGTTCTTGAGAGAACCGAAACGAAACGAGACAGTTAGTTGGAACGAACGATTGTTTTGAGTATTAATATAATCGGCCTTACCTACCACATCGCCTTGCGTGGTGAAAGTCGTGTAGTTTAGCTGCTTATTAAAAGGCGCTGTTGCACTCAGTCGCACCGTGAGGCGGTCATCCTTCAGGAAAGAACGCTGCAGACTGAAACCATATCGGAAATATGGCCCGGCATAAGTATAGATGTCATCACTTGAGTGACCTATCATGCCAAAGGTATAGGCAGTTGCCTTGAGTCGCCAGGGTAACTTTTGTGACAAGTTGCAATAGTAATAGAAGCAATTACAGTCCTGGACCAATCCCTGTTCAGAAGAAATGAAATGATTGTGCGAGAAATTGAGATTTGCAACCAGTGTGGTGCTGTCGAACGGCTTCCACTGGACATAACCTTCAATTTGCCACCGGTTCTGTCGTATAACATTTCCAAAAGTCTGGTAGCGAACATCGCCCTTGGCATAAACAATCTTTCCAATAGCATTGGTGACCCTGAGATACTGAGGCCAGATTTGAACGGTGAGACGCTGCCCTGTGTACATATAGGGCAAACCTATCGACTGACTTCGCACACTTCCCAAACGAGCATTGCCAAACTGTTCAGCAGCAGGAAAACTATGGACTGCAGGATTTAGATAAATGATACCAGGGCGGTTTATGCTGGTTGTATAGACCAGCTTTAACGACTGACGCTCATCAATCTGATACTTCAAGCTGGCTTGGGGCACCCAATCGTTCAGATGCTTGCCAAAGTCTGCACTCTTGCCATCGCGATAATGACCTTTCATGTAACTATACTCATAGCGCACCCCAGCACGGGCACTCCAGTTTTCATGGCTCCACATATAGTCGGCATAAAGAGCAGCAATGCGCATGGTGTGGCTGAAATCATCACTAGTGGTAGTGTGAGTATCGTCATAGAATTCCTGTGAACTCACACTGCTGTTGATACGGTCAATATATTTGGCACCCACTTCCAGTTTATGACCTTCCCACAAGGGACGCACATAGTCGAACTGGAAAGTGTGCTCAGTGAAACGCTCTCGCCCATTCTCCAAAAAGCCCGTATAGTTATAAGCGAAGTCTTGCGTGTTGGTGTAGTTGGTCTCTTGCTCGGTGTGCTGCCGTGTGAGAGCGAGCATATACGACAGTGTGAACTTTTCGCCCCTGCGACGCATCTTGTGTTCATAGTCCAGTCTACCGTTCCAGGAGTGGTGACTGTAGCTGGGCATCCAGAAGTGTTCGTCATATCGCGATAGACAGTTGCCATCAGGGCCTATCATCGAAATGGTGCCACCTCCTTGAACATCCACACTGTAGAAATAACCTCCGAACGATGCCGACAGCAGATTGAGCGAGTCAATGTCGTAACTGGCGTTAATATCAGCATAATGCACATGACCCGGATTCTCAGTACGACTTCTAACCAGCTGCGTATTCCCCGTATTCACAAATGTGCGCTCAGCACTTACATCATTCCTTGTGGCACGTTTCGACATATAATTACTACCATAGTCAAAACTGATGATGAATTTACCGAACTGTGCTGCCAGGTAGGTGCTGAGCGACGGATAATTCAAGGTGCTGTACGATGCACTCACCGATCCTGTGATGCCCTGCATGCGCTTGGTATCCATCATCACAATGTTCAAGATGGCATTTACACCTTCTGCATCCTCACGCGCACCCGGATCGGTGATTACCTCTATTCGCTTAATCGACGAGGCGGGCATGGCTTTCAATATATCCTTGGCATTTTTAGTTAAACTCGGGTCAAGATGACCATTCTTGTAGATTTTAAAATTCTTGTTGCCCTTGACAAGAATATTGTCCTCGCCATCGACGGTTACCATTGGCACCTTTCGGAGCATATCTATCACTGTCTGGGTCTTAGAGTCGTCATCAGCCTGCACATCATAGGTTGTGCGGTCAATCTCTTGCTTCACGAGCTGTTGTTGTGCTTTTACGGTTACACCATCGAGCAAAAGGTTCCATGCTGTTGTATCAGTTAGTTCGATGGTTGTGGTATCAACTGGTTCCTGGGCATTCCCTACAAGCGAAATTATAGCCGCTATTGTTGCTGTGAAAGTCTTTTTCATGTTCTGCGTTTTTTATTGAAGACGAACAATGCCAGAAATCGTGGCAATCATTATCTAATTTTAACATTCGGCGCATGAACAGGTAAAGGAGGGGGTATTTTGTATAACACCGCCACATTTTTATAAAAAAGGTTAAAGGGTGGCAACAAAAAACGGCGCTGTTCGTCTTTATGATAAACAGCGCTTGCCTTATTGCACCCCAGCGTGATGGGCAGGCGGCAAAAAGTGACGATGACTGAAGCGATATTCAAACACATAGCACCCAATTTGCGAGAAAAAGCCCGCACCACAGCCTTGACATTCGGGGTTGATGAGTCACAGGCCGAAGACCTGGCGCAAGATGTGATGCTCAAATTGTGGATGATGCGCGAAGACCTTGACCGCTACCGGTCACTCGACAGTCTTGTGATAGTGATGGCACGGCATCTTGCCACCGACAACCGACGCAGGAAACGGTTTGCTTCGCTCAATGTCGAAGCCTATGGGATTCCCAACTCCTCATCACCGCTTGAACAACTCGAGGAAATCGAGAATGACCAATGGCTGACGAAGCGCCTAAAGACACTACCCTCGCGACAGCACAGTGTGCTGATGATGCGGCAAGTGGAACACCGAACCTATCAAGAGATTGCCAGCTTGCTGGGCATCGCCGAGACATCGGCCCGGTCGCTCATAGCAAGAGCCCGCAAATCGTTATTTGAAGAATACAAGAAAAGAATGTGAGAAAAGGATGGAAACAACTCATGCACACATCAGCCAGCTCATCGAGCGCTTTATGGAAGGGCAAAGCACACTTGCCGAAGAGCAGGAACTTGCCCAATACTTCGCCACGCACGAGGTGAGCGACGAATGGAAGCCGCTGCAGGACATGTTTGCCTACTTCGATGCCGGCATGCCCATTGAGGAGCCAGCCGTCAGCGTCAAGGTGCCGATAGCAAAACGCCACTGGTGGTGGCGCGCAGCAGCGGCAGCAGCGGTCCTGCTTGTCGGGGCAATCACGGTCTTCTACATCCTCGACGGTCAGCCCTCGGTCCAGAAGGCACCGCAATATGCCAGCAACACTCCTAAAAGCAACCCATCAGAGAACACTGACACTACGAGGATGATCCTACCCCATGCGGAACCAGTCAAGGAACTCGTAGCTGAGCACAAGGCCACCAAGCAAGTAAACAAAGGGCAACTCGCCAAGCCTAAAACCCCATCGCACGACGATGCACAACACAAGCAAGACAGCATTGAAATCACGCGTAGGCAAGGTGAAATGGAACTTGCCCAGCAAGAATTGCTGGCCGACCGCATCATCATGGAACAGGAACGGGAGCAGATGCGACGGGAGCAAATGGAAACACGCGCACGCTTAGCATCGACCCGCGACGCGATGAACTATTACAACAACCAGCCACAAGCCACTATGGTGGTATTCAAATAATCATCAAGAAATAACTAAACACAAACTGATATGAAACACTCCATTTTTAAAACAACAGCGGTTATCGGCATCATGATGGCCTTGGGAGCAGGAGCCCGTGCACAAGAGCATGTCATCGAGGCATTTGCCGAGTTTTCAAACGCCATTGCCACCGGACACAACATGATAACCATGAGCAAGAATGTGAACTACCGCGACAAGGCGACCGGGAGCAAGACTGGAGCATGCTCGGTAGTCGAGTTCCACCTCGACAGCCACGAGTTCCAGTTCATTCGCAACATCATCAACGCCATGGACGAGGACCGCAACGAGGCCTATCACAACGCATCGGGGCAGGCCGGGAGCCAGGGTGTGACCTACGCCATTGCCTATGGCCCGGGCGAGCACGACTATGAACTGATTGGAGCCGACAACACGATGAACTTCAAGGTATACTGCTTCAAGGACCCGAAACTGGAAGACTACCGCACCAGCTATGCCGTGGAGTGGAAGCAGGAGCAAGACAACTACTATGTGGGCAAGGTCTACTGCATCTATGGCATGAAACCAGGAGAAGCGCAACCCGCTAAGCGGCAGGGAAGGGTGTTCACCTTGAGCAGCGATGGCCTGAGTGGCCTTGGCGACTTGAGCGACTTGGGCGATTACTCGCTGCACATCGACAGCCTCATCAACATGTCGAAAGACCTCAAGCAGCTCAAGGCATTGGGCAAAGGCTTGAACGGCAGTTACAGTTTCAGTTTCAGTTCGAGCGGCAGCAAGCATGACTATGACGACAACGATAACTGGCTCACCGACTTTGGGATGCTTTGCAACTCATTTAGAGAGAAGGCCAAGAGTTCACCCAAGAAATGCGCCATGTATGCTACCGAGTTGCTCAAACTCTGCAAGCATGCCGACGATGCCGAACTCACTGAGAACGAGGAGAAACTGTGCATCAAGCAGCTCAGGCAGTTACAGAAACTCACCGTTGACGAATTTGTCAAGGGGCTGCTCGACGAGGCCATTACCTACATTGATTAAACTCAAATCGGGTTAAAAAAGATGCTGTACCACAAGTAAATAGCACAGCATCAATATTTTATGCATTTTTAACCGCTAGGGTCTAATATGCAATTTCTAAACCGTTAAGGTTTGAACTGACGGGCAACCGTAAGGACGACCTCGCTGAGTGTGGGGTGTCCGTGAATGGAACGGGCCAGCACATCGACGGTGACATCGGCGTTGATAGCCATCACCACCTCTTGAATGAGGTCGGCAGCATGGGCACCACAAATGTGGCAACCCAGAATCTTGCGGGTCTTGGCATCGATAATCATCTTGATGAGACCATCGGTCTCACCCATCGACACGGCCTTGCCATTGCTGCGGAAGAAACCTTTCTTCACCACCACTTCAAGACCTTGTGCCTCACACTGCTCCTCGGTGAGTCCCACCATCGAGAGTTCGGGTGTAGTGAACACTGCACTGGGCACTACATCGAGCTTGATGCGGTGATTCTCGCCCAAAATGGAGTTAAGGGCGACTTCGCCCTGTGCCGTAGCGGCATGTGCCAGCATGCACAGACCGTTCACATCGCCAATGGCATAGACGCCACTCACGCTGGTTTCCATCTCGGCATTCACCTCAATGCCACGACGGCCCACAGTCACACCGATGGCATCAAGACCTTCGGGCAACACAGGCTGACGACCTACCGACATGAGCACCTTCTCGCACACAATGCTCTGCTGCTTACCTTTGCTCTCGTAGGTCACTTCCAGGCCACCATCGGTCTTTGCAATCTTCTGCACACCGGCACCAGTCACAATCTTGATGCCACGCTTGCCAAGCACGGTGCGGAGGCGTTTTGCCACATCCTTGTCGAATGGCGGCAGAATCTCCTTGCAGTATTCAACCACACTTACCTCAACACCAAAACTGTTGAAGATGGCAGCGAACTCCATGCCAATCACGCCACCGCCCACAATGCACAGGCTCTGGGGCAATGTGTCCATGGCCAGGATGTCGTCGCTCGTCATCGCCAGATCGGCACCCTCGATGGGCAAGCCCTTAGGAGCCGAACCCGTGGCAATCACCACATTGGTAGCCGTGTACTCCTCATCGCCCACCATCACAGTATGAGCGTCCTTGAAACGGGCCTCGCCATTCACAACAGTGATAAGCGGATTGTTCATGAGCATGGCCACGCCATCACGCAACTGCTTCACTACCTCGTTCTTGCGGGCGAAGACGGCAGCATAGTCGACCTTGACATTCTCGGCAGTGATGCCGAAAGCCTCGCTCTCCTTCATGTTGTTGAACAACTCGGCATTGCGGCACAGCGCCTTGGTGGGGATACAACCGCGATTGAGGCAGGTGCCGCCCAGTTCACGTTTCTCGATGAGCACAACCGACAACTGACATTGAGCAGCCTCGGCAGCCATCTCATAGCCACCAGGGCCAGCACCAATGATGATAATATCTGATTTCATAAAGGTTTAGAGTTGAGTGTTTAGTGTTTAGGGGATTATAAAGCCTCGGCTTGCAATTCACGATAGGTCACGATGGGGTGCAGCGCAGCCTGCGTGTCGTCGAGACGACGCACGGGAGTGTTGTGCGGAGCGCTCTTCACCATCTCGGGATCTTCCTTGGCTTCGCGGGCAATGGTCTTCATCACCTCGATAAAGCCGTCGAGGGTCTCCTTGCTCTCGTTCTCGGTGGGCTCAATCATCAGAGCCTCGTGGAACAGAAGCGGGAAGTAGATTGTGGGTGAATGGAAACCGTAGTCAAGCAGGCGTTTAGCCACGTCGAGCGTGGTGACGCCAGTCGACTTGTCCTTCAGACCGTCGAACACAAACTCGTGCTTGCACACGCCGCCAATAGGCAATTCGTAGCAATCCTTGAGCGACTCCTTGATGTAGTTGGCATTGAGGGTTGCGAGCGGGCCCACATTCTTGATGTTGTTGTAACCCAGCGTCAGGATGTAGGTATAAGCACGCATCATCACGGCAAAGTTGCCCAGGAAACCAGAAATGAAGCCCAGCGACTTGTCGTTGTTCTCCACATAGAAGTGGTCCATGTCGTCCTTCATGACGCGGGGATTGGGCAGGAACTGCTCTAGTCCGGCACGCACGCCCACAGGACCACTGCCAGGACCGCCACCACCATGAGGTGTAGAGAAGGTCTTGTGCAGGTTGATGTGCATCACATCGAAGCCGATGTCGCCCGGACGCACCTTGCCCAGCATGGGGTTCAGGTTAGCGCCGTCGTAGTACATCAAGCCTCCAGCCTCATGCACCAGCTTGGCAATCTCGGCAATGTTGTGCTCAAAGATACCCAGTGTGTTGGGGTTGGTCATCATCATACCGGCAATGGTGTCGTCGAGCAGCGGTTTGAGGTCTTCCACATCGACGGTGCCGTCGGGACGACTCTTCACCACCACCACGTTCAAGCCACACACAGCAGCACTGGCGGGGTTGGTGCCATGCGCGCTGTCGGGCACGATAATCTTGGTGCGCTTCTCGTCGCCACGGCTCATGTGATAGCTGCGGATGATCATAAGGCCTGTGAGCTCGCCGTGTGCACCGGCAAAGGGGTTGAGCGTGAATTCGCTCATGCCAGCCAGTTCAGCAAGACTCATCTGCAGGTTATAGTAAACCTCCAGAGCGCCATCGACTGTTCCCATGGGCTGCAGGGGATGCAGGCCGGTGAAGTCGGGATGAGCCGCCATGTCTTCGTTGATCTTGGGGTTGTACTTCATCGTACACGAACCCAGGGGATAGAAACCGGTGTCGACACCAAAGTTGTTGTTGCTCATGTTGGTGTAGTGACGCACCACGGTGAGTTCGTCAACCTCGGGCAACGCAGGAGCCTCGGCACGCATCAGGTTAGCGGGCAGGGCCTGCATCTTGTAGTCGGCGCATTCATTCTCAGGAAGAGAGTAACCACATCGTCCTTCCTTTGACAACTCAAATATGAGTTTTCCATAATAAACGTTGTTCATAACTCAATCCTCCTTTTTTATACGGTTTCATTATTGTTTTCTTCATTCTCAGCCTCTTCGGGGAGCGGATCGATGAGCAGATCGGCGAGGTCATCGATCTCATCCTTTGTGCGCTGTTCGGTCACGCAGATGAGCATGGTGTCGTCGGCAATCTTCAGACCCACATTGAAGCCTTCGAGTGCGCCAATCGTCTGGAGCATGTCGATGTCCTGAGTGGTCTTGACAGCAAACTCGTTGAGGAAGGGCTTGTCGGGGAAGGCCATTTCGAACTTGCCCGATTTCACCAGTTTCTCGGCCAGATAGTGAGCACCGCTGTAACCCAGCTCGTTCACTTCACGCAAGCCTTTCTTGCCCATGAGCGACATGTAGATGGTCACATAGAGTGCCATGAGGCTCTCGTTAGAGCAAATGTTGCTGGTAGCCTTCTCGCGGCGGATGTGCTGCTCGCGTGCCTGGAGGGTAAGCACAAAGGTGCGCTTGCCATCGGCATCCTTGGTAGCACCCACGATGCGGCCCGGCATCTTGCGGATGAGTTTCTTGCTCGTGCACAGGAAGCCCACATAGGGACCACCAAAGTTCATGGGAATACCCAGACTCTGGCCATCGCCCACAGCCACATCGGCACCCCACTCGGCGGGAGTCTTGATCACGCCCAGTGCGCTTGCCACGCAGTTCATGATGAGCAGTGCCTTGTGCTCGTGGCACAGGTCGGCCCAGCCGGTATAGTCTTCGAGAATGCCATAGAAGTTGGGCGTAGCGACAATCACGCCAGCCACATCGTCCTTAGCAATCTTGGCCTCAAAGTCGGCACGGCTTGTCACACCACCTTCGGCAGCGATTTTCTCAACCACCACGCCATGGAACTTGGCGTAGGTCTCGACCACGCGAATCACGATGGGGTTCACGGTTTCAGAGATGAGCACTTTGTTGCGCTTCTTGGCATTGGCCACAGCCATCATCATGGCCTCGGCGGTAGCGGTGCAGCCGTCGTACATCGACGCGTTGCTCACTTCCATGCCGGTGAGTTCGGCCATCATGCTCTGATACTCGAAGATGTATTGCAGCGTGCCTTGTGAAATCTCGGCCTGATAAGGGGTGTAGGAGGTAAGGAACTCGCTACGGCGCACGATGTCGTTCACCACCGAAGGTGAATAGTGGTCGTAGCAGCCAGCTCCCATGAAGCATGTGAGCTTGGTGTTCTGGGCACCAAGATAATCGAAATACTGACGGATTTCAATCTCGCTCATTGCCTCGGGCAGGTCATAGTCTTCCTTGAAGACCAGTTCGCTGGGCACATCGCTGTAGAGGTCGTCGATCGACTTAGCCCCACAGGTGTTGAGCATTGAGCGGATATCCTCGTCGGTATGCGGGAAAAATTTATATGCCATAATAATATTTAGAGGGTGAAAAAGTCACAAGCATCTTGCCTGAGAACCAACGGGTCCATCAGGCAAAACGCCTGCAACATGGTTTGTGATTTATTCGCCAATCATGGCCTTGTAAGCTGCAGCATCCATCAGGTCATCGAGCTCGCTCTTGTCGCTGAGTTCAACCTTGATGATCCAGTTCTCGAAAGCGTCTTTGTTGATGAGGCCGGGCTCGTCTTCGAGGGCTTCGTTCACTTCAACAACAGTGCCGCTCACGGGGCTGAGGAGGTCGCTGGCAGCTTTCACACTCTCGACTGCGCCAAATTCTTCACCGGCTGCGACTTCGTCGTCAACCTCGGGCATATCTACATACACCACATTGCCCAGCTCGTGCTGTGCATAGTCGGTAATGCCGATGTAACCAAATTCGCCATCTACTTTCACGTACTCGTGTGATTCACTGTAATACAGTCCGTCGATAATCTTACTCATTGTTTTTAAGTTGTTTAAAGGTGATTATAATGTTAATTGATTTTTATTTCTTGTAGCTTGTTGTGTAGAAGCGTTTCTTCACCACAGTTGCGGGGAACACTTTCTTGCGAATGCGCACGCTCAGTTCGTTGCCCAGCGTGCCAGCAGCACGGTCGACCAGTGCAAAAGCAAGGCTCTTGTCAACCGAAATGCCACGGTAACCTGTGGTCACATAGCCCACCACATTGTCGCCCTGGAGCACTTCGTAACCGTGGCGAGGAATGGCCTTGTCGTGGAGTTCGAGACCCACGAGTTTCTTGGCGCTGCCTTCAGCCTTTTGCTGAGCGCAAGCATCGCGACCGATGAAGCCGCCTTCCTTGTCGAGTTTCACAAACATGCCCAGAGTGGCCATGATGGGCGAAATCTCGGCAGTGAGTTCGTCGCCGTAGAGAGGCAGACCCACCTCAAAGCGCAGGGTGTCGCGGCAACCCAGTCCGCAAGGCTGTACGCCAGCGTCCATGAGCAGGTTCCACATTTTCACAATTGCCTTGTGGCTTGCATAGATTTCGAATCCGTCCTCGCCGGTGTAGCCGGTGCGGCTCAAGATGATGGTTTCGCCATCGTACTGCACTTTCTTCACAGTGTAGAAAGTGAGGTCGCTGCCATCCAGGTCAAGCACATTCTTGATGGTGTTCTCGCCTTCTGGACCCTGCACAGCGAGCTGAGCATAGTAGTCGCTCTGGTTCTCGACTTTCACATCGAAGTTAGCTGCCTGCTCGTTGATCCAAGCCACATCCTTGTCGATGTTGGCGGCGTTGATTACCAGGAAGAAGTCGTTCTCGCCCATCTTGTAGACCAGCAGGTCGTCGACGGTACCTCCGTCGGGGTAAAGCATCATGCCATAGAACACCTTGCCTATCTCGGCATCCTTGATGTCGTTGGTAAAGATATAGTTCACAAATTTCTCGGCTTCGGGACCAGTAACGGCCACCTCGCCCATGTGAGAGACGTCGAAAACGCCCACATTGGTGCGCACTGCGTTGTGCTCTTCAACGATGCCCTTGTACTGAATGGGCATATCGAATCCTGCAAAGGGAGTCATTAAGGCACCGAGTGCCACATGATTGTCGTGTAGACAAGTTGTTTTGATTTCTTCTGCCATAGTTGTTTTAATCGAATAAAAGGTTTATGAGTTGTTGATTATTAAGATTCGCAATGATTTTGCCAAGGTCCACGCCTTCAAGAGCCTGCTGCACTTGGGCGCGCTCGAAATTCACCCCTGTGAGGGGAGCGATGATGCCGTCGTCGAGATTGCCGAGCAGGAAGAAGTCGCCTGCCACATCGATGTGCCTGATCACATTGTGATTGAGCTCCAGGCTCACCTGCATCTCTCCCACTCCCTCGATGCGGCCTGTCTTGACCAGGTTGCAGCGCGGATTGTTGCCATAGATGAACTCGGGCGTGAGATAAGACTGCATGATGGCATCGATTTGCGCCACATCGGCATCGTTGAGCACAATCTCGCCATCGCACAGGGTGGCCTTCACATGCGCCTTGAAGTCGTCGATGCTCATGTCGAGGTGCTGGCTGAGCATGGTGATGCGGCTCCTGACCGACTCCACACCCTTCGACTCCAACTTTGCCGATGAGGGGGTGATGGCGTTGAGCATGTGCTCCATGTTAGTGTCGTAGAGCATGGTTCCATGCACGATGCTGTGACCCGGGATGTGATAGAAGGCATTGCCACTCACCTTGAGCCCGTCGATCAGGATGTCGTTGCGGCCATTGTCGGTGGCATTCAAACCCAGCCCCTGCAGCATCTCAGCCACCGCATGGGTATAGCGCGAGAAGGTGAGCTGCACATTGTCGCTGCGGGTGATGTAGCTGAACATGATGTTGTCGCGGTCGGCATACACACAGCCGCCCCCGCTCTTGCGACGGTAGACGGCAATGCCGTGCTCCTTGCAATAGTCAAGGTTCACCTCGTTGTCGATGAGCTGGTTGCGACCAAAAATGACGGTGGGATTGGGTTGCCACATAAAGAAAATATCGTCGTCGGCCATGATGCGAGCGGCATACTCCTCCATAGCGAGATAGAAGGGCAGAATTCTCGTGGCATCGTCAGGCAGAAGAAGATATTTCATCAGTGTTTAAGATTTAATCTTCAAAGGTACGATTTTTTTCTTATTCCATTATCACTTTTAAGCACTTTTCACGAAAAAAACATATAGTTGTCCAGAGATGATGTGGAAGTGTGGGATGGAAGGGATTTTGGGGATGAGTGGGAATCATGGGAAATTTGGGAAAATTGGGAAAATTGGAAAAATTTCTTTGATTCTATATTTCCTGCTCATTCATGAAGCGACGATGTCAAAGAGCGCTTGCGCGCAGACACATTTTGTGCGCTCTGCAAAAATAAGAGAAAAAGACAATAAGTGAAATAATAAAATCACATGAAAAAGAGCTGGCACGAAAGTATGCCAGCCCTTAGGTCTTTCAAAGCCAGAGACGAATCAACGCACTGGTTAGAATGTCAATTCGTAGCCCTTCTCATCGGCAAGTTATTCATCGTAGTTTCATAATCGAATAAAACTAATCAGTTGATACCGAGAATGATATTGATGATAAGGGTCACGTCTAATACATCTACTTTATCATCGCCATTGACGTTGGCGTTGTCGTAGTTGAACGGATTTGGATTCTTGTTTAGGATGTGGTTGATAACCGTTGTAACATCGTTCACATCCACTTTTTCATCTTCGTTGGCATCACCTGGCTTGCCTGGAGTGGGTTCTACGTAGGGATCGCCAATGTAGAGCTGATACTGGGCATAGCCGTTGCCTTGACAATACTCATAGACGTAGCAGTGGTTGTCGTCGATAGGCTCAACCTTGAACCAAGCGCCCACCGAAGGATTGGCATTATAGCCACCCGTGCCGAGCACAGGCACCGACAACAATGGTGCACAATTGGCACTCATATCCCTAACGGTAAAACCGCCGTTGTAGTTTGTGCCTGAAGCGTGAATGAAGAGTTTATGGCCAGCCAGCACAAAATAGGCACCACCACAGCTGGTGTTGCGTGCAGGAGGTGTAGTACTCGACGAGCCGGTGATATAGGTACCCTTGTCGGTGCCTTTGTAGTAGTTATAGCCGCTGTTTATCAC
>JAEEGI010009375.1_pt1 | contig 21458 bp, 24 predicted proteins | sample 8958751 | NCBI WGS metagenome assembly JAEEGI01 (sample SAMN16246545, study PRJNA631951) | gut metagenome | biome: gut microbiome; feature: rumen; material: KS-attached | host: Bos | place: Iran: Karaj | collected 2018-10 | reverse complement strand
CAGCAGCTCAGGGTCAATTACCTGATGATCGATTACCTTGTCGATAACAAGCAGAAAGCCCAGAAGGACAAGAAGAGATATAAGTACATGAGAAATTACCTTGAGATCATTACCACGATCTCATCGATCCTTCTCATCAAGAAGAATACCGACGAAAGCCTTCAGGAAAAGCGTAAGCTCTGGACATATATCAAGGGCCGTGACAGACATCTTTGGGCTTACCTCAGAGGCGGTCTTCCCGGAAATGCAATGAACCTTCCCGGAAAGGGCGGACGTAAAGTATCCGTCGAATGCTACAAGATCGCTCAGAAGATCTTTAAGTTCAACTAAACCGCATACAGAATACAATGATGCACCCTGGATTATTCCGGGGTGTGTTTTTGTGTATTGACAATTGTATATCAAGTGTATATATTGAGTATATACAATGATTAATCATTAAGGCGGAAAGGTTCATGCGCAGGACCGGCCCGCCAAAGCGCAAAGGAATCCATATGGACATAATCATCAGCAATACCTCGGGCGTGCCCATTTATGAGCAGATCGAGGAGCAGATCAAGAGCCTGATCATGACAGGAGAGCTTGCGGCAGGGGACGCCCTTCCGTCAATGCGTATTCTTGCTAAGGACCTTAAGATCAGTGTCATCACGACAAAGAGAGCATTCGAAGATCTCGAGCGTGACGGCTACATTGAATCCGTCGTGGGAAAGGGAAGTTTTGTAAAGGGCATCAATCCCGAACTTATGAAGGAGAATATGAAGTACGCCATAGAGGAGTGTCTTGAAAAGGCAGCCGATAAGGCGGTCATAGGCAGGATATCCCTTGATGAACTTAAAGAGATGCTTGAGATCATCTACGAGGAAAAAGCAAACAAGGATTGAAACATGGGTGAAACACGGGGACGGTTCCGCTGTTTCAAGGCTTCATGCTTTTCCGATAAGGAGTAAAAATGGACGAAGTTAAGAACGTTATTGAACTTAAGAATGTCACCAAGGATTACGGTGATTTCAAACTTGATAATGTAAGCTTTGCGGTACCCGAGGGAACCGTATGCGGCTTCATCGGACAGAACGGTGCGGGCAAGACCACCACCATCAATCTGATCCTTGATGTCATAAAGAGGGATTCCGGTGAGATCACGCTTTTCGGCCAGCCGGTAGGTAAGGATACAGCTTTCTTACGTGAGGATATCGGTGTGGTATTCGATGAGATGGGCTTTCACGAATTCATGACCGGCCGTGATATCAATATCATGATGAAGAATATCTATAAGAACTGGGACGAAGAGGTATTCTTCGATAATCTGAAGAAGTTCTCACTTCCCTCTAAAAAGAAATGCGGAGCTTTCTCCAGAGGTATGAGAATGAAGCTGCAGATCGCGGTGGCTCTTTCACATAATGCAAAGCTTCTTATCATGGACGAGCCCACAAGCGGTCTTGACCCGATCGTAAGAAACGAGATGATAAATATCTTCCGCGAATTCGTAGTGGAAGAGGACCATACCATCCTTCTGTCTTCACATATCACAAGCGACCTTGAGAAACTTGCCGATGAAGTCGTCTTTATCAACGGAGGAAAAATAGTTCTTGCCGGCAATAAAGACGAGATCATGGAAAAGCATGCCGTCTTAAAATGCAGAAAAGATGAAGCATCAAAGGTCAGCGAATCCCTCATTGTTCATTCGGAGATCAGTGATTACGGTGCGGAGATGCTTGTTAATGACCGTCATGCTGCGGAGAAACTTTATCCCGATATGGTCATTGAGAATGCGGCTCTTGAAGAGATCATGATCTACTACGTAAACCGCAATCAGTCTGCTTCAGGTGCCGGGAGGTGAGCATATGAAGGGGCTTATCATCAAGGACATAATGTGCCTTAGAAAACAACTTACGCTGTTCTTTTTTGTCATGTTCGGAACGGTCGTGATATCGATAATGTTTGTCTTAAGTGCAAAGTACGGGAATATCGCCGTTATGGGCAGACAGATGCTTGAAATAAGCGAAAACGGGATGTCGCAGATAGACATCATCAATCTTGCCAATACCGTCATGATGCTGTTCATGATCCTTCCGATCGCATGCGTGGGTGATATGGTAAATGTTTTCATTGCAGACGGTAAAGCGGGATTTAACAGGGTGTCCTGTGTGATTCCACTGTCTGTAGGAAAAAGATTATTTGCAAGGTTTTTAACTATCTTCGCACTTTTCGGGCTTGGAGTAGCCATCGATACAGTGCTTGCTTTCATCCTTTCATTTCTGACCGATATCTGCAGCTTCGGTGAGATGTTCGGTGTTATGATCACAGCTGCTTCCGTGGTAAGCATTTATTCCGCAATCCTCATTTTTTATTGCATAGTGCTCGGATATGGAAGAGAAGTGTATGCCCAGGTTTTTGCAATCCTTACAATGATCGCAGTATTTGTGATCATAAGATTTAAAAGCATGAAAGAGATCTTCATCCGGATTTTTATTAATGAACAGGGCTTTGACAGTGACACCTTCTGGAAGCCGCTGAATTTCATCAAAGAAAAAGGATATGTATTTTTCATCATTGCATGCGCAGTTTGCATCCTGTCTTATTTTTGCAGTCTGAAAATTGCAGAAAGAAAGAGAGGTGTTATCTGATGGGCGGATTATTATATAAGGATTTTGCTTCCGTTAAGGGAAAAAAGGTGATCACCGTACTTTTGATCTTCACGTTTGTGATGATAACTCTTAAGATCATTGGAGTAAGGACCGATCTGTTTGCGGCGCTTGATATGGAGAATGTCGACGGAGAGCATATAAACCTGTTTGACACTTTTACATCCGAAGCAGTGTGGTTTCTGATCATTTTGGGAACAGGCTTTATCAATATGTGGGTTTCCGGGCTTACGGAATATGATGAGAAAAAGAAAAGCATGAATTATTTCTTATCACTTCCAATCGGCAAAAATACATATATCGCATCAAAGTATATCTTTATCGGAATCTGCTATTATGTGCTCTTATCACTTGTTTTCGTATGGTGCATAGTCTCTGAAGCTTTTATTCCCGAAGGATTCATGCAGGATATGATGATGGTTACACAGTTTTTTTCTCTTGAGATCATATGTGTGGCACTTTTGATCTCAGGCATAGAGATTTCAGCATATCTGATATTCGGAAGGGCAAGAGGACAGTTTATCAAAACGGCATTGGTCCAGCTCCTTGGAATACTTGCCATTGCCTATTTGTTCTTCGGCAATCTGAATGTGTTTGCAAACTGGGATATTCAGCTCCTTATCGACTGGTGTGAAGCCAATTCGTTTATGCTCACGCTTCTTTCCACCGTCTCACCTTTTATCACACTGGGGCTGTACTTTTTGTGTTACAGGATCACGGTAAAGGTTCTTGAGAGAAAGGAGCCGGTTTATGAATAATGCTCTTGCTGCAAAGGAAGTAAAGACGAAAACCAAAGAATTTACAGATGTTTCACGCCTTTTCATTTACCTTGCACTTACTTTTTTGATTTCATTTACATGGTTTTTCCTTGCAAATCCCGACGGTTCCACATGGGAAGACATGGGTCAGATGAGGCAGTCATTTGTCGCGCTCGGAATGCTGATTCCCGTCATGTGTCATGTTCTTACAAGAATGATCACCGGGGAAGGGTTTAAATTCAGCGGTGAAGATAATTCCTATTTCGGAATTGTACTCAAGGATAAAAAATGGATCTTCTTTTTAGCAGCGTGTCTGGTTCCGTGGATTTATATGGAAGCAGGAAATGCAATCTCACTTGCGATTGCTCCTTCGTTATTTGATCCGGAGTATTATCTGGAAATGGAAGTTGAAAAAAGAATGCTGTTACTCTTTCCGGTAACTGCAATGGTAAACGGAGTAGTCGTATCATTTGCCGCTTTCGGTGAAGAGGGCGGATGGCGCGGATATATGATGCCAAAGCTCATGAAGATCATGGGACGCGGAAAGGCATTGATATTCGGAGGAGTGATATGGGGACTCTGGCATGCTCCCCTTACCTGCATCGGTCACAACTTCGGAACGGATTACCCGGGATTTCCTTACGTCGGTATCGTGAAGATGTGCATCATGTGCGTTCTCATGGGCATCATACTTACATACATTACCGAAAAGAGCGGCTCGGTATGGCCGGCAGCGATCATGCACGCGGTAAATAACAACGGTCCCTCGATACTTGGGGGATACATTAATCCGGATCTTGCCCCGGATACGTTCTTCGGAAGGAACGCAGGATTTATCGGACTGATCATCGCACTGATCATTGTAATGATTCCAATTATGATAAAATGGAACAGAAAAAAATAATTTCTTTCGGGAATTTATAATGAAGAAGTATTCTGTTATATGCAGGTTAATGATTCTAACGCTTATATGCTTCGTGATCGCGGGATGCGGAGATAAGGATCATCCTCCGATCATGATCGAAGGAGAAGAAGATGCAAGAGCGGTTTATGGATGTCCGAACAATAATATGTTCGGATTGGAGAAGGTTGTCTTATTTGATAAAAGTGCAGTGATCGTATTCGATAAAACCCTATGTGACAAAGGGCGGAAGTACGGTGGCTTGTTGGAAGCCGGAGAAAATAACACGATAAAAACATATTGCAGTATGCACAATGTGTCGGCATATACAAATTTCGGCACGATCGAAGAGCGCGACGGCAGATATGTTGTTACCGCAGGGGTTAAATATTCCGATGCCGATCTGCATGATCCCGAAGAAGATGCGTTTATAGAAGGCATCACGGTTGGGCAAAAATCCGTATATATAAAAGATGGCAGCTTTTATCTTATTTATCTGGAAAACACTTCAGATGACGAAATGACGTTCTATACACAGGAATATGATCCGGCTTCGGATACTTGGGGTGACATCGAGATATCCACAGCTCCTGTACTTGACCCGGTTCCCGACTGAAACCGTTAATACCTGCCGAAGAAGAATCAACAGCAATATAAAAGGGACGGTTCCTTATCGGGACCGTCCCATGATTTTTATAACACGCCTTCACATACGGGGCATTTACCCTGTACCGGTGTGATGGTTGCATCGCAGTAAGGACATTTGACCGTAGCGATGGGTATTGCACCGCCGGTTGTGTCCGTATTTGAAACAGGTCTCTGAACCGGCTGCTGAGGAACACCCTGATTCATCATAGGCTGTCCGGCAAATCCCTGCTGCATGCCCTGCTGAGGGAATCCTTGGCCCATCATAGGCTGACCGGCAAATCCCTGCTGCATACCCTGCTGGGGGAATCCCTGACCCATCATTGGCTGTACTCCGGCTCCCTGCAGGGGAGCACCCTGATTCATGAACATTCCGCCGGCAGCGGGGCGGTTTGCCGCTGCGGCCACTGCAGCTTGTCCGGCGGCTGCCTGCATGGCTTTGGCCAGTTCATCCGGTGTCATGTTCAGGGAATATGATGCAGGCTGCACAGGTCCCTGGTTCATCCATCCGGTGATCATGTTTTTGATATTGTCGCCGATGCTGATGCACTCATTGTACTTATTGATGTTCATATTGGCACGGAGACCTGCGTTAGTGCTGAGCTTCCAGCCGGTGTTTCCGCCTGCGGTCATGCAGGTATTTCCGGTATCTACGGAAAAGCTGTTGATCTTGAACTTCATGTCGTCAAAGTAAGGATTGTTAACCCTGATGGTCACATAGAAGTCATAGGAATATTTATATCTGGGGGGAACATAGCTGACTGATTTTCCGTCAACGGTCCTCTTTTCCTCTGTTCTGTTTTCTCTTATATCGAGGTCACAGGCAGTTGCATCAGCAAAATCGAGAATATCGGGATTTCCGCCTGAAAGATCCTTATCGGAAGCAACGGTGAATCTGTTTGCATTGATATCTACGAACAGCTTCTGGCTTCCGAGTCCGTATACCAGATTGGAATGAAATGCGCTGACCTTGCTCTGATTCGCTTCCCTGTATGCCAGCTGCTGCTTGATCTGTTCGACTGTGGAATGCCTTCTTTCGTCGAACCAGGGAGAGAGCTTATTTGCGCAGTTTTTGCAGAGATTTCCGTCTTCAAGCTTGCGGTTTCCGAGAAGCTTTATCTCTTCACCGCACACATCACAGATCTTTTTTTCAAACATTTTCCCCAAGATACCCATAGTTATTCTCCTTATGAAATCAAGATGTGATAAGATAGATAGTGTCTGTGACACCTTTTTCATTTTATCATCATTTAACTGATTTAACTACATGGATACATATATGAAAAGAATGATCATAAACCTTATGGCTGCCGGGCTTGCCATGGTTTTCTTTTGCGGATGCGAGTTTAAGCCTCCGATACCTGCTGACTGGTATGATGTGACTCTGGACTACTACGAAACCGGATTCGAGACCGGATGGGCCAATGAGGACCCTTCGGTATGGATCTCGGATGAGATGAAGGATCCTGATAACAGCTTCGGATATCTTCTGACGGACCTTGACGGTGACGGAGCAGATGAGCTTCTGATCGGACTTATGGATGATTCGGAAGTTACAAAGCTCACCGATATCTATATCTGGCACAGGGATATCGGTTCTTTCAGGATCATGACCGGCGGAGAGGGTTATTACATGTACCTGTGCGAGGGAAATGTTGTGAGGGCCGATTCCTGGTACGGTTCCGAGACCAAGACGGAGTATATGACATATGATTCGTCGGACAATTCATTTTTGATCATAGAAGGTCCCGCCGAACCGCTAAAAATTGAGCTGACAGAGTTTTAAGACATAAACGTAACGACAGGATAATGAACCGCAGGGAGATAATATGGTCATCAAGGACGAAAGAATAGATGCCGGAAAGGCGTTCGACTGGGGAAGGACATCCGAGGAATACGCCAAATACAGGGATATATATCCTGAGGAATTTTATAAAAGAATAGTTGACCGCGGACTTTGCATAAAGGGTCAGAAGGTCCTGGACCTGGGAACCGGCACGGGAGTTCTTCCCAGGAATATGTATAAATACGGCGCCGAGTGGACGGGAAGGGACATCTCCCCCGAGCAGATAGAGCAGGCAAAGCGCCTTGCCGAAGAGAGCGGGATGAACATTGATTTTGCAGCTTCGGCTACGGAGGATCTTTCTTTTCCGGACGGAACCTTTGATGTGATAACCGCATGCCAGTGCTACTGGTATTTTGACCACGAGAAGGTTGTTCCGATACTTGCACGTATGCTCAAGCCCGGCGGAAAGCTGGTCTACCTGTATATGGCCTGGAAGCCTTTTGAGGATGAGATAGCGGGTAAGAGCGAACAGATAATCCTTAAGTATTCGCCCAAGTGGACGGGTGCAGGGGAAAAGAAACACGAGCTCTGGATACCGGATGTCTATTTTGAACGTTTCGATAAGGAAGACCACGAAGAATACGACCTGAATGTCCGGTTTACAAGGCAGGCATGGCACGGGCGCATGAAGGCATCAAGGGGTGTCGGCGCGTCTCTTTCACCGGATGAGCTTGCGGCGTGGGATGAAGAGCACCGTAAGATGCTGGAGGAAAACGCTCCCGATGAATTTGATGTGAAGCATTTTGCGGCGATCACCGTTTTGAGGAAGAAATGATATGAAAGTATCGTCATTCCTGCATTTTGCGGGATTCGGCATAAAAACCGTTCTTTTCAAAAAGAAGGATCCGATCCTGGGAACAGTCATTCTTACTGATAAGTGCAACCTTCACTGCAAGCACTGCTCGGTCAATAACATTACCGCTGTGATCCACCCTTATGAGCAGATAAAGGGGGAGATGAAGCAGCTGTATGATATGGGCGTGAGGATACTCTTTTTCTGCGGTGGAGAGACCTTCATGTGGAGGGATTCCGGCAAGAATCTCAGGGACCTGGTCATCGAAGCTAAGGAAATGGGATTTTTGATCGTAAATGTCGTTACAAACGGCACTTTCCCGATAGATCTTCCCGAGGCCGACCTGATACTTCTTTCCCTTGACGGGGATAAAGAACATCATAATATGGTCAGAGGCGATACTTATGATACAATAATGGGGAATATTGCATCAGCCACCTCGGACAATATCTGTTTTTACATGGCGGTCAATCAGATCAATAAGGACCATATCCGGGATGTGTGCATCACTGCAAGGGATACGAAGAATGTCCGTGCTGTTTCTTTCAACTTCCATACGCCTTATCCCGACACGAGGGAGCTGGCTCTTTCAAAGGAAGAAAAGAAAGAGTGCTGTGATGTCATAAAGCAGATGATGAAGGAGAAATGCCCCGTATTTAACCTTAAGAGTGCATTTCCATATCTGATAAACAATTCATTTCCGACACCGTGCCATCAGTGCGTGGTCATTGAAAACGGAAAGGTGTCGACATGCGGAAGATGTATAGATGTACCGGGGCTCTGTGACGAATGCGGGTATTTCTTCGTTGCGGAATATACACTTCTGTTCAAGGGAAATATTAGGATAATTCTCGAGATGCTCGGGACTTATCTGAAATATATTTAAGATCCAGGGGGTACTTTTATGAATCTGAAAACTGATCTTGCTCGTATCTGGCTGACACGCTCACTTAAGCCCTTTACATTCAAAAACGAATACGATGAGAACCTGAGGTTCCACGGTATCGATGAGCTCGGGCTTTATGTGCATATCCCGTTCTGCAAGCATCTCTGCGACTTCTGTCCGTATTGCAAGGTGAGATATGACCAGGATACCTGTGACAGGTATATCGATGCACTCATAAGTGAGATCCATATCGTCGGCCGTCAGTCGCCCAATAAGAGAAAAGTTACCAGTCTGTATTTCGGCGGAGGTTCCCCCGCTCTTGCTATAGACAGGCTTGGTGAGGTCATACTGGAGATCAAGAAGCATTTCGAGATAACCGAGGGCATCGGCATCGAACTTCATCCCGATAATGTCAAGGTATCCGTCCTGAAAAAGCTTAAGGAACTCGGCTTTACCAAGATATGCATCGGTATCCAGTCATTCCTTCCCAAGTATCAGGAGATCCTCGGAAGAAAGACTGTTGATAAGGAAGCGCTTGCTTACGTGCTTGAGCAGGTTCCTTTTGAGACCGTATCGATGGATTTCATATTTGCCCTTCCGGACCAGACCTTTGATGATCTTAAGTCCGATATCGATGATGCATTCGCACTCGGTGCAAACCACGTTGCGGTTTATCCTTTTATAGACTTTACGTTTACTCCCAGCGGAGTGGAAGGCGCAGCCAATAAGGAAAAGAGAAAGCTCCTTGACCGGCTCACCATGTACTGCAAGGAAAAAGGCTATAAGCGCGATTCCATCTGGACATTCTCCAATTCCGAGGATGCTCATTATTCATCGATGACCAGGGACAATTTCCTCGGTTTCGGCGTTTCGGCTACAACCCTTCTTAAGGACCAGTTCAAGATCAATACCTTTGATATCGATGCGTACTGCAAGAGGGTTGATGAAAAGAAGCTTCCCACCGCACTTACGCTCAGGTTCACCCAGAGACAGCGAATGGTCTATTACCTGTTCTGGACCGCATACAGCACCAATGTTGATCCCGAAAGATTCAGGAAGTTCTTCGGAGTTCCTCTTAAAAAGAAGTACGGATTTGAACTTCTGATTGCGAGATTCCTCGGCTTCTGCAAGCTTCAGAACGGAATCTACAAGATGACCTTAAAGGGAGCTTTCTATTATCACTACTTTGAGAATTTCTACACCCTAGCTTACATCGACAAGATGTGGTCGGTTCTCAGGAAAGAAGCATTCCCCAAGAAGATCGAGCTCAAGTAGGAGCAGGGGATCATTGATCAAAAACAAAAAAGGAGACTAAGCCTTTTATGATCAGTTTTAAATGTAAGAACTGCGGCGGCGAGATGTCCGTCGATTCAAGCGGAAGCCTTATCTGCGAATACTGCGGCTCCAAGGAGTTCTTCAAGGATGTTGATCTTACGCAGTACAAGGAATTCAGGTCACAGATGCTGAATTACCTTCGCGGAGTACATGATGCGAAGGCAGACGGAAAAGAGCGCGAGGAAATGCTCTGGGGTCATGCCGAGGAGAAGGTTTTGAAATCCGCCGAAGGCGATGACATCACCATCCGCTATCTTTACACATATGAAGAAGATGCGGCTACCGTTTACCTTACCAGGAACAACGCGATCTTCGTCTACAGCTCAAGTGAGGCAAATATAGCCTATAAGGCACTTGCGGCTATAGAACGTCTTTCTTTTCCGCCTGCGGATGTCAAGGGATTGTCCGACTGTTTCCCCAAGCTTAACGGAAAATACGAGCTTGCTGGCGGCGGTGTGATGCTTGCATTCGGAAGAAGTGATAATCTGTTCCCTCTTCCGATGTTCGGAAGTCTTGCTCCCGAGCATACGGCGTGGGTCATTTCCAGACTTGAAAATATCTGCTGCGTTCTTGAATACAGTGATCTTGTTCACGGCGGAATATCCGAAGATTCCGTATGGATCAATCCGTTCAATCATCATGCGGTCCTGATGGGACACTGGCACACCGTGTTAAGCAAATCCGCTTCAAACTCGGGAAAGGATCTGACAGATATTCGAAAGACCGCTTTAAGGATACTCGGAATGCACAAAAACGAAGCTCCGAAGGAACTTATTGATTTCCTTGAAGGAAAGCCCGAGGCAGATGCATTTTTCGATTTTGAAAAATGGGACAAGGTGATCGAGACCGGATTCGGCGGAAGACGCTTTGCCAAGATGGATGTTAATTTCTGATCATAGGAGGATGAAATGGGAAGAGGAAGTTATACCGCAGCCGATTGGAACAAGCTTAAGAACAGCAGGAATATCGCTTCGGCAAAGAATGAAAAAGAGATCTTTAAGAGTAAAAAATGCGATCAGAGATTTGATCCCAAGTACATACAGAAAAGAGAGGCAAGGGACTCCGAAGATCATCCCGAGTCGCTTCCCATCATTATCGGACTCGATGTAACCGCATCCATGGGATATCTTGCCGAGAAGGTTGCAAAGGAAGCCCTCAACGAGACCATGATGAAGCTGTACTCCACCAATGCGGTCAAGGATCCCGCTCTTATGTTTGCCGCATACGGTGACGGAAATGATGAATCTCCCCTTCAGGTCACGCAGTTTGAATCTGATATCCGTATCGCCGAGCAGCTCCTTGATCTGTGGCTTGAAGACGGCGGACAGGGATACGTAGTTAATAACATGCTCTGGTACTTTGCCGCAAAGCATACCGTTCTTGATAATTATGAAAAGAGAAAAAAGAAGGGTTTCATCTTCACAATAGGCGATTCTGCGGACTGCAGGGGAAACGATGAGAAGGAAGCACTCAAATATCACTACAAGAGAGTGTTCGGCGAAGATGTGGATATGGACGTCGATGAGATGCTTTCCGCTGCAGAGGAAAAGTTTGAAGTATTCCATATCTTCCTCGACGATAATTACCGTAAGGCACCTATCCTTGTAAAGCTTCTTCCCGGTCACACCATGAGCCTCAGACCTGATGATGTGGACAGTCTTCCCGAACTCATCATCAGCACCATGCAGATAGTAAACGGAATGAAACTTGAGGATGCGATCAATCAGTGGCCCGAGCTCAAGAGGCCTGTTCTGAAGAAAGCACTCAGTGAGCTTAAGATAAAGGGTAAGAAGGGACTTATCTTTTGAGCGGAAAACCGATACGTGCAATAATCGGAAAAGGATTCGGCGATGAGGGAAAGGGACTTGCCGTGAACTACTTTTGCGGCAAGGTTCCCGGTACCGTCGTCATAAAACATAACGGAGGAGCCCAGGCCGGGCACACGGTGGAACCTGAAGGAAAAAGGTTTGTGTTTCATCAGCTGTCGGCGGGCTCTTTTTGTAATGCCGATACCTTCTGGGCGGACAGCTATTATCCCGATCTGTATAAGCTCGGAGAGGAGATCGATGAATTCCGAAGCGTGAGCGGAATGTGTCCGAAGATATTCTGTGATCCCGAGACGAAAGTAACTTTGATCGACGATGTCCTCATCAATATGCTTCTCGAGCTGTCCCGCGGTGATTCCAGGCACGGAAGCTGCGGTATGGGCATCAACGAGTGTGATCTCAGAAGCGGTGCAGGCTTTGGAATAACGGTCAAAGAGCTTCTTTCATCATCTGCGGAAAATATAGTTAAGAAAGTATCCGATATCCGCGAAACATATGGCAGGAAGAGACTGGAGGAACTCGGATTGACCGGGCGGGATGCGGAATCCTCCGAGATGATCGAACTGTATGATGCGCTTTCCTCCGGAACTGTCATAGAGAACGCGGTCGAAGAAATGATGCGTAATGCTTCGGGATATGTGACTGTCTGTGAAGATCCGGAAAAGCTTATGAAAGAATGTGATCAGATAATCTTTGAAAGCGGACAGGGTCTGTTGCTGGATTCCGAAAATACGGAATATGCTCCTCACGTCACCGCATCGAGAACCGGACTTTTTCATCCCTGCAGGATACTTTCCGAATACGGACTTAAGCTGACTGAAGCGGTTTATGTAACAAGAAGTTATGTAACAAGACACGGTGCCGGACCGCTTCCTTATGAATGCACGGCTTCGGAACTTGGCATTGCTTCCCACGATGAGACCAATGTTCACAATTCATGGCAGGGAAGTATCAGATATGCAAGGCATGGCGGTTTTGACGAATTCGTAAGACCCGTTCTTGCTGACATAAATGAAAACGGTGCAGGAGATATCGGAGCATCTTTGTTCATTACCCATCTTAACGAAACGGACGGTAAACTGATGACCGCCTGCGGAGATATACCCGTAGATGAGTTTGTTTCGAATCCGGTCATCAGTGATGCTTTTACGATCGTTTATAAGTCTTATTCCAGGCGGTGAAACAGGGGGACGGTTTCATCCGCTCGAAAGGAGAACCATGAATACGGCAGGAACCCACACAATAGAAACCGAAAGACTTATCCTTCGCAGATTTACCGTGGAGGACTATGAAGATATGTACACAAACTGGACTTCGGATCCCGAGGTCACTAAGTTCCTGTCATGGCCCACACATCCGGATAAAGAATTTACACGTACTCTTTTGACGGAATGGGTCGGATACTACAGCGAGGGAAAGACATATAACTGGGGGATCACGCTTAAGTGTGATGACCGGGTGATAGGCAACATTGCCGTGGTCGAAAGAGATGAACGCACGAAGTCCTACGAGCTCGGCTACTGCCTCGGCAGGGCTTTCTGGGGAAAAGAGATAATGCCCGAAGCATTAGAGGCTGTGATCCGGTATCTTTTTGAAAATGAAGAGGACCTGAGCAGGGTGATCGCAACCCACGATCCCAGAAACCCGAAGTCGGGCAGGGTCATGCAGAAGGCGGGAATGCATTATGACGGCTGCCTGCGCGCAGCCAAAAGAAACAATACGGGAATTCACGATACGGCTTATTATTCGATACTGAGGAGTGACATGGTGACAAAGGAACAATACGCAGCGCTTTTTAACGAGATGCATCCGGGATATTTCGAAAGGGATTACGTTAAGAATGTTCCGGATGATGAACCGGCATCGGAGATGCTTTTAAGGCTCCAGAGCTTTGACGGAGATATCTATGAAAAGACTTTCCCGGATGATGTGACGTTCGGATTCTACGACGGGGATATTGAAGCTCTTAAGGAAGAGGTCGCCAAAGTGGTTCCCCACTGGGTGAATTTCTTCGGTAAGGATGCAAGGATCTATTGCGGATTCGTATCGGGTAAGATCGCATCCTTCTGCATGATCCAGGATTTCGGGGAGCATATGGTGGATGGCATGAAGTGGAAGATCGGCGGCCCCGGCTGTGTCGGAACGGTTCCCGAATACCGTGACCGCGGCATCGGGCTTACCATGGTCAGGAATGTAACGCAGATACTCCGCGATGAGCTTTATGACTACAGCTATATCCATTACACCTATGAGACCGGATGGTACTCCAAGCTCGGCTATACGACATTTCTTACCTGGACAGGAAGCGGGATAAAGTAGGTGAACGGCAGAACCGTCCCCTGGTTCAATTGTGACCTGAGCATATATTTTTCCGTCATTACTGTTGTAGGGATGCAAAACCTGAGTTTTATGGAGGAATTATGAAAAAGCTGTCGAGTATGTTATTATCCGTCCTTCTGGTACTTAATCTCAGCGCCTGCTCGGGCGAGGAGGCGAGGCTTTATGCCGGTTACTGCACCTATTATCCCGATGGCGGACTCATGAGCTATTGTGAGTATTCTTATGAATATGACGAGGACGGGAATCTGATAGGAGAATACGAATATTACAATAACCATAACAATACCCGATCATCGAAAATACGTGAATATGATGCATCCGGAAGCTTCACCGAATCGGAATATGACATCAGGGACGAACTTGCGGCGTTCAGAGAGTTTGATGAAAACGGCACTCTCAGAAAAGAGACCGTATATGAATATGGAGAGCTTGAAAGCATTAACGAGTATAACGAAGACGGATCGATCATCAGGAAGGAATCCTGGAATTGGTCACATTACATAGTGGAATATGAATATGACGGATCAGGAATCCTGATAAAGAGTACCGAGACGGATTATGATGAAGACGGAGATTATAAACATACCTACGAAGATATATATGATCCCGAGGGAGAAGTGATCCTGAGAACCATTACTTCGGAAGACGGAAACTCCTTTGTAGCTGTAAGGGTTGAGAAGATAACCGAAGCCGATAACAAACTGACGGTTTATCAATATGGTCCGGATGACGAATTAAGATACATTACCGAGAAGGAATACGACGCGTCCGGAAATCTTCTTTCGAAAGTATCTTACAGCATAAAGGACGGTGAAAAGGAGTACCTGTCATCCGAAGAATATGAGTATGACGATGAAGGCCGTGTCATAGTTCAGGTTTCAAAGATCACCGACGTAAGCTATTACAGATACGAATATGAATATTCCGATGAGGGATATCTTTGCAAAGAAAGCACCATAACCCAAAAGTGGATATCTCCCCAGGTATACAGCGACGGATCGGATGCCGTTCTCATGGATTGTGCGACAATAAAATATTATAATGCAGCCGGAGAACAGATCAGACAGGAAACCACCGTTGACGGAAAACTTACTTCTTATACCGAATATTTCTATGAAAACGTAAAGGTTAACCGTAGCAGAGCTTCTGTGTTTGATTTCAGGGATGAAAAACGTGAGCTTGATGAAAGAGCGCTCAGAGTTTATTGATGAAATAGTGTTGACAGAAAACTAAATGCAATATAATATAAACGTGTTTATATAAACACGTTTATATTATTGTTACAGGAAAACCAGAAGATTATGATCAATAAGGAGAAGCAACATGATCCTTGTAGTCAACACGACTTCGGATACCTCGGTGACCGAAGAGATACGAAAGCAGGCAGCGGAGAAGTCGCTTGATATCGACATCGTTGAAGCCGCAGAACTCAAGATCGGCCATTGCATAGGATGTAACTATTGCTGGCTGAAAACTCCCGGCGAGTGCGCTGTAAAGGATGATTATGAGATCATCCTGAAGAAGCTCATACATGCCGATCAGTACTGGGTCATATCCGATACCGCCCTGGGATTTCTGAATCACAAGGGAAAGAATGTTTTTGACAGGATCCTTCCAATACTTACCATGAACCTTCACTTTGTGGGAGATCAGATGCGCCATGTCTCAAGATACGGTAAGAATGCGGATGTGGGGATCATCTACATAGGCGATGGCGACAGGGAGTATCTGGAAAGGTGGACCGGGAGAGCTGCGCTCAATCTTGAGAGCAGATCACTCGGAGCATTCAGCGAAAAAGAAGTAAAGGAGGCGGTATCATGCATGTGCTGATAATAAACGGAAGCCCCAGGATCAAGAAGTTCAGCAATACCGACATGATCCTTAAAGAGTTCACAAAGGGTATGTGTGAAAACGGTGATACTTTTCATCTGTATGAGATATCCGATAAAGACAACTGGGATCTTATACGCAAAGCTTATGACGAAAGCGATAATATACTCATAGCACTTCCGCTCTATGTCGAATGCATTCCCGGACTTCTCATGGAATTCCTTGAAACTCTTACACCGAAAACCGGAAACGCAAAGATGTCATTTATCCTGCAGAGCGGCTTCTCGGAAGGCGTTCAGCTCAGATGCGGAGAGGCATATCTCGAAAAGCTTGCAGGTTATCTCGGATGCACTTACGGCGGAACGCTTGTCAAAGGCGGGAATTTTGAGATAAGATTCTTAAATGATGAAAACAGGTCCAAGGCAACAAGTCCCTATGCGGAAATGGGAAGAGAATTCTCCGCAAACGGCAACTTTGATTCCGATAAATGCAAGGCCTTCACCGGCCCCGAAATATTACCTGCACCCGTAAGACTTATCGTCGGTTTCTTTTTTAAGACCGCGGTCAGAAAGAGCTTCGAAAAGGATGCGGCAAGTCTCGGATGTGAAAGACCTCTCGATTACAGACCTTATACCTAAGCGGCGTGAAAAATGGGAAGAAAAGCTCAGATAACAAAAGAAATGATCCTGGATGCGGCATATGAACTTCTGGACGAAGGCGGTATCGGTGCTGTGGGCATCAAGTCGATAGCGAACAAACTGGGTTGCTCTACTCAGCCGGTATCATGGCTGTTCGGAAGCATGACCGATCTGAAAAAGGAATTGTATTTCTACAGCGGGAGCAGGCTTTATGCACCCATGACGGAAGCCTTAAAGGGAAAGGAAGCTCTCGAAGCCTTTTTCATTTCCGGCAAGATCTATCTTTCAAATGCATGCGACCATCCACACGTATTCAGATTCCTGAATGTGGACGATCCCATGGATACGATAGGGGATGATGTCGCCGAAGGCAGGAGCATATTTGAATTCCAGTTTGACGAGGATGTTTTCAAGCTCCTTTCAAAGGAATACGATGTATCCCCGAAACTTCTCGGAGAAGCGGTAAGGGATACGGTCATATATACCCATGGTCTCGCACTCATGATGATATTCGACAATTACAGGATGCCCAAGTCCAAGGCCATAAAGATGATGTACAACATGGGCGTGACGCTTCTCGGTAACATTGGGATCAAGGCAGATAAGAAGTTCTGCTGAATGAGTGAGCCGGATTACTGAGCTTCACCGATAATAAAACAGACTTACAACAAGGACAGTTCCCGGATTCGACGGCTTAAGGAACTGTCTTTTTTATTTTTTTGAAATAAACAGCATATAACAGTTGACAACAGTTATAAACTGTTATACACTGTTTACTGTAAAGGAGGTTAGTGATGAAGATTATCATTAACAACACTTCAATGGTCCCTGTTTACGAGCAGCTCATGGATCAGATCAAACAGGAGATCATAGGCGGAGGACTTAAGGAAGGGGACGCCCTCCCTTCGGTACGAAACCTGGCAGGCGAACTTAAGATCAGTGCACTGACCGTTAAGAAGGCCTATGACAAACTTGAAGAAGACGGCTTCACCGTAACCGTACACGGCAAGGGGAGCTACGTTGCGGCAACGGATATACCGCTCGCACTTGAAGCAAGACGCAAGGCGGTAGAAGAGGAATTCTCCTCAGCAGTATCCAAAGCACGCTCCGCAGGACTTAAGGATGATGAGATCAGAGATATCTTAGAGATCCTTCTTGAGGATGAGTAAGGAACCTGCACATATTGAGAAAGGCATAAAAATGGTCAGATTAAATAATCTAACAAAAGAATATAAAGGCTTTAAACTGGACATCACAATGGACATTCCCGAGGGAAGAGTAACGGGTCTCATAGGCAGGAACGGTGCCGGAAAGACAACGACACTCAAAGCCATCCTCGGTCTGATCGAACCCACGTCGGGTGAGATAGAGGTCCTCGGAAAAAAGCCCAGGGAATTTACGGCAGAAGACAAAAAGCAGATCGGAACCGCACTTTCTTCATCGGGCTTCAACATGGTCTTTACCGTTAAGGATGTCATCGCTATCCTCAAGGGGTTTTATAAAGATTTCGATGAAGATGATTTCACGAAAAAATGCAGGCAGCAGGAGCTTCCCTTTGATAAGCCGATCAAGGATTTTTCGACCGGCATGAGAGCAAAGCTCAGGGTTCTTGTTGCGATGAGCCACTCGGCGAAGCTTTTGATACTTGATGAGCCCACGGCCGGACTTGATGTCATAGCACGAAACGACGTTCTTAACATCATAAGAGGTTATCTCGAGGAGGATCCCTCCAGGTCCGTCATCATAAGCTCGCATATCTCCACCGATCTTGAAGGCTTATGCGATGATATCTATATGATCAACGGCGGAAAGATAATCCTTCACGAAGATACAGATACCCTTCTCGGAAAATACGGCCTGATCAAGGTCAGCAGGGAAGAATACGAAACGCTGGACAAGAAATACATTATCGGCACCAAGGAGGAAAGCTTCAGCGTCACCTGTCTGACATCTGAAAAACAGTTCTATGCCGAAAACTATCCCAAGGCGGTTGTTGAGAACGCACATATTGACGACATCATAGTCCTCATTCTCGGAGGTGATAAATAATGAAAGGTTTACTCGTTAAAGATTTCAAGATACTGATGAATCAGAAAAAATTCATGATCATGTTCTTCTTTGTTGCGATCGTTCTCAGTTTTTCCATGGATTCATCATTCATTGTCAGCTATATTTCGATGATAGGAACGATCCTTACTCTTTCCACGATCTCATTTGATTATCAGGATGAAGGCTATTCATTCCTGATGACTCTTCCCATAAGGCGCGGTGATTATGCGATTGGAAAGTATGTATTTACCGTTCTGGGACTTGCCTGCTTCTGGGGAATCTCCCTCGTGCTTCAGTTTGCGTCATTCTTCATACAGGGAACTGAATTTGATCTGACGGAAACGCTTTTGACGGATATCTGTCTGCTTCCCCTGTTTATATTCGTAGCTGCCGTGCTTATACCCATCGAGATCAAGTTTTCTCCCGAAAAGGTCAGGGTAGTGATGTTCCTTTTCTTCGGTATCGTACTTGTGATAGCAATGGGCGGCAAAGCTTTACTGGAAAAGCTGCAGGATAATACCGGGATCGAATTCGTATCAAAGCTGGAAACGCTGGATGCTGTAAATCCCCTGCCGCTCATCATGGGAGTCCTTGCAATATCGATAATAATGCTTTCGATCTCCATGATCATCAGCGTAAGGATCATGGAAAAGAGAGAGTTCTGAAACAGCGTAAGCCGTCCCCCCTGTTTTATCCCACCTGATTAAAAAACAAGTCGCAGGAGAATTTCCTGCGACTTGTTTTTTCAAATCATAACCGTAACTTATTTCTTTACGTATTCTTTTTCTGCCTGCTTCTTTTCCCTGGCTGTTTTCAGAAGCTGTATGATATCGATGTAATAGACCAGGTAGTACATCAGGACTCCTAGGATGATCGCGGTTCCGACATCGAATACCGAATGCTGCTTGAGGAACATCGTCGAAAGTATGATCAGTATGCAGAGGATGAAGCTTCCTGCTTTAATGAGCTTATGCTTTCTGAGCCTTTCGCTTCTTGCTATCGCAAACTCGATTCCGAGTGAGTTGTAAACGTGAATGCTGGGCCAGATGTTGGTGGGCGTATCCGTTCTGTAGAGCGTAAGCACCCAGGTGTCGAAAAAGTCCTTGCTTCCGGTAAGATTCGGACGAAGGTTCTGACCGTTCGGCCAGAGCGTCGAGATGATCAGGAAGATCGTCATTCCCGTTACGAGGAAAGTAAATACCCTCCAGTATTCGTCCTTGGCCGTGAACAGGAGATAGAGCACCGTCACAAGAACGTAAGGAAACCATAATTCGTAGGGGATGATGAACTGCGGGATAAACGGAATGTGATTATCCGCCGACAGATGTATCAGATACTTGGGAACGATGACATTCTGCTCGAGTATCGAAAACCACGTAAGATAAACGGCAGTATAGATAAGAAAAGGAATGCCTTCCTTGTGCTTATGAAGGAATTCGCCGATATTGCAATATAATGTCTTTAAAAATTTCATTTTAGTCTTTTGCCTGAGATAAATCCTGTTTTCATACTCAGACAATAATATTCTCTTAATCCAACTTAATCAATACAGTTTTTCATTAATATTTCTTTAAGGTTCATTAATGAATTCAGGGCAGGGTGATATTGACCGCGGATCTGAGCACCCTTACCTTAAGCTCGTCGGCCTGTCTGGTCACTTCGCCGTCCGTGTGTACCCAGACGGGTTCATCCAGTTTGATCCTGATCTTGGATGCGGTCATTCCCGTTATGCCCTTGAACATAAATACCCTGCCGGAGATGGCAAAGGGCAGTGCAAAGAAGAATTTAAGTCCCGATACCCGCTCTACGAGGATGATATCGAGCTTTCCGTCGGTATGGGATGCATTGGGCCCGAATTTGAATCCGCCGCCCTCAAAGGGTTCGTTCATAAATGCGGTGAACAGAACGCGTTCGATGGGAGTTTCCGGACCTCCGTCCATACTTATGGTTCCGCTTGGCCTTTTTGCCCCGAATATCTGCTTTATGGCAATGCTTCCGTATGAGAGCCTGCCGAGTCCGAACTTATTCAGGAATCTCTTGAGCCCGGAGTGCATGGCTTCTTCACAGACAGCGGCATCAAAGCCCATTCCCGAGCTTATGATGAATTTTCTGGTAGTTCCGTCCGAATATGTGATCTCGCCGAGGTCGATTATCGCGGTACGTCCTCTTTTTACCGCAATATCAAGGGCGAGCTTTATGTCCTTCGGGATCCCGACGCTCTTGGCAAAATCGTTGCCCGAGCCGGTAGGGATGATGCTGAGGATGACCTTTTTGGTATCCTTTATGCCGGTGAGAAGCTCGTTAATGGATCCGTCACCGCCGATAAGGATGATACGGACGGAAGAATCGGTATTTTCCGTAAGCTCCGCTGCGATCTTTGCGATGTCGCCGGGCTTTTCCGAATAGTGGATCTCGAAAGATTCCCCGGCCCCGCGGAGATAGGGTTTTACGATCTTTTCGGCAACGGTTCCTTTCTCGGAACCTGAAGATGAATTGACTATCACATGTATCATACGGGCTTCCTCCGTAGTCGATTTTACTCCAAAAGGGTCTTCTTTAAAAGAATTTTGAACATATAATAATGGAAAACGGTTCCGTAATCTGCTAAAATACAAAGAGTGTTTTGTAAACCACAAAGGGTGAACGGAGGTATACTATGAAACCTACTGCTGAAGAGTACGATCGCGTTGAAAGAAAGCGCTGGCTGTTCCTTGGACTTCCCTGGACATTTACCTTATATCGCATGAAAGAGGATATGCTCAACGTTAAGAGCGGATTCTTCAAGCTTGAGCAGAATGACTGCTATATGTACAAGATCGTTGACGTAAAGCTTTCCCAGTCATTCATGGAGAGACTCTGCGGACTCGGCACCATCATCTGCTACACCGGTGATACCACCGACAAGGAGCTTGTTCTCAAGCACATCAAACATTCTGAGGAGATAAAGAATTACCTCCTTAAGACTTCCG
>JAEEGI010009369.1_pt1 | contig 21464 bp, 15 predicted proteins | sample 8958751 | NCBI WGS metagenome assembly JAEEGI01 (sample SAMN16246545, study PRJNA631951) | gut metagenome | biome: gut microbiome; feature: rumen; material: KS-attached | host: Bos | place: Iran: Karaj | collected 2018-10 | reverse complement strand
ACGTGAGCATCCTGGATGAAAAGGGACGCGTCGATCTGGGCAAACTCAAACCGATCGTATTCGATGCCGCTGCCATGTGCTACCGCGCCATCGGCGACAGCGTTGGTCAGGCTTGGGGCGCTGGAAAGAAGTTCACGGGACAGCAGGAATAATAATCGGGACTTTATTAAAATAAGATAAGGTGAAAATGGCAGGAGACTACGGGCCTAATGCCCTGTCTCTGCTGCCGGAAAATATGCTGCCTCAATGGCAGCAGAAAATTGCGCAAATGCTCAGAAAATAAAACGGGCGGAGATGACATCGATTCATCCCCGCCCGAAAATTTTTATCTGATTTGTATCTTCTTGACCAGAGGGCCCTGGCGCACGATATAGATGCCCGTGGGGAGGGTTTCGAGGTCGGTGCCGAGGGTTTGGCCACTGAGCGAATAGACGCGGTAGGGGCGGCTGAAGTCGATGTCGTCGGGGTCGGAATCGGAGATGGTTGAGATGCTTTCGGGGACATAGGTGTAGCCCAGACGATTGTCCATCCATTCGACGCGCTTACGGATGAAGTCGCGGACATTCTCCACCTCGGCTTCATAACTGCCCCAGATCTTGGGGTTCTGGTGAACTATCCTATTCATGATGGGCCAACGGAGGAAATTGAGTTTCTGCGACTGGAGGAGCTCCTCCTCCATCGAATCGACGAAGGCGACGAGATGGTCCTGGTCGATGCCATTGTGTCGAGCCTCGTCCCAGATCGCGAGCAGTTGGTCTTGCGTGCTTTCGGTTCGAACGACTATCTTATCGACAAAACTACGCATATTGCCCGCACAGCTTCCACCCGATCGATAGACGAAGTCTCTCATTTCGTTGGGTGGCGTGATGCGCTTGTCGTTGTTGAAAGCGAGGTCGAAGTCCCATACGGGCCCGGTGTAGATGGTGTCGTTCAGGCGATGCTTGTACATGAAGACGCTCCAATAGGTATCGATGTTGCCCGAGAGTTCACCTATGAGGAAATGACGAAGGAAGGTGTTAAGGTCGAGGTAACTGCTCCAGTCACTCTCCATCTTGTTGAAGTGATTTCGGATGTAGTTCTTCTGTGAATAGGTTATACTATCTTCGTCGGGCGACTTGATGGTGACAGGGTTTCCCTGATTGGAGTAGAAATAGGATGCTTCGCCATTAGCGTAGGCGTCAATTTCGAAAAAATATCCTCCTGTAAGGGCATCGCCTCTATTGTCGCGTCGTGTCATCTCCTCTATTTCAACGCGATTCTTATGGACTTGAATGTGGTCGCAAAGCTGGTAACATCCCTTGTATTCTCCGTTGAGCAATACATCGACAGCGCGGCCGTATGGTGTATAGGGCATGTTAAACCGACGGCTCAGTTCGAAGGCTAGCAGGTTGCGCATCAGCGTCTTGTCGCCATAATTGTTGATGAGTGTCCATTTCTTGGCGTGGGCAGGAGCATCGAGCACGTGTTGTTTGCTTTCGAACTTGATGCGCCAGGGTTTCTTGGGAAAATTGCGTGAGTAATTGCCTCGTTCGCGAATGGTGCCAGGTTCGGAGAGCAGAGCAAAAGAGCTGTCGCCAATGATGGTGAATTGTGCTTGAATATCATGCTCCTTATCGTAGGGAATTACTCCATCGTGGGTGTGGATACTAACAGTTGGAAGGTTGGTGATTCGAGAGAGTTTGGAATGGTCGCCCATGCCCTTATGGCCATAAAACTCGAGCTCAGCGACTTGAGAAAAACTGGTAGCCGGTCCTACATAGCGCACATAGCGAAAACCTACGGAACAAGTGATCTCAGCATAATTCATCTCCCCCGGTTTGCCCACCTCGCCGACACTTCTGATGATGTGAAGGGGCAAGGCATCCATGAAATCGGGGCTATTGGCGCCTTCGAACACGCCGAGGATCATGCGGCTGGGGACGTTGTCGCGTGACATCCACCCTACCCTGGTGATGACGTGACGTTCGCCCAGGTCGAGGCCTGCCCAGCCGTAGTTGAAGGTCGTGGCAGAGAAGTAAGTGCCAGGATTTCCGTCGAAAGCCTTGTCGGCGTTGTTGAGTACGGTTCCCGTCAACAGGTCATCTGCAGCCAGCGACACCATGCTGACTGCCCATAGAATGACCAATGATATATAGAATCTTAACATGACGTATCAATCATCAGGACAAAATATCCGATTTCCAGTTTCTTCGAGCCGCAAATTTATGTAAAACCGCTCAAAACCCCAAACTTTTGTCTCAAGTTTGTCGATGATGGACCAAATTCGATATTTCATGGTGACGAAAACCATAATATTGCATGGTGAAGATGGCAATAATATGCTAAAATATAAAATCTAGTGACTAAGTGCCGTCTTTTTTGAAGAAAAAGCGTCGATTGTTTAGGGAAAAGTGATTATCTTTGCATAAAGAAAACAGTTGTCAATTACCTCACTCACTCTATTTTTTGATAATCCTATTACATATCTAATTCTAATAAACATCATGAAACATCTTTCTACGTTTCTGGCATTACTTTCGGCATTAACCGTAAATGTAGCCGTGGCTTAGGAAGTGAGCGTCGATGAGGCACTAGGCCGTGCCGTCGATTTCCTGAGGAGCCAGACCGATGGCGCCAAACGCGTCAAGGGGGCGGACGTTGCCCCTCAAGTTTCGTTGGCCTATACCTCGAAGAGCGAGGACAAGACATGTTTCTACGTATTCAATGCCGGTGAGGACGAGGGTTTCGTCATCGTCGGTGGTGACGAGGCTGCGCATGAGATTTTGGGTTATTGTGACCATGGTTCGTTCGATTATGACACTGCTCCTGCCAACTTAAAGTGGTGGCTGAGCCAGTACACCGAGCAGATTGCCCATGCCGCAAAGGCTGGGGTTAAGGGTGCACGTAGAGCGAAAGCAGAAACGACTCGAGCAGAAATAACTCCTTTGATAAGCACTGAGTGGGATCAGGATGCTCCCTATAATGGTTTGATTCCTAAATACACAAAAGATAATAATGAATATACATTCATCACAGGATGTGTGGCTACGGCTATGGCACAAGTGATGAAATACCATCACTTTACCCCTTTTGCTGGTGCTACTATACCAAGCTATAATAGTCAGATTACGTATCCAAACAGTAGCAAGGATGAAAAGATGGAGATACCAAGTATTACGGTTCCATCTAATTATTCATGGGATGATATGTTAAATTCGTATCCATCGTCTTACGATCCTCAGAATGCCAATGCAGTAGCTGAGCTGATGTATCATGCTGGAGCTTCGGTGCTAATGAAGTATGGCACTATGCAAACCGGTGGTTCGAGCGCTAGTTCAGCAAAGATACCTGGAGCTCTATCTTCATATTTCGGATACGACAAATCGGCGCACAATGAGTATAGAGGATGCTATTCGGATGAGGTGTGGGAAGACATGGTTTATGCAGAACTGTCAAATGGTAAGCCTGTACTATATGGTGGAAGTACAATAGAAGGTGCTGGTCATCAATTCATTTGTGACGGTTATAACGATGACGGTTATCATATCAATTGGGGATGGAGCGGTGCTTATAATGGCTTTTTTCTGTTGACTCCTTCTGCCAACACTCCCGCCTTAACTCCTGACGGTACTGGAAATGGTGGTGGAGCTGCTGGATCATCATACGACCAAGGTCAACTGATTACTTTGGGATTGAAACAAAATGCAGGAGGTTCAGAAACTCCACATCTTGTTCAGATCACAGATAATTCTACACTCACTACTCCAATGTATATGAAGGTAGGAAATGAACAAGTAAATAATTATACATACAATGTTTCTACCGACAATAGTCAGTGTTATCTTTCTACTACAATCTATAATATCAGTTGCCTTTCAAACAAGTTTAACTATGGTGTTAAAGCCGTTAATCAGGAATCTGGCGAGGTAAAATATTTACTATCTCAATATACTAGTGAGAATTTAGATATTGGTAATTACTATAGTAGTCTGGTTAATCTTCAATTTACCCCATCCAACCTTACTGATGGCACATATCAGCTTTACCCTGCATTCAGAGTGTATGGAAGTAGTGATTGGATGGATGTTCAGTTGAATTGTTCTGCTACTATTCCAGAAATAACGATAACAAGAGATGTGCAACCAAGCACACAACTGATTCAATTGACAAGGAGCCCGGAATTCAATAACGGCAATAATCCATATTCTGAAGATTTGGTATTAAAGTTATATTTTAGAGTCAATGATCCAGATGCAGGGAATGATCAAACATCGACAACATTCTACTTCGGAATTAAAAATATTAATGATGATTATTTAATTCAATCTTCGTTCCTCGTAGAAGATATTCCTTTTAATAATAATATTACAGGTAAGATAAATTTTTCCGCTTTGGCAAATATAATTGAATATGACAAAAAGTACACTTTGACATTCTTCTCAGATGCAAATTATACAGAGACACTTGGCGATAACTCTTCTATCGACTTCACCTATCGTGAAGGATTAACTGTTAATTACGGCGTAAGTCCTGCTGGATACGGCACGCTGATCTTGCCATTCAATGCTGAGGTGCCCGAAGGTATGACTCTCTATAGTTGCGATTTGACTGATAATAATAATGCTATTTTATTGTCTCCATTGACAACAACTGTTATCGAACGCAACAAGCCCTACATCGTAAAGGCAAATTATGATTCTAATGATCCTAGTCCTTATTCGTTCAAAGGCCCCAAGGCAATAGATGATGACCATCTATTCGTAGATGGCTTTTTGTGTGGAGCAGTGGCCGACGATGTGCCACTTACCCATAATGATTATATTTTGCAATATAATTCTGTGACTCAAACCGCTGGATTCTATTTGTACGACAGCGAAACTGAAAATCGCAAAGCAGCACCTTATCGTGCGTTTTTACGTATTCATAATCGTAATTTGGCACCTCCTGTTCTACCGAATGACGAACCAGAAAGCATCGAGGAAATTCGGATGAACCACAGCATTCCTGCCGGCATCTACTCGCTCGACGGCAAACGCCAATCGGAGCTGAAGAAGGGCCTGAATGTGATTATTCTTGAGGATGGAACTGCTAAAAAAGTATATGTCAAATAATCTATAAATTAGAATGTTATGAAAAAGCAATATAATACCCCAAAACTTGATGTAGTCAATTTGGAGCTTAATGATATAGTTACCTTGTCTGGTGATGAAAAATTGGGTGTTTCTAAAACCGGTTATACCTCAGGTAGCACTCAATGGGGCAAGCGCCGTCCTAACATCTGGGAAGAGGACGAAGACTAATTCGAAATAACTACCCTATCAATAAGCCTTGGCCAAATGTGGTCAAGGCTTTAATTTTGCGTTCAAAAATTGTTCGACAAACATGGCAAAAATAAAATATAGAAATATTTTAGAGAAACAATAGTGAATTTTTTGGTGTTTGAATTTGTTTAATTCAGAAAAAAGTTGTATTTTTGCAAAGTTATGTTCGAAAATTCGGAAACTAGCCTATTGTAAAAGGTATCGAATCACAGAATATGGTTGTAAGTATATTTTATTTTAGAAAGAACTGAATGTTTTTAGAACTACTATCTAATGTGCTGAAACGGTTTTGTTTCTGTTTGATATTGATGAGCTCAGCCACAGCGATGTCTTTGGCTGAAGATGTTGTATTGTCGGGCACGGTGCTCAATGAAGCTGGCATGGCCTTCGACCGCAATGCCTCCACCTATTTCGCTGCCACGGCACCCGACTATGGTTGGGCAGGCCTCGACTTGGGCGAACGTCATGTCATCACCAAGATAGGTTGGATGCCTCGAAATAACGACACCGATCTTATGCTCCTCGGTGTCTTTGAGGGTGCCAATAGCCCCGACTTTATGGATGCCTTGCCTCTTTTAATCATCAAGAGCGCCAACCAAGTGGGCGTCCCTGGAGAGATGACTTATGCCGATGTCACCTGTTCCCAGGGCTTCCAATATGTGCGCTATGTGGGTCCGGCTGGCAGTTATGCGAATGTTGCCGAACTCGAGTTCTATGGTTACGAGGGCTTGGGCGACCATTCAAACATCACTCGCATCTCCAACCTTCCCACCCTCAGCATTCACACTGTCGATGGGGCGGTTCCCTACGACAAAGAGCATGAGATACCGGCGCAGTTCACCATCATCGACGACAACACCAATGACCTGCTCTCCGAACCAGGCAGCATTCGCGAACGCGGCAATGCCTCACGCGATTATCCCAAGAGACCCTGGCGCATCAAGTTCGAAAAGAAGCAGCGCGTGCTCGATGCTCCTGCCAAAGCCAAGAAATGGACACTCATCAACAATTGGGGCGACAAGACCCTGATGCGCAATCTCCTAGCCTTCGAGGTGAGTCGTCGGCTGGGAATGCCCTACACGCCCTTTGGACGTCCTGTTGATGTGCTGTTCAATGGAGAATACAAGGGTTGCTACCAATTGTGCGACCAGATTCAGGTCCATAAGAAACGTGTCAACATCGAGGAGATGACACCGCGTGACAACAGCGGCGATGCGCTCACGGGAGGTTACTTCTTCGAAATCGATGCATATGCTGAAAGAGATGAAACATCATATTTCTTCTCCAATAAGGGAAAGCCCGTCACCATCAAGTCGCCCGACGAAGACAGCATCACTTCTGCCCAGAAGAACTACATCAAGAATCACTTCAACAAGATGGAGAGCAACTGGAGCCAATACCTTGACCTCAACACCTTCCTGCGTCACTTCCTGGTGGGTGAATTTGCGGGCAACATCGATACCTATTGGTGCGTCTTCATGTACAAGCAACGCATGAACGACACCATCTACACCGGACCCGTCTGGGACTTCGACCTCGCTTTCAACAATGACAAGCGCATCACGCCACCCAACGAAATGACCGACTTCGTCTATCGATCGGGAGGAAGCTGCGTAGCCGACATGCTCACTTTTGTCGATAATGTCATCGTCAATACTGCGAGCACACAAGACAGTTTGCGTAAGGTATGGGAAGAGGCACGCTATAAGGGCCTCGACGAGGAGAACCTCATTGCATTCGTCGACTCGCTGGAGGATGAGATCATGCAGTCGCAGGAACTCAACTTTATTCGTTGGCCCATCATGAATGAGCGTGTTCATATGAACCCACAGGTCTGGGGCAGTTATGAAGCCGAAGTCGGAAATGTGCGCAACTATGTCATCGACCGTATCAGCTGGATGGACAATCGCCTGGGGGCTGTGATTGACCCGGCGCTGTTTGCTGATCAGCCTTTTGTCAACAATGGCAATAATGCTTACGAAGATGATCTGGTGTTGCACTTCAATCTCAAGAGTGAATCCCGGTATGAGTCAAATGCCCATTTATATTATTCGATCAATGCCGATCAGTTGCCATGGAATGGTCGAAATGATTATTCTTCGATTCCCGTTGGCGGAGAATTGACGGGTGAATTGGACCTTGCTCAGTCTTTTGCAGACATCAAGAATGACTTGACGCCAAATCAGAGCTACACGGTCTATTTCTATACCGATAAGAACCGGAACAAGCCCTACAACTATCCTTCGGCCACCTTTACCTATCGTTCGAAACTGACGGTTGACTATCGTGTTGAATCAATGGGATATGGCACACTGATACTTCCATTTGACCACGAACTTCCCGAAGGCTGGAAAGTGTATGGTTGTTCGGGCGTAGATGAAAATGGCGTGCTGACCTTGGACGAAGATGTCAGCATCAGGCGCAATGTGCCCTACATCGTACAGGCCACTCCAGGCACTACCTACCAGTTTGTGGGCCCGAAGGCCATCGATGCCGACAAACCAACATTTACCGAAGGTGTGTTGGTCGGAGTTGTTGCCGACAACGTCCCTCTTGTTGCAGGTACTGACTACATCATGCAGGATCAGGCTGGCAGGGTCGCATTCTATAAATACACGGGCACTCCTTCGACCGACCCATTGGAGAATGACAGCAATAATAATCGGCTTGCTACACCTTTCCGTGCTTATCTGAGGCTCAATAATTCAGCCAATGCCAAGTTATTCTTGCCTAATCATATTGCTGGCGAGACTGAGGGTATCGAGGAAATTGTCAACGAAAATGCCCGTCGTGCCGGCTTCTACTCCATCGACGGCAAGCGACATGAATCTCTCCAGAAGGGCTTTAACCTAATCATCAGCGAAGATGGCTCGGTTCAAAAAGTTTTCGTCAAATAATTTTATGATTTTACAACAATATTCGATATGAAAAAGTCATATGATTCTCCGATATTTCGGGTTCGGTTTGTAAAAGTGTCTGACGTGATAGTCACCTCCGACCCGCAACTTACCGACGATCCTTCTGACGACGGCAAGCAGTTGGCAAAGCCTACGGGTCGTTCTAATGATTGGGAAAGTTACGAGTAATCTTTGCAACAAAAAAGCCTTGGCCAAATGTGGTCAAGGCTTAATTTTCTTCATATAGGATCGTGGCGAATCGTTCATGATTTGTTTGAACTTGCGGAAGAATGCCGTTTCTGAAACAAATCCCGATTCGGAGGCAACGTTTTCCATTGACATCATGGGATGTTCAGCCATCAAAGCAATAGAGTATTCGATTCGCTTTCGATTAAGGTAAACAGTGAAAGAATAGCCGTAAGTAGTATTTATCGCCCTTGAGATGTAAAGGCGGTTGGTGGCGAGCTCCCTAGCAACATCACGGATTGTGAGATCAGGGTTCTTAAATAAATGGCCATCGTTGATTGCGGCGTCTATTTTTTGAATCAGTTCTTCCATTATTGAATATCGTCAGTTAATAATGAGAATCAAAATGAGAATACTATGTTAAGGGTTTTTGCTGTTATATTTTGCGGCAAAGGTATGCCTTTATTATCATCAAACCAAGCCCAAACAGCAATATTTTCAATATTTAACCTTAATTAACAAATGGGGGGGGTAAAAAGAGAGTTATGAGTAGAGTTTTAAGTTCGGTGCTGTTTGGTAGAGCTCCCCAATAACCTACAAACTGTTGAACAATAAATGTGGAAATACTGTCTATTTTTTCAAGTAGAATAGGAAAATAAGTTCAAAAATATCATTTTTTTCTGTTTTTTTATTATTCTTTTAAAAAAAAGTAGTATCTTTGTGCCGTTTTAAATCATATACTTGCAATGAAAAATAAATTGTTTCTTTCATTTATTTTATCCAGCATGATACCTGTGCTAGCGGTTGGCCAGAGCAAACCGCTACCGAAATGGGCTACCACCAATCCTATCTCCACGGCAACGGTAACAAGAGCCGTCGCATCAGGCAACACGCTTGGAGATGCCCGTCATAATGCAGTAAACATTTTAGTAAGCCAAAAGACCTCCAGACGTTCGGAGGAAGGTTCCTACCAGTATTCTTTGATTGAAAAAGGCCAGGCTCCTGTGGAGCAACATTCATCGTTGGTGAAGATTGCCGAAAACAGCTCATTCTTCAAGACAGTAAAGACCCACGAGGCTGACGATCAGAGTTACATCTTTTGTGAGATATCCGATCATGATTACCGCCTGTTCTGTGACTCGGTCTATTCTGCAATTGTGGTTCTTGTGGATTCGATGGCTACACGTGCTGATGAATTAAAACGATCGGGAGAGCTGTACAATGCTGCCGAAGTCTATTGCCATGCTCTTCAGAATCTGGTGCCTATTCTGCATAAGCAGATCATTTATCATGATTTCGATTTGGTCGAAGTGCTCCATCAAGGCTATCTTCACAGCATGGACAGCATCTATTGGACGTTTGAAAGGAGATCGTGCCCCATGGTGCCAGGCGAAGATGTGCCTATTGAAATCTATGCCAAAGCCACGTATAACGGTCAGCCCGTCCAAGGTTTGCCCGTAACGTTTACGGTGAGTGATGGAGGAAAAGTGAACCACGTGAAGATGACGAATGCTGAGGGCAAAGCCAAGGTTCACGTCACAGAAGCCCCGAAAACAGACAAGGCTATCGTCACTGTCAGTATGAACAAGCAATCGCTTCTCAACCTTCCGAAACATATCTTCTCGGGAGAACTGCCGTTGCGCCTGATGGAACAATTGCATTCGGCACAGATGTCGCTATTTGCGTTCGACCCTACCCCATTCTACTATTTGAATCTGTCGGATGACGATTTTAAGATCATCGGTGATACGTTGTGCAGCATCATGGACACGAATGGATACAAAAGAGTATCTGACAAGAAGAATTCCGACATTGAAATAGACGTCAATTGCGACATTACTGCTGATGGTGTACCCACAGAAGGAAAATATCAGATGCAATATTACTTGAGCAGTCTTGGAGTAACCATTAAAGACCATCGCTCGCTTTCTGAGCTTGCGAAGGATGAAAAGAATGACTTGAAATTGTTTGTGCCCGCAAACGTCAATCCTATTCAGCTGAGAAATAATGCGCTTTTGTTGAACCTCCGTCGCATGAAGACAAATCTGAATGAGAAGGTCAGGAACATGAAGTATGACAAGCGTAAGGTGATTTACAGTCTTTAGAATTGAAGCTGATGAAGATATTTAGTTTCATACATCGTCGATTATTCGTCCTTGGAATTGTCGTAATGACATTCCTGCCCCAATGGACGGAAGATGCTTACGGACAGGTGACTCGTTCGCAAGTGAATCTTCAATTCATGAGGGCGGAGATGTTCATGCGCAAAGATAAGGTTGACGATGCTCTGGCTGCACTTGATGTCGTCATCGAGATGTCGCCAGGTTATCCTGCCCCTTATCTTCGAAAGGCACATATCTTTGAAGACGTTTATGAGCGGAAACATGACCCGGAAGCACTTGCCAGCGCTATCTACTTCTATCGAAAGTTCCTAACGCTCGAATTTGACTCGGAGAAAATCGTAGAGCCGCGAAAAAGATTAAGGCAGCTCGAGGATTTGCTCAAAATCAACCATTTTGAAGATCTCGAGGAACAGGACAGCAAGATGGAGCTTACGCGTCAGGATGCGGCACCTGTTGTGACAACCGCAGAGGAAGCAAAAGCTGCTGCCAAGACATTCCCGGCACAAAAGAAAATCGAAGAAGCCCCAATTAAGCCATACGAAGGTTTCAGTTTCCTGAGGCGCTATGGTATGGATATGCCACAACTCAACATGACTCCTATGAAACCTGCTTCTGCCGGTTTTGACCTGACAGGACGTTGGGTGAGTGACAACTGCATCGAAGATGGTCGCGAGATGTGGATCTTCCAATTCAAACGAGCTAACAATGGAACATACTTCATAACAATTTCCGATCAGTCGGGTATCGTCTGTGAATCGCGTGAAAGACGTGCCATTCAGAAACAGGCAATGACCTACATGCGACGTGTGCGCCTTCTGAATGATATGCGGTATGTGATTGTCAACGAAGAGGCAGAAGGCAAGGTAAATGGCAATTCGATTAATTTCGTGTTTGCCATTGATGAAGAATATGATCAGGGGAAAAATATCTACAAATGGACGCGCAACATGATTTCGAACATTGCACATCTTCTTCCCTTCATCGATTCACCTTCGAATAGCGAACAGGACAATGCCCAGGCCAAGGAGCTTGCCAGCTTAGAGCGAAGTATAACAACTACAGTGGAATATACTTTTGACTGCAAGCTTGTCAGTCCGAATGTTTTGGAATGCGATCTTGGTAATGTGCGAAACAGCGTTAATGCCAATGGTTATATGCGAACTCGAAGAGGCCAGAATCAGAAAATCTATCTTCATCGGGCTTCTGACAATTATACTAAATACGATATGCCTGCCCTGGCCGACTATCGAGATAATTATGAAGCACAATACCTTTTTATGGAGGTTAATGATGACGCTGATAGGTACATGAGCAGAAGTTACCCTCTCGCTATTCTTTACCAATATGGCATTGGTGTGAAGCAAAACGAAGGCAAAGCCATTCAGCTGATGACACAGTTGGCGACGATGGCATCAGAGCCTGTTGCTAAGGCGTGGCTGGCAAATTATTATTTCCATGAAGCGTACGAAGAAGACGAGCATAGCACTGCTACCCGCAGGAAATACCTCAAGTCGTCGGCATACTGGATGGAGAGTCTGCATGACCAGGATGATGCCCAGTGGTATGGACTCAAAGGCGATATGTATGTGCGTACCAATTCGATGGGTTGGGATGAAGATGGCGACTTGTGCAGCAGCCTAACCCCAGCGATGGTAGATAGTGCAGCCAATTATTATAGGCATGGAGCACATAGAGGGGATGTGCATAGCATCCAACGTTTAGGTCATCTCTTGCTGTGGTGTACGCCCAACAAGCGGAATTTGGAGGAGGCTTCGATGTGGCTCAACCAAGCTGCTGATGCAGGTAATGCCGAAGCCGAGTTGGACCTTGGTCGTTATTATTGGCTGAAGAACGATTATCGTGCTTATATCGAGCACACTACACGTGCGGCTGAGATGGGTTGCCCGATGGCCTTCGAAGAATTGTCGAGAGCCTACTGTTACTCGAAGGGTAAACATCATGGTCTGGACTATGATTTTGAGAAGGCTATCCAATGCAAGCATCTTGCTGCAAGGGCTGAAGATGATGCCTGGATACCCATTCTCCTTTCCTATGGATATAAAATCAACGAAAAATAAAAGCTGAGATGCGAGGACTGATTGCAATTTTGATTGTCATTTTACAGACGCTCTTCGGTAACGTGTTTGCCGAAGAGACGCTTGAGATGCAACGTCTGCAAGAGCTACGTCAGAAATACAAGACAGACCTTCCGATACATGAAGAGCATGACAAGGACGGACAACTCCGGCATTTAGGTGTAGCCATCTTCAGCAATGAGATGCAACAGGTCCTGAATCCTTATCTTTGGCATGGCGTTGAACGCATCGTTCTGCGAATTGCCCTTCAAGGTTCCGAGCAGCAACGTAGCAAGTGGATGAAGGAGAATGGTGTACGAGTCTTCCTGGAGGCCAGCTCCTACGGCAGCGGTGCGTTCAAGACCTTCTCGAAAGCTTATCCTATCTTGAAGAATGTCACAGGCGTAAAAGTCCTCGAAGACTATAATCGATATAGGATTTATATTTTGGGTGGTACACCGGAGTCAACCTTGCTTATTTATATCCCGAAGGAACGTGAGCTGATTTATGGTACCGACAAGAAGGAAGAGGACGAGCGACAATCGAAACGTCTGCAGGCCTTCACGGGCAAGGCTTCGGTGAATCGTCTGCCCTCTCTCGATCAGCTCTTTGCTACCGGAAATCTTGATGTGTGGCATACGATAGGCGAAGTGTATTATATTGATTCGCTCTGTGCCGATGGCTACTATGAGATCAAACCCGATAGCACAATCATTCCTTTATGGACTCCTGACCATCCGAAGGAATCGGTCAAGAACTTATTATTGGGAAATGTGATGCCCGAAGGCTTGACCGTTGAAGTGATGCATCGTCAATATGGTGGACGCTATGAAACTTGGACATGCGGCTGGCCCACATTACTAGCAGGACTTAGAGACGAAGGCGTGATGGAGCCTTTTGCTGCTGCCCAGTATATGACAGAAAAAGGATTGCTGACGGGTATTCTGGTCCTTCGAAATACCTCGTTTGGATTCACCCACATGCTGCTATTAAGTGTTCCTGTCAGTCAGTTGGGCACCGAGAATCCTGCCAAACTCACCGCGCTGCTTTATACCAATACACCTCAACATAATGTCTATTCCCTTTTCGAAGAATATCTTCCCAACAGGAAAGGTAATACCGGTAATCGAAACAAGATTATTAACGCAATACCTTATTTAAGAAAATGAAACGAATTGCAACTATCCTTCTTTTGCTTCTCCCCCTCTCATTGATGGGATTGCGGGCTCAAGTCAGGGTAAAGGTCCTGAGTGGTCAGATGTCGGCAGCTGCCAAGGCTACCATTGAACAGGAATCTGCCAACCTGCTTACTGCTTTCAATGAAGCCGTCCTTGAAGATGGCAAGAAATTGAAAGACAAATTGAAAACGAATTTCCCTGAAAAGGACCCCAAAAACAAGGCTTTGATCAAGAGTATCATGGACCTTTGGGAACAGAGCCCTATCAACTGTAGTGTCGATCTGGTGGAGGGAAATGTGTTGACCCTCTTTGGAAATCGAGGTTTTCAGTTGCGCGACATTCCTGTGAATGTCCTCAGTGCCGAAGGGGATAATTTATTTCAGGACATGGTCTTCTCGTTTGATGACAATGGTCATCTTACTGAAGTTAATATGCAGCTTGAAAAACATAACTACAATAATGTCATCGTGAATGGCGTGAAAGAGGAAGACCTTGTGCGCCGACAGATGATACTTGATTTCATTGAGGTTTTCCGTACGGCTTACAATCGTAAGGACATTGGCTATCTGAAGCAAGTTTATAGCGATGATGCCTTGATTATTACAGGTACAATTTTAAGGAAGAAAGAACGAAATAAGGATGACAACCTGATGCTGCAAGGATTGGGTGGCCAGCAGTATCAGCTTGTTGTCCAGAACAAGAAGGAATACATTGCCAAATTGCAGAAGATATTCAGCAAGAACAACTATATCAATATCAAGTTTGAAGAGGTTTCGGTGATCCAGCATCCTATTCATGAAAAGATTTATGGCGTTACCCTCAAACAATACTGGAATACCTCGACCTATTCGGATATCGGTTGGCTCTTCCTGATGGTTAATTTCGAGGATCCCATGAACCCAAGTATTGAGGTTCGAACCTGGCAGCCTCATCAATTCGAAGGCCGTGAAATCAAACGCGATGAGGTATTTAATCTTGATTATTTTACTATCAAATAAACTTACATTTACATTACTATGAAAAAACTATTCACTTCACATGTGGCCTTGCATAATGTGGCCCTTGTAGGAATGTTAATGATGAGCGCCACTGCGTTGTTCGGGCAGGATAACCTGAAGCTTCTCAACGTACAGGAAACGACTTCGGGCTATGGCGTCTATCCTTGTGGTGATCGTCACGAGGCCATGGTTCAGTTTGTTACTCTCGAGCCTTTTGGTCTGACTTTTGAATCGACTCACGAGACCCAGAGTCAGATGAACATCACAGTCGATTCGATTGCTGGAAAGAAGACTTACAGCATCGTGTTCGTCACACAAGAACCTGGACGAGATTATTCGAACCGTCGTTTGACCATTAGAGTCCCTGGCTTCCAGGACTATCGTATGCCATTGCCACTTAAGGACAAACAGCTGTTTGAATATACGGTGAGCGACCCCTATTCTGTGCTTCGCAGTCCTTTCTTCAACTATCTGGAGAAGGCGCAGGAATCGTTCAACAACAGCGAGTATCAGAAAGCCAAGGATAATTATGAGTTGTGCCGTTATTGCCCGGAATACCTGAATGACACGGCTAACATCTTGCAACATATCCAGTTGTGTGACTCGATGTTGCTTTGGTACAACCAGGCAGTTGAGGCCGATCATTTCTTCAGATATCATGAAGCCGCTAATGCATATAGCAAGTTGCTCATCTATGATGGTAATGAAAAATTGCGTCAGTCGCTATATAATGCTCAGCGCAACTTTGATCGCGACTGCGAAGCAATGTTCAATTTGGGAGTGAAAGAACTGGATGAAGGCCATCTAGACCGTGCTAGTCAATTGTTCAATCAGGTGATTGAGAATAGTTGTACAAGGTTTAGAAAACTAGCCAATGATAATTTGGATTTAGTCCGTAAGGCTCGTCTTCGTAGGGATAGTCATTCGAGCACGTTTATTTTAGAATGGAGTCCTACAAATGATATGTTTGGATTTACTTCAGGCTCTTTCTATAATAACAAGACTAACGGTTGGTATTTTACTCTTATGGCCAATGAAGCCTTTATCGAGCATTTCACAGCGCGTGTTAAGGGTGAATATGATGCAGAAAAAGATAAAGATGAACCTTTTAAATACTTAACTGATTGGACTCGAAAAGGTGAAGATAAAGATAAATCACCTGAAAAATTAGAATATGAGGCTTGTTTTGCTACAGGTCCTACATGGCATATCTGGTTGCCCATTTATATACATGCTGGTTTTGGCGGTCATTACGGAGGTTTCCTTTCTTTTGATCAAGTTGAGTACGATAATGATACGGACGAAGATAAAAATCCAAATGAATTTGCCAAAAAGAATATTTTCGGAGGCGCAGATTTGGAAGCAGGTATCGTCTTGAAGTATTTTAGGGTAGCTCTTAAGTTTACCTATCGACGTACTTTCTGGGCATATACAGGTGATTACAAAGACTTCTGTAAAGAGAATGCCAATAATTTCCAATTCGGTGTAGGTTTCTGTTGGTAAATGGCATTTACCGAATAATTCACTGAGACGACATTATAAAACGAGAGCATCCTGGTTCTTCACGAATCGAGATGCTCTCGTTGATTTTTGCGGTAATAAATCAATTAGCTTTCAGTTTTTCGAGATTCTTTTGTGCTGTTGTGTTTCCTTGAGCGGCAGCTTTATCATACCAATAGATGGCCTTGTTCTTATCAGCTGTAACACCTTGTCCGTAGAAGTAACAGCTTCCGAGGTGGGCTTGTGCACTTGCATTGCCCTTGTCTGCGGCTTTTTGATACCATTCGACAGCAGCCGTATGGTTTTTGGAGGTTCCATGTCCAAGCAGGTAGCAGCTACCTAAATTATCTTGTGCTGTGACGTCTCCCTGTGCCGCAGCTTTCTTGAACCATTCGAACGCTTGCTGATAGTTTTGCTTAACACCCGTACCTGAATAATAACAGCTTCCCAGATGATTCTGTGCACTTGCAAGTCCTTGCTTGGCTGCACTTTGGAAATAGATGACGGCTTGCTTGGGATCTTTCTTCACACCCTTGCCAAACAGATAACATGCACCAATGCTGTCAAGATCGAGTGGCGCACCTTGGATTGTAGGCAGAATTTCTTCGACGGGTTCGCTTTGAGGAGGTTGTTTAGTGGTGGATGGTTGTGATGAGGTTGGCTTGGAAGATGTGGTAGGTTGAGGCTGATTGCTTTTGACATTTTTTCCCTTCCCTACGTTGGGTTGAGGTGTCTCCTTGGCCTCTGTTAAGGGCTGGTTAGAAGCTATGGAGGATGCACTATCATCGATGGCAACGCTTTCGGCGGTCGTAGGCTCAACAGTGGCATTCTTTGGCCAAAGACCAAATGCCAAGGCAGCAATAAGCAGAACGATGGCAGCAGCTATGGCCATATAGGTGAAAGATGGCTTGGATGAAGGACTTGCAGGTTTGGCAGGAAGTGAAGCGGGTTGTGACGACGTCTTTGCTTCGACATTAGTCGAATGCTTCACTTCGGGTATAGGATCTTGTTTCACCTCAACTTCGGGTGATGGTTTTACCTTGGTGTCTTCCTTCTTTTTCAACCATTTGGTGATGTTGCGGAACAGTTTATCCTTTTGTTCTTTGTTATTGTACATGATGCAATCAGTGCCCAAAAAATTGAATGCAAGCCAATCACAATCGGAAACCATTGTGCCATCGACACTTATAGGGATGACACGTTTTTTCTGTTCCAAAGCGTATTTTACTTCTTTTTCAGTCCACGAAGGTTTGTCGTAATCGGGCTGACCCGTCTTAGGATCGATGTAAGGTGCAATCGAATTGCGTGTCATCATGAAGACGAGGATTTCGCATTCTTTGATGGCACGGATGATGACTCTTTCGAACTGGTCGCCGCTTTCGATTCCTTCCAGATCAATCCAACAGTTGACACCTGTCTTCTTCTTGATTTCCTCGACGATAGGCAGAACCTTCTTCTTATCTATACGTTTGTAGCTAATAAATATTTTTTCGCTCATAGTAAAGAGTATTAGGGCTATTGATTTAGTTGTCTTTAGTTATCTTGAAACCCAGTTTCGTAATTAGACGCAAGGTCTCAAGAGAAGTGTTCCTGTCGTAGGCTTTCTCTTCCTCGCTCAGGTCGTTATAATCTACCAGACAGGGCGTCTGACGTTTTTCATCATTACGTTGTTCTCCGTAGGTCCAACCTTCGTTAATGCGAGACTTGGCCCAAACATCATGCACATTACGAGCTATTGTTTCGGCTAAATCCATCAGTTCAGCAGGCAACTCGATACCTGATGTATCAATCGGTTGTGGATTGTATGTTATTCTTTTTTTCAATTTCTTCATTTTTTTCAATCAATAGAGAAGTAATAACTACTGCGACGTCAAATAGTTTGAGGTCATTGGTCAAATATTCCCAATCCACCATGTATGGATGTTTCCTAAGTAACGAACGCAATTCCTTTTTGATGTGGGCATCGTATTGGAAGCCTAAAATCTCATGACTTGCTATCCAACGAATATGTTCCAAGGCGGCAAGGTTCTCGATCAATGAATTGAGATAATCATCTTTTGAGACATGGTCGGCCTTAATATCATATGTCAAGGATTCCGGTAAGACATCATAAAGATTCTGGATAGTTTGCTGACCATGTTGAGCAAGAGCACGCTTGATAATTGAAATTTTTGTACTGCGATGATATTCATTGCTGATATCCTGCGACTCCTTGCGTAAAAGATCAAGGATTGAAGCAAGCTTATCCTCTGAAGGACTACTCATTTCTTTCGAGAGGGTATTCTTGCGTCGTTCGTCCCATGTGACTAGTTTCTCTTTGCCAATAAGCTGCTTTGCCGTTTTTTGATAGGCGATGTAATACAGATTGGCATTTTCTATCATTTTCTTTTTTGTGATGTTTTCATACTTTGTGATATTTAGGTATTCTATGTTGTTATCACCGTTTTTGATGATTTCCTTTTCGAAGAACATATCGGACATTCCAAACGGAATCAGTTCTACGTTGCCATACTTATTGAGGTCGCTATAGGTTTTTGCCATCAAATCGAGTTTATTGGCGCTGTTGGCTGTATATGCACAGACATATATTCTAAGGGGGAGAGAAGGATTTTCTGGACGACGTCGTACAGCCAGATTATATATTTCGTCAGCTAACATCTGCTGCAAATCTTCATTACTTAAAGAAATAATGATGAACTGAAGAGACAAAATATTTTGGTCAAGCCAGTTCCAGAATTGTTCGCTACCCTCTTTATATCGCAATAGCTTAACACTAACATTCGGATCACGTTTCTCTTCGCGGTATTTGAGCTCAGGAACACGTATATATAAGCTGCCTTCCAGGTCATGCATATTGCTATCAATAACTTGGCATTCGAAATCGCTGCGAGTTTTCTGGGGGGTGACAAATGCGCCAAATTCGTATAGATAATTGATAGCCTCCTCACCAACTTCATTGAGTCCAATTACCAACGAACTTAAACGAGAGTGACAACAACCTGTGTCGTCGAATTCCAATAAGTCGCTCAAGAGTCTATTATGATCGCTTTTTAATTGGTTTATGGCGAGTTTGGCAAAATCAACGGCTTCGATGTTATAACCATTAAACTGCAATAGTTGACTTAAGTTATTGTTTTGGCAATTGCAAAAGATCTTCTGTTCCTTTTTGTCCTTTAAGTCTTTTGTTTCCTTTTTATTCAGTAAGTCTGTAAGTTTCTTGGCTCCGACTATATTTGCTCTTTCATCCTCAGATAGGAAAAAGAACTCTGTTTTTGAGGATTCGTCAATCAGTCTATCTAATTGTTTTAAGCCGATAGATGACAAAGAATTGCATTCATCGGAAATATCTTCTAATTTGGAAGATGAAATGGCTAACAAGACAGGAAGATTTCCCTTTCTGGCCTTATCGACAGCCTCGAATGCTTCTTTCTTGTGGGTAAATAAAGACATAAGGGATCCAAAACCAAAGGTTGTTTGTGATTTGGAAATATTGTCTTCTGCTGTATCCACAAATACGACCAACGGTTTGCTGCCTTCAGCTTTGGTAATGGTTTTGGCAGCATTTATGGAAGCGTTGTTGATTCCGAAGAACACATAAAGGGAACTATTGCGACAATGTGCAAACCGAATTTTGATTGAGGCTTTTAAACGAGCCCCAAGTAAATTGATGATGACTTGGGTGGAAACAAGAAAACCCGACAGTCGAGCTAATGAAAGCATGCCCATGAATACACCGCTGCGACGAAGAGGCAATGTAATATCTGCTGTGCTGTCGGCAAGAATAAAGATTTTGCTGGCCGACAAGGCAGGTCGGAATAGTGTAGTCAGCAATGACCGTTGAGTACCGCTATAATAGGTTCCGATGAAATAGAGGAGGAAAGCAAAACACCATGAAAAAAGTGCCCACAAGGATAGTTGTTGTTTCTTATATTTCTTCGATTCGGATGATGAATATGTTTTTTGTAAAGCAAATACGAATGCCAGAATTGTGAAAAGAAGAAAGGCTGTGGAGACAACTAGGAAATAGTTGTCTATAGGATTGTTGTTATTCTTTACTTGAATGAGATTAGGTATAGGCTCAGAAAGGTTTATAAAAGCTGTGATAATTGTGAAGATAAGAAGAGAAGTCCAGAATAAATGTTTTTTGAATAATAAAGATTGGCGTGCTAATAAATACAGAAATAGGATGATAAGATAAATGCCAAGGATTGTAAGGAATATAGTTGGAAAATAATCATTACCAAGAGGTACGGCGAGCAGAATCAAGGCAAGGCTTACTGTCGTCATACATACAGAAGTCTTGTAGTTTTCAATCTTGTTTTTTAGCGGTGGAATAAAAAGGATGAACAACCCCACAACAAGAAGAAGCAATAGGATCAGCTTCAGAGAGAATGATTCTGATGAAAATAACGAAGGTAGCCAATTATCACTAATTTGCCGACAGAATTTGATGAACTGATTGGCTCCTTGCGAGGACTCAACGTTAACGATATAGATGTCTCGAAGCATACGCATAGATTCGACGTGTTGCAACGAGTCGGGACTGTTGAGGAGTGAATCGTATGGATATGTATAGTTGCCAAAGGGGATATCACCCCAAATATCTGGTGATTGCATGGGAAAGAAGGGTTGTTGACTTATGGGCTCGTGCTGGGCTCGGAGTTTTTATAATAATTGAGTGTGCAAAATTATTAATATTTTTTGACTTTACAAAATTTTTATTCACAATTTTGCGTTTTTCGGTCGAAATACTTTGTGGATTGAAGTAATTTAATTAACTTTGCGGCGTATATTATTATTTATGAGTAAAATATTCCTTACTAAAACCAACACAAATGAAAAAGACATTTCTTTTGACACTTGCCCTGGCTGTGGTTGCAACCGCTTGTAACAAGCAGCAGACGACCGAGCCGGCAATTCCTCGTGATGCAGAACTTGAAGCCAAAATCGAGAAGAAACTGGCTGAGATGTCGCTCGATGAGAAGATTGGTCAGATGCTCGAACTCAACCTTGACGTCCTGGGTGGCATGAAGTTTGAGAATGCGAAGATTGACCGCGATAAACTTCGCAGGACATTGCTTCAGTTCGGACAAGGTGAACAGGCTGTGGCCGAAGTGCTGAAACTCACCGACGAAGAGATCATGCAGCGTATGGGCGGCTATGGCCTCGACATCTTCACGAGCGACACCAAGCGTTCGTGGGAACTC
>JAEEGI010009366.1_pt1 | contig 21468 bp, 16 predicted proteins | sample 8958751 | NCBI WGS metagenome assembly JAEEGI01 (sample SAMN16246545, study PRJNA631951) | gut metagenome | biome: gut microbiome; feature: rumen; material: KS-attached | host: Bos | place: Iran: Karaj | collected 2018-10 | reverse complement strand
GATGAGCATGACCACGAGCATCATCATCACAATCACCATGAGCACGACCATGAACATCATCACGAGCATGGTGAAAACTGCACTTGTGGTTGCCACGATCACGATCATCATCACCATCATGCAGATGAGGTTTTTGATACTTGGGGCAAGGAGACACCTCATAAGTTCGAAAAGTCTACAATCGAAAAGGCTATGAAGGCTTTTGCTAATACTACAGATTACGGTACAGTTATCCGCTCAAAGGGTATGGTTGAGTCTGTAGAGGGCGGCTGGATTTACTTTGACTTTGTTGATGGAGAGTACGAGCTTAGAAGTGGAGAGCCAGATTACACAGGACGTCTTGTTGTTATCGGCGCTGATATTGATGAGCATAAGATTGAAGAACTCTTTGGTTTAGAGTAATAGATAGGAGTTTTATGGCAAAGGATATACCAGTTTATGTCTTTACTGGATTTATGGATAGTGGAAAAACTACCCTTATTCAGGAGACGTTGTTTGAAAACGACTTCGCTGCAGGCGGAGAGGATAGAATCCTCATTCTTTCTTGTGAGGATGGAGATGTAGAATACGACATCGAAAAGCTTAAAACTATCAATGCTAAGGTGGCTACAATTGATTCTGAAGATGAGTTTAATCTTGAGAATCTTACACGTATTACAAAGGAATACAATCCAGATGTTGTTTTTCTTGAGTACAATGGCACTTGGGGTGTTGATAAGATTTATGATGAGCCACTTCCAGAGGGATGGGTTGTTGCTCAGGGGCTTGCTACAGTAGATGCTACTACATTCGAGAATTACCTTAATAATATGCGTACCATGATGATGGAGCAGCTTTTTAAGGCAGAGGTAGTTATTTTTAATCGTTGTACAGATGCTACCCCAAAGACAAAGTTCCGTGGACAGATTAAATCTATGAATCGTCCTGCTCAGATTGTATATGAGCGTGCAGATGGTACAATAGATGATTCTCCAGAGGAGCTTCCATTTGATATTAATGCTGATGTAATTGAAATTACAGATGCTGATTATGCTCTTTGGTTTATGGATTGTATGGAAACACCAAAGAAATATGATGGAAAGACAGTTCACTTCTTAGGTCTTGTTTATAATCCTAATGACAAAAAGCTTCGTAGGGACGTGTTTATTCCAGGACGTTTTGCCATGACTTGCTGTGTTGAGGATATTCAGTTCCTAGGAATGAAGTGTAAATGGGACAAGGCAGCAGATCTTGGTCACAGAAGCTGGATCGATATTACAGCTACTATCAAGGTTGAGTTTGCTAAGGAATACAAGGGTAAGGGTCCGGTTCTCTACCCTGTATCTGTAGAACCTGCTGAAAAGCCTGAAGATGAGCTTGTATACTTTAGTTAATATATAATTTTCGCCTCTAGTCACACTCTCAAGCCTTGGTATTACTCCGTCGCGAGATTGGCTCCTTGAGTAACACCAAGAGCTTGATAGCTACTAGAGGCTTAATTTATGTCAAAAATACAATTTTGTTCACTTTAACACTTTACAATACTACAGTGAACGGATATAATACGTTAATACGTTTAAAAGGGAAGGAGTCTTGTTTATGTATCCAATCGTAAAAAAGGAAAAGCTTTCTGATAAGATTTTCCTTATGGTGGTTAAGGCACCACGAGTTGCTGCCGGTTGTTTACCAGGTCAGTTTATAATCGTAAAGATTGATGAGGAGGGTGAGCGTATTCCTCTTACAATTTGCGACTATGATAGAGCAGAGGGCACAATTACTATTGTATTCCAGACTGTTGGCGCTTCTACAGAGCGTATGGCACTCCTTAATGAGGGAGATGCTTTTGTAGATTTTGTAGGCCCATTAGGACAGCCATCAGAGCTTTGCCTTGAAGAAGATTTAGAAGAGACTAAAAAGAAAAACATTGTCTTCATTGCAGGTGGTGTAGGTACAGCTCCAGTATATCCACAGGTTAAGTGGCTTAAGGAGCATGGTGTTAAGACTACAGTTATTATTGGTGCACGTACAAAGGATATCCTTTTCTATGAGGATGAGATGCGTGCAGTTGCTGATGAGCTTTATCTTGCAACAGATGATGGAAGTTACGGTTTCCATGGAAACGGTTGCCAGCAGCTTCAGGCACTTGTTGACGCAGGAAAGAAGTATGATCACTGCGTAGCAATCGGTCCTATGATTATGATGAAATTCGTATGTCTCCTTACAAAGGAGCTTGGCATTCCTACAGTTGTTTCTATGAACCCAATTATGGTTGATGGAACAGGTATGTGTGGAGCTTGCCGTCTTGTAGTAGGTGATGAGGTTAAATTTGCTTGCGTAGATGGTCCAGAGTTTGATGGACACCTTGTAGATTTTGATCAGGCTATGGCTAGAGCAAAGCAGTACAAGACAGAAGAAGGCAGAGCCCTTCTTAAGCAGCAGGAAGGCGATACTCACCACGGCGGATGTGGACATTGTGGAGGTGACAAGTAATGGGAGACGTATTAGTTAGAGTACCTATTTCAGAGCAGGACCCAAAGGTTCGTGCTACAAACTTTGAAGAGGTTTGTCTTGGATATACAGAGGAAGAAGCAGTTGAAGAGGCAGGACGTTGCCTTAACTGCAAGAAGCCTATGTGTGTAGGCGGATGTCCTGTATCTATTAATATTCCTGCATTTATTGAGCAGGTTAAGGAACGCAACTTCGAGAGAGCTTATGAGATTATCTCTGAGTCTTCAGCTCTTCCTGCAGTTTGTGGCCGTGTTTGCCCACAGGAATCACAGTGCGAAGGCAAGTGTATCCGTGGAATTAAGGGAGAGGCTGTAGCAATCGGAAAGCTCGAGCGTTTCGTTGCTGACTGGGCTAGAGAAAATGGCATCAAGCCAAAGAACACATCTACTCCAAATGGCCATAAGGTAGCAGTTATTGGCTCAGGCCCTTCAGGTCTTACAGCAGCTGGAGACCTTGCAAAGCTTGGTTACGATGTTACTGTATTTGAGGCTCTTCACGAGATGGGGGGTGTACTTGTTTATGGTATTCCTGAATTCCGTCTTCCAAAGGATAAGGTAGTAAAGGCTGAGGTTGAAAACGTAAAGGCTCTCGGCGTTAAGTTTGAAAAGAACGTAATCATCGGTCGTTCAATCACTATCGATGAGCTTATGGAAAAGGAAGGCTTTGAAGCTGTATTTATAGGTTCTGGCGCTGGACTTCCAATGTTTATGCATATTCCTGGTGAGCAGGCTAATGGTGTATTCTCAGCAAATGAGTATCTTACACGTAACAACCTTATGAAGGCATTCAAGGAGGGTTATGATACTCCTATCGCTCGTGGCAAGAAGGTTGTAGTTGTTGGTGGCGGTAATGTTGCTATGGATGCTGCCCGTACAGCACTTCGTCTTGGAGCAGAGGTACATGTTGTATATCGTCGTTCTGAGGCAGAGCTTCCTGCAAGAGCAGAAGAAGTACATCACGCTAAGGAAGAGGGCGTTATCTTTGATCTTCTCCAGAATCCAGTTGAAATCCTTGTTAATGAGGAAGGAAGCGTTCGCGGATGTAAGGTCATCAAGATGGAACTTGGTGAGCCAGATGCATCAGGTCGTCGTCGTCCAGTAGAGATTCCAGGAAGTGAATATGAGATTGAGTGTGATACAGTTATTATGTCACTTGGAACTTCTCCAAATCCACTTATCTCTAGCACAACAGTTGGTCTTGAAACTAATAAGAAGGGTTGCCTCATTGCTACAGAGCAGGGTGCAACTACAAAGGATGCAGTATTCGCAGGTGGCGATGCCGTAACAGGTGCTGCTACAGTAATTCTTGCTATGGGTGCTGGTAAGACAGCAGCTGCAGCAATCGATGAGTACTTTAAATCAAAGTAGAACGGGAAGACGCACCCATTTAAGATTGCACTTCGTGCAAAGAGGGTGCGTCGTGGCAAACAAAAAAAATACCTCAGACTGATAACAGTCTGAGGTATTTTTTTTATATGCTAGTCGTACTGACCAAATGCGTACTTAAAGAATGAAACTGGTTCCTCACCTTCCATCTTCTTGTTTTTGCAGTACTTTTCATAATCTGAATAAATTGTGTACATCTGGAATGATACTTCTTCGAACATTCTTATTTCCTCCTAAAACTCTCTTTTCTTAATAACCTTTGGTATGATAAACCCTTACATGTACTTTGTCAACAAAATAATTGTAAATATATTGTGAAAAATGGACAAACCCTTTTCTATTGAGTTAGTTTCCGTTTGCTGATACAATAAGACTATAGGAAACTCGATATACAAATTACAGTTTTTGGGAGTGAAAATATGAATGAAAGAATATTAGAGGGTGCCTTAAACGTTTTCAAGGCAAAGGGACCAAAGTTCACTATGGACGATCTTGCTGCAGAAATGAAGATGAGCAAGAAGACAATCTACACAGTATTCAGTGATAAAAATGAACTTATGTGTGAGATGGTGGATTATGCATTTAATACTATCAAAGAAGAAGAGGATAAGGTTTATTACAATGATGGCCTTTCTACAGTAGAGAAGCTTCGTGGTATTCTTGTGGTTTTGCCTGAAAACAGCTATGGTTTCGATTACGCTGCGATGCAGCAAATGGCTGAAAAGTTCCCTATGGCTCACGAGAAGCTTAATAATCGTCTTGAAAGTGGTTGGGAGAAAACCTTTGATTTACTAAATAGGGGTATGGCCGAAGGAAAGATTAGAAAGATTAATCTTGAAATCTTTAAGCTAATGTACGGCTCCAGTGTGGAAAGACTCCTTATGGGTGATTTCCTTAAATCCTCAAATATGGATTATCCAAAAGCGTTAAATGAAGTAGTAGAAGTACTCGTTGACGGAATACTTATAAAGGAAGAATAAATGGCACAGAGAATTTATTTAGATAGAAAATGGCGTTTTAATGAAAATTTTGATGAGGATATGATCGATTCTCCTATGGAGGAGTGCGTACTTGTAAATATTCCTCACACTGTAAAGGTTACTCCGCTTTCATATTTTGATGAGAGCATTTATCAAATGGTTAGCGGATATCAGAAAAGCATTTTTGCGCCTGCTCAGTGGGAAAATCAATTTGTATCACTTGTATTTGAAGGTGTTGGTCATTCCTGCGATGTTTATATTAATGGAAAGCACGTTAAACACCACGATTGTGGGTATACAGCATTTTCTGTTGATATTACTAAGGTAATAAAGGTGGGAGCGGAAAATCTCATCACTGTAAAGGTGGATTCAAGAGAAATACTTAATCAGCCTCCATTTGGTTACGTAATCGATTACATGACTTACGGAGGTATATACAGGGATGTTTATTTTGAAGTAAAGGATAAGATTTCCTTCAAGGAACTATCTGTTACACCTTCACTTCTAGAGCGAGTATCCACAGCAAAACGATCTCCTAAACAGATTAAGGTTATGAATGTTAAGGGTATCGTAAAGACGGAATGCTATTTCCGTAGGAATATTTACAAACCAGCCTGCGATGAACGTGTTTTTATAAAGCAATATCTTGATGATCAGCTTCTTATAGCACAGCCTGTTGGTGGTTTAGAGGAACGTGATGATGGCTATTATGTCAGTGTTACCAGTGCACCTACAGATGTAAAGCTATGGGATATTGAAAGCCCACATCTTTATACTGTTAAGACTCAGCTGGTTATGGATGATAAGGTAGTAGATGAGGTATGTGATACTGTAGGCTTTAGAAGCTCAGAATTTAGAAAGAACGGCTATTATCTTAACGGTAGAAAGGTAAAGCTTAGAGGTTTAAACAGACATCAGTCATATCCTTATGTAGGTTATGCTATGCCAGAATCTATGCAGCGACTTGATGCAAAGATTCTTAAGGAAGAGCTTGCACTTAATGCGGTGAGAACATCTCATTATCCACAGTCCCATTACTTCCTTGATGAATGTGATAAATTAGGACTTCTCGTGTTTACAGAGATTCCTGGCTGGCAGCATATCGGTGGAAAAGAATGGCAGGATATTGCTGTTGAAAATACTAAAGATATGGTACGCCAGTATCGCAATCATCCTTCAATCATTCTTTGGGGAGTTCGTATAAACGAATCTCCAGATAATGATGAGTTTTATGCTAGAACAAACGCAGCAGCCCACGAGCTTGATCCTACGAGACCTACAGGCGGTGTTAGATGTATTGCAAAGAGTAATCTTCTAGAGGATGTATATACATACAATGATTTCTCATTCTCTGGAAAGAATAATGGTTGCGCAAAGAAAAATGATATTACTTCAGACGAAGAGAAGGCATATCTCATTAGTGAGTACAATGGTCATATGTTCCCAACCAAGCCATTTGACTGGGAGGAGCATAGACAGGAGCATGCCATTAGACACGCTACTGTTCTTGATGCAGTAACAGGAGAGGCCGATATTGCAGGAGCATTTGGCTGGTGCATGTTTGATTACAACACCCATAAGGATTTTGGAGCTGGAGATAGAATCTGTTATCACGGCGTAATGGATATGTTCAGAAATCCAAAGCTGGCTTCATCAGTTTACGCAGCATTCTCGGATACAGAAACAGTACTCGATGTCACCACAAGCTTTGATATTGGCGAGCACCCAGCCTGCAATAGAGGTAAGTCTTATATTATCAGTAATGCTGATTCAGTAAGGATGTACAAGAACAATGTGCTTATAAAGGAATACTTCCCTGAGGATAGCAAATTCCAGAATCTCAAGCACGGTCCTATTCTTATAGATGATTTTGTAGGTGATGCCATTGAAAAGGATGGTGAGTTTACCAAGGGGCAGGCAAAGCTCATTAAGAAAATGCTTAATGAAGTTACCTTAAAGGGCTTTAGACCAACACCATCTCTTGTCTGGACAGCATTTAAGCTTGTTGTATTCCATAGGGTCAGCCCAAGTAAAGCTGTTCCAATCTACAATAAATTCGTTGGTGATTGGGGTGGAGAATCAAGGGAATACAAATTCGAGGCTATCAAGGATGGCGAGGTAGTAAAGACTATCACTAAGGCAGCAGTCAGATCGGCGCACATAGATTTAAAGCCAAGCCATACACTTTTAACAGAGCTTCATACCTATGATGTGGCGAATATTCGCGTAAGAATATTAGACCAGAATGATAATCAGTTGTTCTATTTTGCTCAGCCAGTGAGCTTTGAAATAGAAGGTCCATTTGAAATAATTGGACCAAAGACAGTTGCCCCAATGGGTGGCTGCACGGGGGTATACATAAAATCCATCGGAGAGGATGGAGACGGAAAACTTACTGTCACCTGTGATGGTTTGGAGCCTGTCTCAATCGGTCTTTCTGTGGAATGTTTAACAAAATAACTAATAAGAGGTAGGGGATAAGTAATGCAAGATAAGAGTAAAGTAATCTTTGGCAACGTAATAGCTGACAAAGATTATAAAAAAGCATGCAAATCTAAGAAAAAGTATGCAAAAAAATTTGGTGATGATTCAAATGTTGATTACAACATTGTCATCGAAAAAAACGCTCACATAGGTGATATGTTGGGCGTGCATGATGTTCTTTTAAAGGACGGGGCTTCTGCTGAAGAATTTGATACTGAAAAGGGCATCATTGTTGGAAATATCCGTATGGGATTTGGGCACTATCGTATTTCTATGGCTATGGCTTCAGCAGCCAAGGCACTTGGATACACTCCATACTGGATGGATTTAAATGGATATCCACAGACTACCTGCACAAAGGTAATCAGCCATCAGAATGATTTGTATTCAATGGGCTCACGTATGTCAAAGAACAAGCTCTTTAACAAATTCATCTGGGAGCCAGCAAATTACGAATGGTTTAGAAAGCTCTCTTATAATTCCTCAGACCAGAAGAATGCAGAGCTTATGGCACCTGTTTATAAGAATGTGCCAAAGGATATTCCTGTAATTGGTACACATGTATGGCCTGCACAGGCGGCTATTCATGCTGGTATGAAATACGTTGTTAATGCCATTCCTGATAACTGGCCAATGGCCCTTCATTTTGCAGAGGGAAGTGTGCATACCATTCAGTGTAAGAACGCATATATGGGTTATCGTATCTGTAATGGTATGGCTCCTAAGAATGCTGTTTGCTCACCAATGCCAAATGATGATTTGGTTTATACAGGTCACTATATTGATCACGAGCTTGTTAGCAATATTGAATCAGATTGTGATGCAAGAATGGCTAGAAAGCGTAATGGAAAGGCTATGCGCTTCCTTCTTACAATTGGTGGAGCAGGGGCACAGAAAGAGATTTTTGCAGCAATTATCAAATATCTTCTTCCTGCAATCAAAGAAAACAAGGCTATGCTTTACGTAAATGTTGGCGATTATAAAAATGTTTGGGATGATCTTATTAATGAAATTCCAGAGATGAAGGCAGTATCTACAGAGCACTTTAACGAGTTTGAAGCTACTGCTAAATTTGCAGAGGATGCCATTACAGGTGATGTTTCAGGCATCCACGGTTTCTATCACGAGAACATTTTCGAGGCTGTATATGTTACAAACCTTCTTATGAGAAGCTGTGATGTTCTTGTTACAAAGCCATCTGAGCTTGCCTTTTATCCTATTCCAAAGCTCTTCATTAAGAGAGTTGGAAAACACGAGATGTGGGGGGCTATCCATTCAGCGGAAATGGGTGATGGCACATTAGAATGCAGAGATATTCCACACACAATCCAGATGATTGATATGTTTATGAAGGATGAAAAGCTGCTTTCAGATATGTGTGAGAGTATAAAAGTTAATAAAACAATCGGTCTCTATGACGGTGCTTACAAGGTAGTAGAGCTTGCCATGGGACTTAAGAATAAGTAAAAAGGGAAGGATTTTTAAGGGTAATTATAATGGAAACACGAAAAAAATTAACAGGTACTGAGAAATTTGCCTACGGATTGGGAGCTGTAGGTAAGGATATGGTGTATATGCTTTCAGCATCATACATTTCAATATACTTTTTGGACGTAATGGGAATATCTGCTGTAGCTATAGGTATTCTTCTTATGGTTGCAAGAGTATTTGATGCTTTTAACGACCCATTAATGGGTGTTTTGGTTGCTAAAACAAAGTCCCGTTGGGGCAAGTTCAGACCTTGGCTTATGGTTGGAACTGTCACTAATGCAATCGTTCTTTATATGATGTTTAGCATTCCACCTTCACTTGATGGAGCAGGGCTTGTTGCATATGCATCTGTAACCTACATTCTTTGGGGTGTTACCTATACAATGATGGATATTCCATATTGGTCAATGGTTCCTGCTTTTACAGAGTCAGGTAAGGAAAGAGAAGGTCTTTCTGCATTTGCTCGTTCATGCGCAGGTGTTGGTTCAGCACTTGTTTCTATTATTACTGTTATGAGTGTTGGTGCCCTTGGTAAGATGTGTGGTGGCAATACTGATAACGAAATCAACAGATTGGGCTATAGCAAATTTGCACTTATCATTGCTGTAATCTTTGTTGTATTTATTTCTATTACATGTCTTTTTATTAAGGAAAAATCAACAGTAGATATGAAGTCAGCTTCTATCAAAGACATGTTTAAGGCTCTTATTCAGAACGATCAGGCTATGACAGTTGTTATTGCCATTGTTATGATTAATACTGCACTTTATTTTACTCAGCAGTTGGTATACTTCTTCCTAAAGTATGATTTTAGCCCTGCTACATATCGTGATGATTTTACTCTTTTTAATACTGTAGGTGGCGGTTGCCAGATATTAGCAATGATGCTTTTATTCCCAATACTTAGAAAGTTTATGGATACAGTAAAAATATTCTATACTTGCTTTGGAATGGCTGTTTTCGGATACATTTTGATTATTATCATTGCACTTTCAGGTACAGGAAAAATTACATGGCTTCTTATTCCAGCAGCTCTCATTATGGCTGCAGTAGGTGTGCTTAATGTAATCATTACTGTATTCCTTGCTAACACAGTAGATTATGGTGAGTGGAAAAATTACAGAAGAGATGAATCGGTTATTTTTTCAATGCAGACTTTTGTAGTTAAGCTTGCATCTGGTATATCAGGATTCATGTCATCAATGGTTCTTGCTATATTTAGTATTAATCCAGATAAAGAGGCAAAAGTAGTTAAAGCTATATCAGCATCACAGAGATTTGGTCTTAGATTTACAATGACACTTATTCCGATTGCTGTTCTTGCAGTTGGTGCTATTGTATTCAAGAAGCGTTATATCCTTTTTGATACAAAGATGGATGAAATTACTGAAGAAATTGAAGGCAGAAAAGCTGTTTCATAAGATAGGAGAATAAAAATGATTAAAGCTGATGGTAAGGTATTTGTTTTAAATACTAAAAATACTACATACGCATTTCGTGTAATGGAGACAGGTCAGCTGGAACATTTGTATTACGGAGGGCTCATCCAGGAGGATGAGCCATCTGTGCTTAAGGAAAAACGTGCATTTGCTCCAGGAAATACTGTTACATACGATGCTGAACATCCAGAGCTTACTTTAGAGGATGTTAGACTTGAGACTTCAGCCATTGGGAAGGGTGATTATAGAGAGCCTATGGTGGAGGTAGTCTGCGCAGATGGAAGCAGCACTCTTGATTTTATCTATGATAGCTATCAGGTGATAAATTGCAAGCCAGAGCTTGAAGGACTTCCTAGCTCATATGACGAGGATGACGCCGCAAAGATTCTTGAAATAACACTTAAAGATAAGAATCACGGACTAACACTAAAGCTTTCATATTCTGTTTTTGAAGAGTGCGATGTTATCACTCGAAGCGCTAAGTTCATCAATACCTCTAACGAGACAGTTAAGCTGACACGTATGCTTTCTATGCTTCTTGATTTTGACAAACCAGGACTGAAGGTTACTTCTTTCCATGGTTCATGGACAAGGGAAATGAACAAGTCGGATGTTATTCTTACTGCAGGAAAGCTTGTTAATTCTTCATTTACAGGTACCAGCTCTAACAGATGCAATCCATTCTTTATGGTATCAGATGCTGATGCTACAGAGACTGATGGCGATGTGTACGGATTTAACCTGGTATATTCAGGTAATCATTATTCTGCTACAGAGGTTTCACCTTGGGGCAAGACCAGGGTGGCGTATGGTATAAATCCTCAGAACTTCTCTTGGACTCTTGAGGCAGGAGAGGAATTCCAGGCGCCAGAGGCAGTTATTACATATTCTGGTACTGGATTTAGACAAATGAGCTTGAATATGCATGAATTTGTTCGTGAGCATATTACAAGAGGAGTTTGGAAGCATAAGGAGCGCCCAGTTCTTATTAATAGCTGGGAGGCATCATATTTTGACTTTACAGAAAAGTCTCTTGTAAAGCTGGCTAAGACCGCAAAGGACACAGGCATAGAATTGTTTGTTATGGATGATGGCTGGTTTGGAGATAGAAATGACGATAAGCGAGCACTGGGCGACTGGGATATCATTAACAAAAAGAAGCTTCCTGGCGGCTTAGAAGGACTGTCTAAGAAGATTAATGATCTTGGTCTTATGTTTGGTCTTTGGGTAGAGCCTGAGATGATTAACGTAGACAGCGAGCTTTATCGCAAACATCCTGAATGGGCTATCGACATCCCAGGAATGAATCATGCAGAAGGACGTAATCAGCGTCTCCTTGATCTTTGCAACCCAGAAGTTGTGGATTATATGATTGACAGAATGAGTGAAGTTTTTGCTACTCCTGGACTTTCATACATCAAATGGGATATGAACCGTAATTTCTCGGATTATTATTCAAAGTATCTTCCAGCTGAAAAGCAGCAGGAGGTTAGTCACAGATATGTTCTTGGATTCTATCGTTTACTTAGAACACTTGCTGAGAAATTCCCTAACATTCTTATGGAGGGATGCGCTTCAGGTGGAAACAGATTTGATCTTGGAGCTCTTTGCTACTACCCACAGATTTGGGCCAGCGATAACACAGATGCAGTCAGCCGTCTTGTAATTCAGAATGGATATTCATACGGCTATCCACAGTGCACATACACAGCTCACGTATCAGCCTGTCCTAATCATCAGACTCTTCGTGTAACACCTATCGAAAGCCGATTTGCAGTAGCAAGCTTTGGTGTTCTTGGATACGAGCTTAATCTTAATGACGTAAGTTCAGAGGATATTGCTAGTGTTAAGGCTCAGATTGAGCTTTACAAATCCTACAGAAAGACTCTTCAGTTTGGTGATTTCTACCGTCTAAAGGATGGAAACATCTACGAGTGGAGTATTGTAGATAAGAATAAAGAAACTGCTGTAACTATGCTTATGCAGCGAGAGATTATGGCAGGAGAACAGTATCTTAGAATAGAACAGGTTGGTCTTGATAACGATACAAAGTACCATTTCTTCGGCAGAAAGCTAGAGTACAATCTTAAGGGCTTTGGAGATTTGGTCAATACTGTTGCACCAGTTCATATCAAGCAGGATGGTGTACTTCACAATGTCATTGCCAAGTTCGTAAAGATGCCAGGAGAATCAGAGGACTTCGTAGCCAGCGGCTCAACTCTTAACAACGCAGGCGTAAAACTTGCCCAGTCCTTTGTAGGAACAGGCTATAACGAACAGGTTCGTTACTTCCCAGACTTTGGAGCACGTTTATACTTCGCAGAGAAAACAAAGTAAAAGCAACTTGTAGCTATCAATCTCTTAATGCTACTCAGTGAAACATGTTAGTTGAACAGAGTAGTATTAAGGATTGAGAGTGTAACAAGTTGCTTTTTATTTACTGTACTTTTTTGTCGATGTAGTTGCTTTTGTACTTGGAGTATACAATTTTTTGGGCCTTGTAGAGGCCGGTGTAGCCGGATACCCAGTAGCTGAAGGCTACGGCTAATAAGAAGTAAGGCATTGGTTCGTAGCCGAAAAGTTCGAAGCATATTAGGAGACTGGAGATAGGGCAGTTGGTTACTCCGCAGAAGAGAGCACCCATTCCTACGGCAGCCATAAGGGGAGCTGGAAGTCCTAAAAGTGGACCAAATGCTGCACCAAAGGTTGCGCCGATAAATAATGTTGGAACGATTTCGCCACCCTTGTATCCACAGGATAATGTAAGAGTAGTGAATATTATTTTAAGTAAAAATACCTGAAGACCAATGGCTGCACCGGTAAAGCAGGATGCAATTATGGCTGAACCAGTACTGTTATAGTTCTGAGAACCTATAATAAGAGTTAGTATTAAAACTGATGTACCACCTACTAATGCTTTTAAATAAGGATTAGAGAGCTTAGATGATAAGAATTCTTCGTATTTATGAAGGCTGGTACAGAATATGATGGATATTAATCCGCATAGAACAGCAAATAAACATACAAGTACGGCGGTTTTAATTCCGAATTTTGGAATGTTTGGAATCAGGTATTCCTCAGCACCAAGTCCTAAGTAGTTTGCAACACCCCTAGCAACCAGAGATGATATTACACAAGGTACTAATGCTGCATAGTGCATAATACCTACAGATATAACCTCCATAGAAAATATTGCTGCAGCCATAGGTGTTCCAAATAAAGCTGAAAAGGCTGCACTCATACCGCACATTATCATTGTTTTTTTGTCAGTAGGATTAAGCCTAAGGGTACGACCTATTCCATTTCCAATGGCACCACCCATCTGAAGGGCTGCGCCTTCTCTACCTGCTGAACCACCTACAAGATGGGTAAGGAGTGTGGCTATGAAAATTAATGGAGCAAGTCTGAATGGAAGCTTTTCGTCAGATTGAATAGCAGCAATGACGGTGTTTGTTCCGCTGTCTTTTGATTTTAAACACTTCTTATAGATAAAAGTAATTATTATTGCTCCCACAGGGAGAAAGAATATAAGCCAAGGATAGGCTTCTCTTGTTTTAATTACATATCGCATACTTAAGCCGAAGGCTGAGGCAAAGGCGCCTACTGCAAGACCTACAAAAACGGCTAGTATTGTCCAGGTGACAACAGATAAAGCTCTTTGTCCGTTGTGATCAATTTTGTGAATAGCTTTTTTCTTAAATTCTTCATTAATCATTATGAAGTTCACCTTTCTTTCTTAAAGATATCTATTATGCTATCATTTAAATATAATAGAGAAAAGAGATTTTGTTATGAAAAATTATTTTATTGTTAATAAAGCATCCAGAACGGGAAAGGCTGCTGAGACCTGGAACGAAATACAGGATTATCTTGAAAAAAATAAAATAGAGTATCAGGTGCTTTTTACAACAGGTGCTGGTGATGCCACTGAGTTTGCTAAAAAGATTACATCCCAGGGTGAGAAGGTGGGGCTTTTTGTCATGGGAGGTGATGGCACATTAAATGAAGCTTTAAATGGAATAGTGGATTTTGAAAATACACTTTATACTCCATTGCCATCAGGTTCTGCTAATGATTTTGTGAAGGGAATAGGTATTCAGGGGAGTGCTACACAAATATTAGACAGAGCTCTTAAGACGACAGAGTATAAGTATTTTGATATTGGGAAAGTAATATATGATGGCGGAAAGGTGCGTTTATTTGGAGTAAGTGCAGGAATAGGTGTGGATGCATACGTATGTCTTCAGGCTCTTGATAGTAAGCTTAAAAAATTCCTTAATAAATTTGGCTTGGGACAGGCTACCTATGGTCTTCTTACAGTGGGAGATATTTTTACAATGCCTTTTTCTGATTCAGAAATTACCTTATGGTATAAAGGAGAAATGAAAGAGAGCAAAGTAAAGGGAACTATATTTGCAGCTGCTATGAATTGTAAGGCAGAAGGCGGTGGTATTCCTATGGTTCCATTTGCAAAGCCTGATTCAGGATATCTTACAGCATTTCATGCCCATGATATTAGCAGACTGAAATGTTTGTGCCTTTTGCCATACTTGGTTGCCGGAAAACATGAAGGCAAATCGGGTTTCGATTTCTTAAATTTTGATAAAATGAAAATCAAACTGGATACTCCAATGTGTGTGCATGCAGATGGGGAACATCTTGGATTTTTTGAGGAAATTTGCTTCGAGTGTTTGCCACAGGCCCTTAAAATACGAGGTTGATGCATGTACAATTTATTAAAAAAGTATTAAATAATCCACAGCTGTCGCATTGTTATTTTGGTAGTATAAGGTTATAATATGTAATGGAGTGACGGGGAATCGTTTCTCGTATATTTAAATAATTAAGGAGGATGGAAATATGCTTTTCCAAATTACTAATCTTTGGCAGATCCTTGGCTGGTGCTTAGTATTTGCTGGATTAATTATTATGAATGAGCTTGGACGTCGCACTAAGGTCGGCGGTATGATTATCTTCGTAATCATCCCAGCTATTCTTACTGTTTACTTTATTCTTGCACATGTTGGTATGTTCGGTGGTTCTGCTAATCCAACAGTAGCTTACATGGATGGTTGGTTCCACTACTTTAAACTTTATGCTGCAGACATCGGATGTGTCGGCTTCATGATGATCAAGTACAAGTGGGGCATTGGCAAGGAAAAATGGTTCGCTTGGTGGCCATGGTTTATCGTTGCAGCAAACATCATGATTGCTAACGTATCAGATATGGAATCAGCTCTTGCTGCTTATCAGATTTCTGGTACACTTTCTGGTGCTTGGTGGGCTTCAAACGAAGGTGTATTCATCTACGGTGGATGGTGGAACGTTGTTAACGCTATCGCTGGTATGATCAACATCTTCTGTATGACAGGTTGTGTAAAGCTTTACACATCAAACGACAGGAACCAGTCAGATATGATTTGGCCAGATATGACAGTTTGGTTCATTATTGCATATGATGTATGGAACTTCGAGTACACATACTTAAATCTTCCTACACATACATGGTACTGTGGTGTTGCACTTCTTCTTGCTCCTACATTTGCTAACGCACTTTGGAACAAGGGTGCTTGGATCCAGAACCGTGCTAATACACTTGCAATTTGGTGCATGTGGGCACAGGTAGTACCTCTCTTCCAGTTAAAGGGTACATTTGCAGCTGTTCTTCCTCGTGTATACGGTGGCGCTACAGAGGCTGGTATCACAACAATGGATCTTTACGAGCAGGCTATCGCTCTTTACAATGCAGGCCAGGGCAAGACAGCAGCAGCTGGTGAGGCTATTGCAGCAATGGGTATCACAGCAGATCCTACAATGCAGGGCTTCGTAGCAATGGCAGCTTTAGCAGCTAACGTAATTTGTATTGCAGTTATCATTAGAAACTCTATCAGACTTGGACATAATCCATATTCTGCTCCAGTATTCGAAGGTACAAAGGATTACGAAGAAGCTATGGCACGTGTAGCTAAGTAATTAAATACACAAATTATTCAAAGCCCGGACGGTTTATCTGTCCGGGCTTATTTGTTATAATGTTATATAGTTGGGAGATGTGGGGGCATTCTATGAATATCGTAAGGAGTTATGGAACGAGGCCACACTGGCAGAAATTAATAATGTTTGTTTTGTTAGTAGCCTTTGGCACTGGAATCAACCTTTGTGGTGCCTACACCGCTTCTAGGTTTAGTTTGTCTCTTTATCTGGATTGCATGGGAACTATGCTTGCCTCAATACTAGGCGGGTATATGCAGGGTATTACAGTTGGTCTTTTGAGCTCTCTTATCAATGGCATAATTGATGACCCAAAGCTTATGAGCTATGGCTCCCTTAATGTATTTATAGCATTGTTTACAGCATGGGCTGCTACTCATAAATGGTTTAAAAAGCCTACTAAAATTATTCTTGCTGTCTTTATCTATGCATTTCTTGGTGGTTTCTTGGGAACTATAATTACTCTTAATCTATATGGTTTCGCACAAGATGATGCATCAAAACCGGTTGTACTTTGGTTTGCCAATATGGGATTTTCTAATATGACGGCAGAGTTTATAGGGGATTATTGTGTTGATATATTTGATAAAGCCTTGTCTCTTAGTGTATGTCTTTTGATAGTTTCACTTATTCCTGCCGATGCTAGAGGGCAGTTTAGAATTCACTCCTGGAGACAGGCACCTCTTAGAAGCTCTGCTGTGAAGGTGCTTCTAAAAAATAAAACCAGAAGCATGTCTCTTAGAACAAAGATTATAGCTTTGCATTCTCTTTTAGCTTCGTTAGTTGCATTGGCTTCATTCTTTTTTAGCTATGTTTTATATGAAGCTTCTATTAGAAGCTTTGCTCTTGATACAGGAATAGATATAGATGAGGGGATGGTTAATGCATGGTCAGAGCAATTTTTACTCAACCAACTTTCATTATTCGTTGGAGTATTTATTCTGATTGTCTCCATTGCTCTTTATATATCTAGATATGACGTGATACTTCCAATGAATTCTATGTCATTGATTTTGGATTATTATTCCAATCAAAAGATTAGAAATCCTAGAGAGGTTCAGAAGATTTTTGAAGGATTAAAGATTCGAACTGGAGATGAGATAGAGAATTTATATTATATCATCCTTAGTATGATAAAAGAAAATGCGGATGCTTTGGAGGATATCCATCACAAAAACGCTACAATATCTGATATGCAAAATGCATTGATTATAGTACTTGCAGATATTGTTGAGAGCAGAGATCATAACACTGGTAATCATATTAAATCTACAGCAGAATATGTTGAAATTATCATAGATGAAATGCTGATTGAAGGGACTTATCTAGATCAGCTTACACCAAAGTTTATTTCAGACGTTTATCAGTCTGCACCACTTCATGATATTGGTAAAATCAGTATCAGCGATGTTGTATTAAATAAACCAGGAAAGCTTACAGATGAAGAGTTTGCCCTTATGAAAAAGCATTCCTCTGTAGGCGCAGAAATTATAGAAAGAGTTATTGCTACTTTACCTGATTCTGGGGACTTAGGATATTTGCATGAAGCAAAGAATCTGGCATTATATCATCATGAAAAATGGGATGGCACAGGTTATCCTTATGGTATAAAGGGAGAGGAAATTCCACTTTCTGCCAGAATTATGGCTGTAGCTGATGTTTTTGATGCCCTTGTTTCTAAGCGTAGCTACAAGGAAGCATATGATTTGCAGAAGGCTTTTAAGATTATAGAAGAAAGCTCCGGTAGTCATTTTGATCCACTTATTGTAAAAGCCTTTTTAAATGTTAAAGAAAAAATAAAAATGATAGCAGAAGAGAGAGACTAGAAATGATTAAGGTTTACTACTTAATGCACAGTTCCTTTATTGTTGAGCTGGATGACAGATATTTACTTTTTGATTATTTTAATAAAGCAGTTTGTGCCGATGTGGTAGATTATAAAGGGAGTCTTCCAGAACTTTCAAAAGAGAAGGCTTTATATGTATTTGCAAGCCATTGTCACAAAGATCACTGGGGAATAGAAAACCTGCATCTTGCAGAGGGAAGGACAAATACTAAATTCATCCTCTCCAAGGATATTCGTCTTGGCAGAAATTATCTTATTAGAAATGGATTCGATTTATCCATTAAAGAAAAGATAACCTTTGTGGCTCCTATGAAAAAATATCAGGTTGATGATATGACAATCGAAACTTTACGTTCTACAGATGCTGGCGTTGCTTTTGTGATTAATGTAAATGGACTTAACATTTATCATGCTGGTGACTTGAACTGGTGGAATGCTGAGGGGCGTGGCGAATTATACGGAGAGGTATACGGTAGAGAATACAAGCGTGCTCTTAAGCCGATGATAAATAGACATTTTGATTTGGCTTTTGTAGTTTTGGATTCCAGAATGGGGGAGGATGGTTATTTCCTTGGGCTGGAACATTTTGTTAAGAATTTTGAATGTGAGTACATATTCCCAATGCATATGTGGGGCCAGTATCAGTGGATTGAAAGATTCAAAAAGCGTCCAGGTATGGCCAATCTTAAAGACAGAATTATTGATATAGATCAAGAAAATATGATTTTTGAAATAGAGGACTAGAATGATTTTTAGCAAAAGCCTTACGGCAGAAGAATTTAACCCCGAGGTAATAATGAACTCCGGTCAGGTTTTCAGAATGAAAAAGGAAACTAATGGAACTGATGGTATACCGGATACTTATAGTGCCTGTTCAGGCGATAATGATATATATTTTTATCTTAATACTAAAAATGACACCTGGGATTTTGTTTGTGAAGAAGACCAGTGGGATTTTTGGCAGAGGTATTTCGATTTTGAAACCGACTATGTGGCCTATAACAATAAGATTCGTAAATCTAGTGATAAATTTTTGAAGGATGCTCTAAAGGATTCCTTTGGAATGAGAATTCTTAGGCAGGATTTGTGGGAAGTATTTATTTCCTATGTTATTTCCCAAAACAATAATATTCCAAAGATTAAAAAGTCAATTCAGATTCTTTGTGAGAGATATTCTGATGGCATTCATTTTCCAAAGCCAGAGGTTTTGGCATTTGTTCCTGAGACGGAGCTAATGGATGGCACAGCTTTAGGCTACAGGGCGGATTATATAATTGGCATATCAAAAGCCGTGATGGAAGGAAGGCTGGATATAGAAGCTATCAGCCAGCTTCCATATGAACAGGCCTATGAAAAGCTTTTAGAGATAAAAGGCATCGGCCCTAAGGTGGCAAACTGCATTATGCTTTATGGCTTTCATTTTATGGAAAGCTATCCTATTGATACATGGATGAAAAAGATAATCAATGAGGATTACAAGGATTATTCAAAAAATGATTATCTTGAATATATAAACAGCTCCTACGGCGGATTTCTGGGGTATGTTCAGCAGCTGCAGTTCTATCACAAGCGTAAGACAAAATAATATTATAAGGGATTGAGTAATGTTTAAATTACACGTTTTTGCTTTATTATTAGGGACAATTTTAGAGTTTGTATTTGGGCGAATCTACAGCCTTTGGAATCCTTTTGAATCCATTAAAAGGCTGATAGGTTTTCTTGATAGAGCGTTACTTGGAAATGAACTAATCCTATTGGAACCTTCAAAACAAAGAAGCTTCGGCAGGTGGCTTATGGCAATCGTGTTAATACCAGTGTTTGTCATTATTCTTTTATTTACGCTACTCTGTTATGAAATCGCACCTTTCTTTGGTGTGCTTTTTGAGGCTATAGCCACTTATTTTTGCCTAGATTACCATCGACTATATTACGGTGGCATTGGTGTAATGGAGGATTTCTATAGCGATGGCATTGCTGTTATGAAGCATTCTGCTGGCATTTTTATGGACAGGGAGGAAGAGGTAGATACAGAGTCTGGGGTTACAAGAGATGTGATTACCTACCTTGCAAAAGAATCTGGACACAGCGTACTTTCTTCGCTGTTTGTAATGTTTTTATTTGGTCCAGTGGGAGGCTTTTTGTATAGATCCTTGATTATAATTCAGGATATTATTGGAAATGGTGAAGCCTGCAATTATCGATACGCGTATTTTGGACAGCCAATTGTACAGGTTAATAAGGTGGTAGATTGGCTCCCATCAAGGGTTAGTGGCGAACTGATAGTATTTTGTGCTCGTCATACATTTGGTGGATTTAATGGAAAAAACGCTAAATACATACATATGAGAGACGGCAGAGGAAGTATTCCTGCTTTTGCTGGTGCTTTGGAAATAGCCCTGGGAACCGGCCTGATAGGAGACGATGACAAGGCAATAGAGGCAAAGGATATTAGAAAAGCGGTAGGACTTCTTAAAAACAGCTTTTTGCTTTGTCAGGTCATATTAGTGTTTTTATTAGTATTTTTCTAATTTCTGGTGGAATTTGAAAATACTTTGGATTATAATTCTATTAAGTATGTAATAGAGCTTTAATTGGATACAAATATTGTGATATAGGAGGAATTGCCATGTCTGCATTTTTATCTAGTTTTGCAAGTTACCTGATTAAAATGATCATACTGATAGCTCTAGGCATTTGCGGAGGCTTCATCGGAATTAAGCTTCGCAAGTCTAAAAATAGGAAAGAAGGAATAGAAGAGTAATTCTTCGGCTTCTTCCAAGTAATTTTTTTGGAGGACTTTGTTTTGAATAACGGTGTTAATGATTTACGACGCGCCTACTTGGAGTTCTTTGAGAGCAAGGACCATCTTTGCCTCAATAGTTTTTCTCTTGTTCCACATAATGACAACTCTTTGTTGCTCATTAATGCTGGTATGGCACCACTTAAGCCATACTTTACAGGTCAGGAGATTCCACCAAGAAAGCGCGTCACTACTTGTCAAAAATGTGTTAGAACAGGTGATATTGATAATGTAGGTAAGACGGCTCGCCATCTTACTTTTTTTGAGATGCTTGGTAACTTCTCATTCGGAGATTACTTCAAGCACGAGGCTATTGCCTGGTCTTGGGAGTTTCTTACAGAGGTTCTTAAGCTTGATCCTAATCGTCTTTACCCATCTATCTACGGCGAGGACGAGGAAGCATTCGAAATCTGGACAAAGGAAGTTGGTGTAGCTCCAGAGCGCATCACACGTTTCTATCGTGACCCAGAGACAGGAGAATGCGATAACTTCTGGGAGCATGGAGCAGGTCCTTGTGGTCCATGTTCAGAGATTTATTACGACCGTGGAGAAAAATATGGTTGTG
>JAEEGI010009361.1_pt1 | contig 21472 bp, 20 predicted proteins | sample 8958751 | NCBI WGS metagenome assembly JAEEGI01 (sample SAMN16246545, study PRJNA631951) | gut metagenome | biome: gut microbiome; feature: rumen; material: KS-attached | host: Bos | place: Iran: Karaj | collected 2018-10 | reverse complement strand
TGCTCCCCGATTCTGTGAAGGCTGCGCTCGACTCGCTGCAGGCCGTCAACGACTCGATCAACAAGCAGATGGAGAATGCTGATAACAAGAAGGATCTGCAATATGTCCACCAGGCCAGCAACGTGCTCTACTTCGGTCGCGTGCCCGGCTCTCCCGAGGTGGGCGATGTGCGTGTGACCTTCGAGAAGGTCGTGCCTGCCAAAGTGACCGTGATGGCTGTTGTTGATGGCGATACCTTCAAGCCCTACAAGGCCAAGAACGGCAAGCGTTTCCAGACACTCGTGATGGGTAAGAAGAGTGGCGACGAGATCATCGAGGGCGAGAAGGAGGCCAACAACATGATCCTTTGGGCCCTCCGCATCATCGGCATCATGCTCGTTATCGGCGGTCTGAAGGGTATCTTCGGCTTCCTCGAGACCATTCTCAAGGTTGTGCCGTTCGTGGCCAATATCTTTGGCTGGGGCGTGGGCGTCGTTTGTACCGTCATCGGTATCGTCTGGTCGCTCATTATCATCGCCCTCGCATGGCTCTTCTACCGTCCGTTGCTGGGCATCGGCTTGCTCGTGCTTGCCGGATTCCTCGTGTGGGTATTCGCTTTCAAGGGCAAGGATAAGCTGAAGGAACTCGCCGCCAAGGGTTCGAAGAACAATCCACAGCCGGTTCCTCAGTCAGCAGAGTAATGAAGAAATCTTTTATCGTTGTTGTTTGCATGATGGCCGTGATGGCCGGATGCAAACAGAAAGGTCAGACAGCGGGCGGAGCCGATAGCGACTCCCTCGCTGTCGACAGCCTTTCCACGGAGGCGCGCGATACCACACCCAAGCCCCTGTTCCTCTACTATTTCGATCCCGACCACATGCAGGTGGTCTATTGGACCGATCCCAAAGAGCCCGACTCTCTCTTCGACTCCTATCGTAGAAATGCCGCCGGCTACACGCAGTTGCTTGTCGATGACGGAAAGAGCGTGGCCATCCGAAGCATTGGCGAACAGTTGAAGAACCCCGATGGTGAGGATATCTATCCAGGCGAGCTCCACAGTCGTTCGACGATTCCCTCAATGGGCATGAACTATGCGCTTGTCAACCTCGCCGACTCGCTGCGCGACCATCCTTATGGCCAGCTGCACGTCATCGTCCACGAGGACTATATGAAAACCCGCAAGCGTCTCGCCACGAAGCTCGAGTCGCCCTTCGACAATGACAAACCCCTGCCTAAAGCTGTCATCAGCCAGCTCGAAAAGCAGTACGGCATGAAGACCCAGCGCTCTGAGCTCACCTACAGCATCGGCGACCGCTACACCTATGGTGTGCTCCAGTTCAAGCCAAAGGACAAGAAGGTCTTTGCCCTTGAGGTGGTCACCGACGGCGACAAGGTCTATTCCTATCCCGTTGAGGGTTATTACGAAGAAAATAACAACAATTCCACGTGGAATGTCGATGACGACGGCGAATATTTCTCCAGCATTATCGGTGCCGCCTTTGAGGGTCCCGACGGCCTGGAATTCACGTTCGAGCATCGTGCCCCCGAGAGTGCCACCGTCGGCATGTTCTACCTCCGCGACGGCAAGTTGGTGCGCGAGGAGCTGGAATGCTACCATCAGCTGGTCGACGAGCAGACACCCCTTTGGAAGAAGGACATCGCCGCTTGTCGGAACTTGTATTTGAAGGACGATCCCCACGGGAACAAGAACTACAAGCTCACAAAATACCGTTGGATTGACATCGACGGCGACTACAACGAAGAGCTTTGGATGCGTGATGCCGACGACAAGCATGGTGCCCTCTTTACCTTCAAGGGTGGCAACATCAAGCTCATCGGGGTTGAGACCGACCGCTTGCACGCCTCGTTCCTGCAACCCCGCGATGGCTCTGGCTTTTTGCGCATTGCCGGCTCGGTCGGAGGCCCGTCCGTCTTCACCCAGATCTACGAGATCCGTCAGAGTCAGCTCGTCCATCGATTTACCGCCCTGGAGATCTACGGCGAGCTCAACGAGTGCACCTTCGACGGCAAACCCTTCGAAAAGGAGATGGCGCAGTCGTTCCTGAAGTTCCTTCCCCCGACGCGCGATCCCTATATATATTGGATGAACGTGGAAGAATAGACAGAACAAACTAATCAATCATCATTTAGAACAACCGATCATCAGCTATGGTTAAAAGAACCATATATACTTTGCTTGCTGTCCTTTTCGGCCTCAATGCCCAAGCGCAGCATGTGACTGAGTATGATGCTTTACAGAAAGCGAAACAATTCTTGAGTAACAAAAACTTCTCAATGGTCAGCAAGACGCGTGGCAGCTCTGAGAAGGACCACATCGAGCCCTATTATGTGTTTAATGCCCAAGAGGGAGGATTCGTCATCGTCTCTGGCGACGAGCGAACGATACCCGTACTCGGTTATGCCGACGAGGGTAGCCTCGATATGGACAACCTGCCTGAGGGCTTGCAGGATCTCTTAAACCGTTATGCCGATCAGGTCAGGTTCATGCAGGAGCATCATCTGACCGATGCCCAGTCCCCAAATGCCTCGACAAGAGGGACAGGCGGGAAAGGACCACTCGTTCAGACCCAATGGAACCAGCAGGCTCCCTATTGGGATCTCTGTCCCCTGCAGGACGGCACCAACTGCTACACGGGCTGTGTGGCTACGGCGATGGCGCAGATCATGTATTACTGGGCTGTTACCAAGGGAACGAACAAACCGGCCAAGACCACCACAGCCAGCGAGGCCTATACGCCGCATACCGATGGTCTGGCAGGAAAAGCCTTCTCTGCCAACACAAGCATTAACTGGAGCAACATGACGACCACCTATAACAGTTCTTCGTCGGCAGCAGCCAAGACGGCCGTTGCCCAGCTGATGAGCTATTGCGGAACGGCGGTCAAGATGGCCTATAACAAAAAAGGTTCAGGTGGCTCAGAGGGCTTGATGTCGATTGTGCCTTATGCGCTAAAGACATACTTCGGCTATCCCAACACGGTCACATTCGAAGCGAAGGAGAGCTACTTCTGGAAGGATTGGGTGGCCATGATTCAGGCAGAGCTCGATGCCAACCGTCCTGTGATGTATAATGCGAAAAGTACGACCACGGCTGAGGTCGGCCATGCCTTCATTATCGATGGCTATGACGGCGACGGCAATTTCCATATCAACTGGGGATATAGCGGAAAGAACGACGGCTATTTCGCCCTGAATGTGATGCAGTACTCGGATCAATACCGCTACAACCTGCCCGACAATATGGTGATCGGGTTCTGTCCTGATGCGGTGGCGGGCAAAGAAGTTCCCCCAGTCCGTCTGACGGCAACGAATTTCAGCCTGGATCATACTGACGATGGAAAACTGTGCCTGAATTGCAATTTCTACAATTATACCGGGCAAACGGTTAAAGACTTCCAGTTCGGCTATGGCTATATTGACAGCGAGACCAATCAGGTCGTGAACCTCTATAATTATAAAGCAGATTTCGCACCAGAAAAGAGCTATCTGAAATCGAAGGGCAATGTGAAGTCCAAATCGATTGAGGAGATGGTGAAAGATAAGGAAATGACTTCATGCAAGTTCTTCCCCATCAGCCGGCGGAAAGGTGTGGATACAGAGTGGCAGATTTGCAATAATGGCGACAACTATGTATCAATGTCGTGGACGATCAAAGGCAATAGCTTCATTATAAAAAATCAGAAGGAAGCACCAAACCACAGTCGTATCATGACTCCCCCAGCCGCTAAGACAGACCTCGTTTATACGGGAGAACCGCAGGATCTGATTATTCCTGGAAAAATGCTCGAAGGGGACATTGAGTACTGGTTTGAAGGCGACGTTGACCATTCATCGACCTCAATTCCTCAGGCGACAGCTGCGGGTGATTATACCATATGTTACTATGATTATGAAACCCAGGAGACAATATCCCTCAAAGTGAACATCGGCCTCAGGGGCGATGCCAACGGCGACAAAAAGGTGAATGCCGCTGACCTTGTGGAGATGGTCAATGCCAAGCAGGGAAAGGCCTCTGCGAAGTTCACCAAGAAGAATGCCGACCTTGACCGCAACGGTTCCATCACCAACGCTGAGATCACCACCGTCGCCGGCATCATCATGGGCAAATAAGCTATTTCTAACTGACAGGGACAGGTCCGATGGGTTAACTCATGGAACCTGTTCCCGCAGGTTCAGAAATTATCTTCAAAAGAGTTGGCGCTACTATCCTTATACTTGGCATATAATTTCTTTCCAATTTTGTCACGACGCCATTCTTTTATTGAGAACTCTTCCCAACGAAATCCATTGCATTCCGCTTGATAATGAGCGGATAGCGCTCGGGATGACGGAGGCTTTCGATTTCGAGATCTACGTCAAGATCGGGCCACTCGATGGCATCGGAGCCAGACATCTGAACGTTCAGCACGCTACGGATTGGAGCATCCTGCATCCATGGTATACGATTATAAGACAAGAAATAATCATGTCCTTGAACCGAAAGCATAATGCCCTGGGCGTTAATCATCAACACGCATACCAATGTGCTCGCGGAATTGCTTTTTAAATTCGTCTGCATATTCTTCTACAATTTTTCTGATTTCACTTAACTTATGCTCTGGGATACCAGCATTCTTCGCTAACTCCACATTCGGCTCCAACCAAAATTTGGCCTCCTTACTACCATAGAGAACGTGGATGTGCATCCTTTCCTCCTCATTGGAGTATATTTTGAAAGTATATTCGCTTTCGCGTCTGAATACTGGACTCATAATCTCATTGCTTTTGGGTATATTCCATATTCAATTTGTTTACGACTGCAAAAATACGAAGATTCTTTGAAAGTTGCAAGAAAAACGGGATTTATTTCTCAAATGACTTCAAAGAAGGAGGGTTTACTAGAAATACAGTCTTTTCAAAGAATATATGTTGTGATGTAAAATACTTTCAAATTTACTTTTATAATAAAAACTATCTTAAAACGCCCTAAAACGGGGCCTTGGAGTTTAGATAGGGTAAAGTGGGAGTTTACTTAGCCTAAAGTCGGAGTTTAGGCTAAGTAAACTTCTGGTTTACTTAGCCCTGATTCTTGCTTGTGTCTGGTGAATGGGATGGCTGTCAAGAAGTTTCGTCGCTTTTCGTTTTCAGGTAATAGTCGCTGAAGTCCTTGCAGCCCGGGGGCAGCTGGTGGTGCTCCAGGCGGGGCAGGACTTCTTGCAGCTGGAGGAAGAGGCGTTCGCCGGGCGCGTCGCGATCGGGGTACATGTGGAAGGTGAGCGACAGCGACGATGCCAGCGCCTGCAACAGTTCCACGTCCTTCTGTTTCAGCAGGGTGGCCGAGGGGATGGCGATGGCCTTGTGACCGGCCGAGAGCATGGCCCAGCAGTCGGAGCATCCTTCGGTGATGTAGAGCGCCTCGCCCTCACGCAACAGGTTCAGCACCGGCAGATTATAGATGCTGCATTGTGAGCCGACGGGGAAGCGGAAGCGGGGTAGGGCACCCTTCACCAGATTGCGGTTCTGAACGCCGATCAGCTGGCCCTCACGGTCATAATACGGTATCTGCAACCAGCCGACGCCCTGCCGGTCTTTCCACGACGTCAGCCGACACCAACGCACGACCCTTGCATCAATCCGTCGCTCCTCAAAGAGAAACCGCCGCGCCTCATCATTCAGCCACGGCCGCTCGAAAAACCGCTCATAACGACTGGCGTCGAAAGATGTTTCATGGCTGTGGTCAGACGGCTGGGGCTGATACTCGGTCAGGATCACGCAATGCTCATCGGCCAGCCAACGACAGGCATCCACAAACCCCTTGCTGAGGTGTCGCATCACGAGATCTATCGTGCCGCCCGAGGCCCCGCACACGAAGCAGCGGTACGAATTCTTGCTCACCTTAAACGACAGGCTCGCATGGTGGTCGTCATGGAACGGGCAGAGCGCCTTGTGCCTCACAACCCTGAGCCCGAGCCGCTCCGCGACTCCCTCGATGGGGAGTTCGCGAAGCTTCTGAAGTTCTATTCTATCCATAGTTGCGCTAGCAATTTTCAATTAATTATCAATTATCAATTATCAATTTTTGAAACTTTTCCGTCTTGGTGTAAAGTCCCGTCTGGTTCGAGAAGGTGATGAACTTACGGCACAGCCATTGGCGCAGCTGGGCGCTGGCACCTTCGGCGCTCTTGCCGATACTGGTGCGCAAGGCTTCCAACTGCTGTTGGTTGAAACTGTCGGGCAGTTCGTTGAGCATGTTCCTCGGGCCGCGGCGCTGCACCTCGCTCAGCTGGTCGCCGTCCTTGCCAAGCATGTCGGCAAAGAGCTGCATCTTGCTCCAGATGTCGCGGTAGACCAGCCATTCCACGACCTCGCCCATCGACTTGGTCCACGTCTGCCCGTTGAGTGCCCACATCACGCAACCAGCCTTCCATCCCGACACCAGCGAGCGGTGTGACATCTCGAACAGCACATCGTCGTCGGTCAGGTCGGCCAGCGTCGCCATGTCCTGAGCCAGATTGTCGATCAGTTTGTTAAGAGGCCGGATAATGTAGCGGCCCTTGCAGAGGTCAAGGCGCGCCAAATACTCGTCGAGCTTCTGGTAGAACTCGTCGGTGTACTTGCCCTGCCTTGGGATTCGACCGCTGCGCCCCGCACGTGGCTTGTAGGAGAAGACCATTCGGCCGAATGTGCCGTTGGTCAGCTCGTACTTATAGAAGCGGCGGGTAGAGTCGGGGTTCGACGAGATGGTGATGCAAGCCCGGAGGATTGGGTTGCCGGTAATGCCGTCTTTCGTGGCGCGCAGGGCACCGGCACGGGCACGGTCGTAGACGTTGCGGAGCAACAGCGAAACATGCTTGTGACTGCCGCACAACTGGTCGGCCATCTCCACCTCGGGCAGGTTGAAGTACTGCGTGAGTCCACCCTGAGCCTCGAGGGCTATCGCATTCTTGAGGAATCCGGCCCTGGTCGTGTCGGTCGGCGGGAATCGGTAGGCCACGACGGGTTCCACGGGATGGGCTTGGTTGTTGCCCTTCGATTGATCCAGCTTCTGCCATGCCAGGTACTTTTTCTCCTCTTCTTTGTCGTGCTGACGGAAATCACGGCAGAGGGCTTCCACCACCGGTGACAACTGGCCCTTGTTGTCGCCACTATTGGCCACGAGATTGGCCATCATGCCCGTCGGTTCCTTCCAACTGTTGTCAGGATACTGAAATTCCGCGCCGCTGACGTGTGCGCCAAGGACGGGGAAAAACATCGGAACGAAGGGTTCGTAATTGTCTTTTGATACCTGCGAGAGCAGCAGGCGGATACATTCTGTGCCCTTGCCAAGGTTTGGCATCGCGGGCGCTTTTGATTTTGAAATGTCGTATCTCATTGATTTTCTGCTTTTTAGATGAATTTTGAATGATGTGTGTGACAGATGACAGTTGTGACAGTTATTTTTTGAGAGGGTACCCATCTCCTTTATTATATATATAACTATCTATATATCAATTAATTATAATGATTATAAAGGGTGATGTACCCCTCGTTTTTTAATTGTCACAACTGTAACTGTCACAGCCCCATCTTTTACCTTTTTACTTTTCTACCTTTTCTCTATCAAGCCCTCGAGTGCCCAGAGCAGTTCGTTGCTCACGCCGACGGCGTAACGCTCGATGCTGAAATCCCCGTCCATCTTTACAGGACGGAAATTCAGGCGCAGCGAGCCATCAGCCTGACGGGTGATGGTGATGTACCTACCCTTGAACACGTGCGGATTGCGCTTGCGGGGAGCCGGTGGAACGGTCTCGACGAACGTGTAGTGCTCGTCGTAATAATAATCCTCACATTCAACGTCACGGCGCAGGATGCCCTGATAGTCCTTACCGGCCTGCAGGCGCTCGTCGTTGCGGAGGATGGTTTTCAGATTTACACAGAGAGCTGTGTTGCGGTGCCAGCCCTGGAGCATCTCCTTTACGATGCCACCCACGAGGCGGGGCTTACGGGAATAATGTTTGTTCTTTGCTTCCATATTTCTTTTTTATTAGGAAGTGAACATCTGATGGCGTTTCCAGTCTTGCGGCCAGATGATTACCGGGACTGGCGGGAGCCACGCTTGGGGCTATGAGTTCCCATTGGAATCCGGGTACAAAATTAGGCATACTATTTCATGTGCGCAAACTATCATGAATGATGATACTATCATTATGTATCACGCTGACAGTCAGGCACAAACAAAAACGTGACAGTTAGTAATCACCAACTATCACGAACTATCTCGCAACGATCTCGAACTGATCAGGCGGTCAGGGCCTGCATCTCCTGTTCGACATGCGCGACGATGCGGGCTTTCAGTTCCTGGTCGAGCTCGGTCAGGCCGTTGTTCACGTATTTCCGCATGCCGTTGTTGATGCCCTCCAGCTTGATCGTCAGCTCCACATTGGTCACGTCGGCACGATAGAGGCCTTTCGACTTCAAGTGGCCCAGGATGCAGTAGACCGTCTTCTTGCTAAATTCCTTGAACTTCTCGTGGGCGCCGGCATGAGCAATCTCGCTGTGGAAGGCCATGAACAGTCGTTTCCATAGCTGCGGCAGCCGGTCGCTCCATTTGCTCGATGCGAAATCGTGCACCTTGGCCACCACCGCCATCACCTTCTTCTCCAGCTCGTCCTCCACCTCGGCAGGCTTCTCCGAGCGCTTTTTGGCGGGTTGAAGGTCGGCCTGCATCTGCCGCCACAGCTCCACGAAACTGAACAGCCTCTGCAGTTCCTTGCTGAACATCGGGCGGCTGTCGATGTGGGACACGCCGAAGCGCTCGGCATGGGTGAACAGGAAGCGCGAAAGGCCGTCGATATCTATCCGTTTCAGCTCCGAATCATAGACCAGCTCGAACTCGTCGTCGCTGAGGAACATCTTCTTGAAGCCTTCCAGCTCCTTCGTCATCCGCTCCTGCAGGTTCTTTCTCAGCGTGCGGGGCGAATACTGAATCTTCCACTTATTGTATTTCTTTTGGCACGCCTTGCTATAGTGCTTCTGATAGCAAGCCTGCCATTGCTCGAACGACGCGGCGATCTGCTGTTCCGTGGGGGAGTTCAGAAACTCGGAGATCTGCATCAGCATCTCGTGAAGCTCACGCAGCGCACAGACCACAACCACAGGCACGTCGCTGCCGCTGATAATCCTAAACGGCTCTATCGAACCGTCCAGGGCACCAACCTCTGCCTGACTCTCCTTGAAGCGCATATAGCTGGCCGACTCATACTCATACAGGTTCACGTCGAACTTGTTCAGACTATACGATTTGCGGACCGTCTTAATCATGTCCCAAACCTTGTCACCCCACAGCGGAAAGTTCACATCGCAAGCATCGCCCAGCGGCAGGCATGACTGCCATTGCGCCAGCATAAGTTCAAAACATTTTGTCAGTCGTCTCGCATCCACGGCCAGACTCAGGCTCATGGCGTTGAGCGAGAGCAGGCAGGGGCAGCAGGGCAGAACCTCTGTCTTCAGCTCCAAATTGGTCAGTAAAATATATTCTTTTGATTTAATGTCATTCATATTCCTCTCTTCATTTTTTTTATGGCGAAAACGGCTGCAAAGTTAGCAAATTATATCTATCATCGCATACATTTTTATGTTAATAATCCAAAAACCGCCGACGAAAAATTATCTCGCCAAAAAATTTGCTTTCCCTTAACACTATTTAAGGGGGGGTAACGGTCGTTAACAAAATTCTTTGTATCTTTGCAGCCACAAAAAGTATTCTAACATTATTATTTAAATCTGTAACAATCATGAAGAAAAGAAAATTTTATGTGAAACCTTCGATGAAGGTTCACGAGTTGAAACGACGTGCGCAGTTGCTGGTTGGCAGTAATGGCAGTGGAACTTTGGATGACTACAACTGGAATACCCCAGATGAAGAGTAATTAACCCATTAAACGAAGAAAGCAATGAAGACAATGAAGAATTTTCTGAGCATGGCTGCCCTCGCTTTGATGGGCGCAATGATGACCGGCTGTTCAAGCGACGATAATTTCGACAATCCGCAGCAGCCCGAGAACAAGAGCAAAGTAGTAACTCTGACCACCACCGTAGGACTGGACGGCGGCGCCACAACCCGCGCACTGACCGAGACAGGCGTGAAAACCTTTGCCGTGGACGATCAGATTGCCGTGATTTATACAAAGAATGGTGGTACGGTCACTAAAGCTGTGAGCGAAAAACTGATATCCACCGACATTGCAAGTGGCAGCAAGTCGGCAACCTTCACCGTGACCCTCGACGACCCCGACAAGACCAAGAACGTGACCTACATCTATCCTGCAGCAATGGCCGGAAGTACTGACGTAGACTATACCAAGCTCAACTCGCAGGATGGCACGCTAGCAAGTCTCCAGACTAAATACGACCTCTGCACGAAGTCTGGCGCATGGGCCTCTGACAACCTGCCCTCGCTGACGCTTGAGAACAAGCTCGCCATCCTGGCCATCAGTCTCAAGAATACCACCGACATCACCAGCACCATCACGGGCATGACCGTCAGCGACGGTACCAACACCTACACCGTCAGCCGCTCGGCAGCCGCAGGCCCCATCTACGTGGCCATCCAACCCACGAGCTCTGCTACCATCTATGTGACCGCCACCGACGGCACCAATGAATACGGTAAGACATTGTCCGGCAAGACCTATGCAGCAGACAACGGCTATCCCGTTACCTGGAACATGACGGAGCTGGAAAAAGTGGTGTGGAACAGCACCAATGTGTTCAATAGTAGTAATGAGGGTGTCACAATCTCGATGTTTAATGAACTAGCAAAAACTTTTGAAGGTGTAACAATTTCATTTACCGGAAGCGGAGCGGCCAGCCATTTTTATCTCTATGATGAAGGGTTGGGGAGCCAGCTCCTTGTAAATGGGGGTCAAGGTGGTGCATTTACATTCACCGCACCTAGCGGCAAGATATTCACAAAGATTGAAATTATTAATAGTGTAGCAGTGACCTTTACACCATACGGTGATTGGACAAAACCTGAAAATAATAAGATTATGTGGAGCGGTGCTGCTTCAAGCACGGTGACTCTTGCCGCGTCGGGTTTTGTAAACTGCCCGAATGTCACCAGCATCGTATATACGATGATGAATGAGTAAGAATAGTTATGGGTAAGAGGCACCTGGGGTGAGATCTGGTCTCTTTGATCTGTCCCCCACCAAAGCTAAGAATAGAGAAACGGAAGTCAGCGTGGCTTCCGTTTCTTCGTGTCTGTCACCCTAGTCATGGGGACAGTCCCCCATGACTATCTCAACATACTACTCAAAAACTTAAATGTCCAAAGTGAATAAGTTATAACTGGAATAAAATCCCAAAATCCCAACTTTCCCTGAAAACGACAAATAATTCCGCAGATATTTGCAAATATCACAGAAATGCCATATCTTTGCAGACAGAAATCAAACCATAACAATATATGATGATTAAAAACGATAAACGAAAGATATACCAAAAGCCCGCGATGCGGGTCTTCGACTTGCAATCCCGCCCGACGATCCTCGCCGGCAGCGGTGAGAAGGATGGATACCCCGGGGTGCCGTGGTAGACAACTGAACTGAGATTATTTACCAATTAAACCAACAAGACAATGAGTAACAATCACGATATTCATCAGTTGCTTACGATATTGATTTCGTTTATCGCAGCACTCGGCGTACTGACAGCCTGCTCTAACGACGACAATACCGTTTCCGCCTCTCAGGCTCCCGTTTACAGTGTGAACATATCTGCTACGATTTGTGGCGAAACGCAGACCCGCGCCGTGACGTTCGGTACCGACGGCGGAACCGTCACCAGCACCTTCGCCGAGGGCAACAAGGTGTATGTCTACAACGAGACACGCGGCGCCTTCGCCTGCAATGCCAGCGGAACCGCAATTCCCCTGACGCTGGCAGCCACAGACATCTCTGCTGACGGCAAACACTGCACGCTGAGTGGCGAACTTACGTTCCATAAGTGGGTGAACAAAGCCTGGACACCCGTTACCGACATTTCCTCCACCGACACATACTCTTTGTTCTACCAGATGAACGATTGTAATCCGAAATACCCGGGTGATTCGCAATTTTACTACTTCGGTGAATATGGTACTGATCTTAATGGCAGTGCCTCCCAAACCTCCAATTTCGACTTCGCCGAGGTTCGGAATGTGTCGCTCACGCTAAGTGGCAGTTCGCTCTCAGCCAGCGGTAGCGTCAAGTTCCAGAACGTGCAGTCGATGTTCCGCCAGCGTCTCACCTTCGCCGACAACAATGGCAACGCGCTTGCCACACAGCCCACCATCACAAAGCTGACCATCAGGTCGAAGAACAGGACGCTTGTCAATTATTACAAACCACTAGATGGAGATGACACCTACGACACGGACTATGACCTTGTCATCAATAACCCCGATATCGACGCTAACGGTGACATTTATCTCGCCCTCTCCTTCCATTATGCGGACGATGCTGCCAAAACCGGCGACCAACTTATCTTGATCGCCGAGGCCAATGATGGCCGCAAATTTACATGCACCAAAGACGCACCAAGTAGCGGATTTGTGAATGGTAAGTACTACTACGGATCTATGACTCCGACACCACTGTATGACGTCACCGTTACCGATGTTAATACGGGAGAAATTTTGTCGCCCACTGGCTACATATACTATCTGTCGTCTGATAAAATCTACAATGTCAGCGGCTCGGGCAACTACAGTATCCAAGGCTATAACAACAGCTCGAATATCAAGGTGATAATTGCGGATGGAACGAGGTTGTCAATCATTGCCAACATTGGTGAAATCGTCCTTGAAGGCAACGTCACTGTCACCGGACCAATAATGAGATCTCATTATAATTTTTACACGCTGATTAGCGGCTCCGGCATGCTGACCTTCAACGGAACTTTTGCTGTTGGCCAATGGCGAATTGATCCTGATCAAGTCTGTCTCCGTATCATTATTACCAGTTCATCAATATTCCCAGAGGGCGTTAAGACCGAAGACGGTACGAGCGATGTCAGTTATGTAGAAAACGACGGCTACAGGGTTTATGGTCACAGCTCCGGTGGCGGCCCTGGCGACCCTCCTGAACATCTGTAACAGAGCATTGGTTCTAATGCCCATACAAAATCCCCCCGAATGTAGTCATGGGGGCACCTGGGGTGAGGTCAGGACTCATTGATCTGTTCCCCAAAGATGAGAATAGAGAAACGGAAGTCAGCGGCTTCCGTTTCTTCGTTTCTGTATAGATCAAGGGACGGTTCTCTGATCTGTTTTAAAGATAAAACCAGGAAACGGAAGTCCGCTCTGGCGGAATGATACAGGGCAGGAACTGCGACGGTGCGGTTCCTGCCTTTTTGGGGATCACATAACGCAGGGACGGTTCTTTTGTTACAACGGGAGAACCGTCCTTTTTGATTGACTTTGATTGAGAATATAATTTTTCTGCTAAATATTAGGAAATTCCAAATAAAGTCCGTATCTTTGCAGCGGAATTCACATGTTGAACTTTAAATTTAGATGCTTATGAAGAATAAAAAAGCAAAAAAAACGGCAAAAAGTTGCTCAGTTGATAAACTTTTCATATCTTTGCAGCGATGAAGAAAGAAAAAAACATGGAGATCTTTGATGTGGATGCGCAGTTGGATGTAGCATTTGGGAAAGAAGGTACTCCTGAACGTGCAGCAGCCGAAGAAAGGGCCAACGCCTTCTTTACCGGACAGATTATTGAAGATGCACGAAAGAAGGCAAATATCACCCAGGAAGAACTGGCTGCGAGAATTGGAACCAACAAGTCATACATCTCACGCGTTGAAACAGGACGCACGGAGCCTAAAGTATCGACCTTCTACCGCATCATCGCCGCCCTCGGTCTTACGGTAGAACTCACTCCTGCAGTATAATATCACAAAGGCTTCAAATTAGTAAGCGAAGACTGTGCGCACACAGGCACCCATACTCAGGTGCCTGTCCCCATGACTAGAGGAGGAAATGAAGAAAAGGCATCCGTTTTAACTTTTCTTTATTGTTTTCTTTTTGAAATTTGAGGCAGATTTACTAACTTTGTAGCCGAGATTTATGATAACGTTTTACGATCACAGGGGGACATCCCCCGTGAGGTGGGCTTTATCTTTGCAACAAATTATAAAGATACAATAATTAAAAGCATTTACGAATGAAAAGAATTTGTTTTTTACTACTTGTGATGCTGGCATTGCCGACAGGAATGCAGGCAGACGACATTGGTACGTCACCGGCAGGCCATACCGATGATGTGGTAAAGGGCGATGTCAACGGTGACGGCGTCGTCGACGCCGATGACGTAAAAGAGATCTCGAACATCATCATGGAGATCCCATCGGCTACAGCCATCATGCCTGAGAATGCCGACCTCAACGGTGACGAAATCGTGAATGTGACAGACATCGTGATGGTCATCGACCACATAGAGAAGGACGGCGGCACGCAGCCGATGATACCCGAAGGCGCTATCAATGGTAAGTTCACCATCAATGCCAGCGGCAACAAGGTTTATTTCTCCAAGGGCAACCTGCAGTACGTCGGCAGCCAATGGAAGTTCGCCGACAACCAATGGAGCTACCTAACCTCTCAGCCCGACGGCAATCGCGACCTGTTCGGCTGGGGTACGGCAAACAATCCTGATCAGACAAGCACAGACAACTCTGATTATCCTACATTCACTGACTGGGGCACCAATATGGGCTCTGGCTGGCGCACGCTGACCAGCGCTGAGTGGGCTTACCTGTTCAATACCCGCACTAATGCCTCTTCGAAGTATGGCCATGGTAAAGTTAATAATGTCAACGGCGTGATTATCCTTCCCGACAGCTGGACGCTACCCACAGACCTTACCTTCACCGCCGGCAACAGCGCTTGGGCCAACAACTACACAACCGAAGAGTGGTCTCAGATGGAAGATGCCGGTGCTGTGTTCCTGCCGGCTGCCGGCAGGCGGAAAGGTTCCTCGCTCTTCGATGCTGGGGCGGGCGGCTACTACTGGTCGTCGTCGGGTAACACGACCGGCGCCTACTACGTACACTTCTACAGTGGCAATCTGTTTTATCAGAGCTACTACAGTCACTTCGAGGGGTACTCGGTGCGTCTGGTTCGCATAGCCGAGTAGAGAATTATATCTCCCTTGTCCGTCCCTACGGGCAGGACGCGTAAGAGGATCACTGCAGCCATGGCTGTCACCGAGGGGGTGCCTCGCGGCAGGGGGCTCGCAGCCCCCGAAAGCGTCTGCTTACTCAGTATCTCATTCCGTTAGCGATTGCAAACATAGTAACTATGGCTGTCAAAATGACTAACAAAACGCGTTTTATGAGTCGATAGTGTTAAATTGTGAGTCGATAGTGTTAAATTGTGAGTCGATGTATTCGATTTTTTCTTATCTTTGTAGCAAAATAGAATAAAATCATTAAAAACCAAATAAGATATGAAGAAAAAGCTTCTTTATATAAAGCCTGTGATGCAGGTGGGGCTGCGACGTGCCTCTTGCGTGTATAAACCAAATAGATTATTAACATATAAACAATAACATTATGAACAAGACTAAACGACTACTCATTTCTATGCTCACCCTGCTTTGCTGCTGCACGGGGATGTGGGCAGTAGGTGAGTTAAATGGTGTATTTACCATCAGTGCAAGTGGCGGCAAGGTGCAGTTCTCGCAGGGTAATTTGCAATACCAGGCATCTACTAATACTTGGCGTTTCGCAACGAATCAGTATGACTACATTGGCAATGCCGCTGGTAACACCTCTCCGTCTTCAACTCAGACGGCATGGATTGACTACTTCAACTGGGGAACCAGTGGTTATGACCATGGTGCAAACTGTTACCAGCCTTGGAGCACCAGCACAACCCGCAGTGATTATTACGCCTATGGTTCAAGTTCTAAAAACCTCTATGATGCCAAGGATAATAATTCCATGCGTGGTAAGGCAGACTGGGGCTATAACGCTATCAGCAATGGCGGTAATACCGAAAACAGTGGCTGGCGTGTTCTGACCAAGGACGAGTGGGCTTATTTGATCAACACCCGCAGCGAAACCTACAGATATGCCAAGGGAACGATACATGGCACGAACGGTTTGATGCTTTTCCCTGATGGGTTCACTCTTCCTACAGAGGTTAGTATCAGTAATGCCAACACGGCAGGTGCCAGTTACACATCTTATAGCGATGGAGACTGGACTGCACTGGAAGCGGCAGGTGTAGTATTCCTGCCTGCCACAGGATTGCGAAATGGAACAAGTGTACCAGAGTCAGAGAAAGGATCCGTTGGTAATTATTGGTCGAGCACTTACATGAATGCAGACTGCGTATATAACATCCGTTTTGATGGCAGTTCATTAAACCTTGTAAACGACGGTGACCGACAAAATGGCTTCCCAGTCCGCCTAGTGAAGGATTATTTGCAGCAGGACGGCGAGGGAAACTTTCTTATTGGCTCAGTGCAGAACTGGAAGGACTTTGCAACGCTTGTCCAGACCACTCCGACTGCTAATGCCAAGATGATAGCAGACGTAAACCTTGGTGACGACCAGACGGTGATAGGTGGCGTCTATAATGGTAGCACACTCTTTTATCAAGGAACCTTTGACGGTCAAGGTCACACTTTGACTATTGCCTATGATGTTAAAAGTGGAGATGGAGAGAGGTTCACGACTCCTTTCTCACTCTTAGATGGGGCAACCATCAAAAATCTACACTTGGATGGAACCGTTAATTCAACCTATGCATACGGAGGTTCTATTGCAAGTATATTAATAGGAACGAATACAATAGAAAATGTATGGAACTCTGTGACTGCTGTTTGTACGAAGGGAGGCTGGGTCCAGATGGGAGGATTCATCGGCGTGCTTGGGAGTGGCGCTACTACTATAAGCGACTGCCTATATACAGGAAGTATTACTCATAATGGTGGCTATTCTGGTTATTTCAATGGAGGATATGGACCTGAGCCTACTGTAAATAATTGTCTTGTTCTTGGCGCATTTACAGGAGAATTCGGATTCAATGGATCTTACAATAACTGCTATTGCAAACATGCTTCAACAACTGGTGTAACACAACCAACGGATGCTCAATTGTCTGATGGCACGACGGCAGCAGCATTAGGTTCTGCTTGGGTGCAGGATGCTGTTTCCAGAGAACCGAGGTTAGACCTGTTTATGGCTACGACCAGTCTGACAGCGAATGAGGGAAAGACTGGCGAATACTGGTCAACCTATTACGATGGCGCGAAGAGTAGTATCGCCGATGCGAACACGACGGTCTATACGGGCAAGGTGAATGGCGACAAGATTGCCCTGACGGAAATTACCGACAAGACGATTCCGGCTGGCAATGCCGTCATTCTGAAATCGACCGCAGCCAGCGTGACGCTGACAAAGACGTCGGCAACGGGTACATTGGCCGACAACGACCTAAAGGGCGTGGATGTGGCAACAGCCAAGACGAATGTCTATTGTTTGAACAAGAACGGAACCGTTGTGGGATTCTATAAATACACAGGCGATGTTCCAGCCCACCGTGCTTATATCGAATCGATTTCAGGTGCCCGTATGTTCAGCTTGGGCGATGGTGATGCAACCGGAATTGTTTCGATGGAAGAGGGTAGAGGTATTAAGGAAGATGGCACTGGCGAGTGGTATAGCCTCGACGGTCGTCAACTCAATGCCCAGCCCACTCGCAAGGGCATCTACGTGAAAGATGGAAAGAAAGTAGTAATCAAGTAAAATGAAGGAGGATATCGCTATGACACAGAATACGACAAAGAAAACATACGAGAAGCCTTCGATGAAGGTTTACTTACTGAACTTGCATCCCTCACTGCTTGCTGGCTCACCCGATCTGCCCACAGGCAATGACTGGCCCGATGGCAATCCTAAGCCTTGGTAAATGGTAGCAAAAAAACTCGGACACATTGGGGTCAGGCACCTCTGTGACATGTATATCATAAAAATGACCGACATCCTCTCGATGCCGGTCATTTCTTTAGAATACCAATGGTCCGTAGCCCATGCAGCTCGTGGTCGTGATGGCCGTCAGGAAGGCCGTGAGCGGAGAATAGTCATGGGGACAGGCACCCATACCCAGGTGCTGGGGTGAGGTCAGGACTCATTGATCTGTTCCCCAATAGTCATGGGGAAAAACACACGTGTAAAAGTAATACTTTTTGGGGACACTACAAAATTAATGAGGGGTTTTGTTGTAAGTTTTGGGGAAAATAGCTATCTTTGCAGACGAAATTATAAACCAACCAACAATGAAAAAGAAAAGAGACTACGAGAAGCCCTCGATGAGGGTGTATGAGTTAAGGCAACGGACTCAACTGTTGCAGGCCAGCAAGAGGGATTACGAACCTGCGACCTGGCCTTAAACGAGTGACTACTTCCTTAAAACAATGAAGACAATGAAAAAGTTATTCCTATATATGATGATGATGGCTGGCATGACGGCCTGCACAAACGAGGATAACATCGTACAGAATCAGCAGCCCGCAGCCCCGCAGGCCCCGGTCTATCAAGTCAGCATCCCCGCCACGATAGGCGATGGTGCAGCAACAAGAGCCGTAGAACTGGGTACGGGCGACAAGGCAGGATGGCTCGTCAGCACGTTCAGAACCACGGACCACATCGCTGTTTACTGGGGCACTACGCAGGCTACTGATGACCAAAACAACCCAGTCTGCCTGCATGCCGATGCAGACGGCAAGACAGCAAACCTTATAGGCACGTTGACCTTCTACGAACAACAGGCCAATCCAGATCCGGAATCAGTTGACCCTATTTTTATTCCACAGGAGTTACCCGTCGACCAATACCTGCGCTTCGTCTATAACAGTAAATGGGGGATCACATTTTACACCAATCAGACAGGCACCTTCGCCGGATTGGACAATTACGACTTCGCTATAGCCGATGATGTGAAGATTACTGCCATCAGCGGCGATGAAAATGGTTACACCCTCACCACGACGGATGCTCATTTTAAGAATACCCAGTCGATGTATAAGTTCACCTTCACGGGACTGCCTACGGGCGTTGGCGTGAAGAGCGTCAGTATTTCTTCGGCAGGCAATCATCTTGTGAATCGATACATTCCATACTCAGAATACAACGATCATACACCTATAACCATCACCCTCGATGATGCCGCACGCGAGGCCAATGGTGCGGACGTGGTGTATGCCGCCCTGCGGTTTGATGCCCTCGCCGAAGGCAAGAGAGACAATATCGCCTTTACCGTGACGGGCACCGACGAAAAGACTTACATAGCCACGAAGGACTCACCCGAGGGCGGATTCCAGAATGGCAAGTATTACACCTCAACCATCGAGGTCTATCCCCAAAACGTCAACCTCAGCACCGTAACACAAACCGACGGGAGCGGCGTGAAATACTACGCTGCCCAGAACGGGCAGATACTCATTGGCAAGTTCAGCGGCGACGGTGGTTACATCACCATTGCCGACGGTGCGACGGTGACGCTAGCAGGCGCGGATATCATTGAGCCTGACTACGTTTCCAGTCCTCCTTATTATGCTTGCGACCATGCGGCCATCCACTGCCTGGGCAATGCCAATATTATCCTGGAGGACAAAGCTAGCGGGTCGGGAAATGAGGTTTACAACCGTGCTAAAGCTGGACAATTTAGTGATTGGCCCGCCGTCTATGTGCCTCAAGGCAAGACACTCACCATCAGCGGCACGGGCAAGCTATGGGCGAATGGCGAAAATAGCTCCGGTGGCGCCGGCATCGGCGGCGGTAAGAATATCAACTGCGGCAACATCACCATCAGCAGCGGAATCATTCCTGAGGCCAAAGGAGGCACTGGCGCTGCCGGCATCGGCGGTGGCGACAACGGCTCTTGCGGCAACATCCTTATCTGCGGCGGAACAATAGGCAGCTACGGAGCAGCAGACTATGATGGCGCTGGCGCCGTTGGTGGCGATAATGCTCCTGGTATTGGCAACTTAATTGGTAACTGCGGCACCATCACCATCACCGATGGCATCACCTATGTCAAGGTAAAAAAAAGTAGTAGAGCTATTTATTTTATCGGTGGGGTTCGTTGCGGCACTGTGACCATCAGCGGCCAAGAAATGGTTAGTGAAAGGCTGAAAAGTGGTGATAACGGATATATCGGCAACCTGTTTTCAATATGTGATGGCAAACAATGGGAATTAAGACCCTAAAAACGCAACACAACGTTCCACCATAGTCATGGGACAGATCCTGGGGTGAGGTCAGGACTCATTGATCTGTTCCCCAAAGATGAGAATAGAGAAACGGAAGTCAGCGGCTTCCGTTTCTTTTTTATTTTTCGCCCGATATTTGCAGCCAAAAAACTTGCATATTTCGGGATTTTTTTGTATCTTTGCAGTTGTAATAATGATTAAAATAACCCTAGTAATTCACCATTTAAAACATGTAAGATTATGAACAAGACAGTTAGAAAGATCCTTCAGGTGATCAGTTATTTCATCGCTGCTATTCTGGGAGCGGCTGGCGGTTCCGAGCTGATGTAGACTTACGACGCCATGGAAAACAAAGGCTTCAAAATCTCTCAGTACGCCTGTGCGGTGCTGCTCATCGTGAGCAGTATCGCGCTGGTGACTTATCAGGTCATCGAGATCGACGATGTGGCGGCAGGGTTGCTCTATTACGTGGCGCAGTCGTTCCTGTTGGCTGGCTCGATCTTCGGCCTCGACCAGTATATCAAAATCATTAAGAAACAATACCATGAAAGAGAATCTAAATGAAACCTGGCTCTCGTCTCATTTTAAGCTGAGCGAGTTTCTGAACGTTGGAAAATACCCCGACAATAAACCTACATTACAGGATGTGGCAAACATGACCTATGGCTGCATCATGTTGTTAGAGCCTGCCCGTCAAGTTGTAGGCCCGATCATCATTAATTCGGGCTTCCGTTGCGAAGCCGTCAATCGCAGGGTAGGGGGTGTGCGCAACTCCCAGCACCTCGTCGGCCAGGCTGCCGACATCCGGCCGCTCAACCCACAACAGTTCCAAAGCCTCGTTGACTTCCTCAAGTCGTGGGAATATACCGACCAGCTGCTGACGGGCCCGGGCTGGCTCCACGTCTCGTGGAACCCCTTCCGACCGCCCCGCAGACAGATCCGAATCGGGTACTATAAATAACACGAAAAAAGTTGCTAAAATATTTGGTAGTTTCAGAAAAAAGTTGTACCTTTGCATCGTGTAAGAAAGGTTGATAAAACCTAGATTATAACAAGCGGGAGGCGGTGACCCGGAGTAGCTCGCCGCAGAAAGTCTGATACCATGAAAAACATTTAAAGTATGGCAAGATCAGAAATTGCAATGGTCATCAATCTTCGACAGAACAAGAACGATGACTCGACGGCCTACGGTAAGTACTTCGCCGAGGTCGACTCCAAGGAGCCCCTGAACCTGAAGGGTCTCGCAA
>JAEEGI010009360.1_pt1 | contig 21475 bp, 14 predicted proteins | sample 8958751 | NCBI WGS metagenome assembly JAEEGI01 (sample SAMN16246545, study PRJNA631951) | gut metagenome | biome: gut microbiome; feature: rumen; material: KS-attached | host: Bos | place: Iran: Karaj | collected 2018-10 | reverse complement strand
CATCATCTACTGTCTCACGCGCAAGAAGGTGGAGGATTTGGCCGAGCTGCTCGTCATCAACGGCATCAAGGCGCTCCCCTACCACGCCGGGCTCGACAACAAGGTGCGCGCCGAGAACCAGGACAAGTTCCTCACGGAAGAGATTGACGTCATCGTGGCCACCATCGCCTTCGGCATGGGCATCGACAAGCCCGATGTGCGATTTGTGATACACTACGACATACCCAAAAGCATCGAAGGCTACTACCAGGAAACGGGGCGTGCCGGCCGCGACGGCGGCGAAGGGCGTTGCATCGCCTTCTACAGCGAGCAGGACGTGGAGAAGCTCTACAAATTCTTCTCCGACAAGAACGCCTCCGAGCAGGAGATGGCGCGCCAGCTGGTGCAGGAGATGGTCTCCTACGCCGAGAGTTCGGCCTGCCGCAGGCTCAACATCCTGCGCTATTTCGGCGAGAACTACGACGAGGCCTACTGCGGCAACTGCGACAACTGCCTCCACCCGCGCCCCAAGGTCGAAGCCAAGGAAGAGATGTCTCTCGCCCTCGAGACCATCGTCGCCATGAAGCAGGCCTTCAAGCCCAAGGACATCGTAGACGTCCTCATGGGCCGCAAGAACACCAACACGCGCTCCTACCACCTGGACCGCCTCGAACAATACGGTGCCGGCACCGACCACGACGACCTCTTCTGGAAAGCCGTCCTGCGTCAGGCCCAGTTCGAGGGACTCGTGCAGAAAGAGGTGGAGCAATACGGCGTGCTCAAGCTCACCCCCGCCGGACACAAATTCCTCAAGAACCCGTACTCCCTCTACGTCACCCCCGACCATGACTACAACGCCGCCGCCGAAGACGACGAAGAGGAGCTCATGGCCAACGCCGGCGGCGCTTCGGCCGCAGGCGACGAAGCCCTCTACGTCCAGCTCAAGAGCCTGCGCCGCAGCATAGCCACCCGCGAGAAGATTCCCGCCTATGCCATCTTCGAGGACACCTCGCTCAAAGACATGACCCTACAGTACCCGTGCACCGTCGAAGAGCTCTCCCACTGCTCCGGTGTAGGCATCGCCAAAGCGCAGAAGCACGGCGGCCCCTTCATCGAACTCATCAAGCAGTATGTCGAAGACAACGACATCGAACGCCCCCAGGACATTGTCATCCGCTCGGCGGCCAACCGGTCGGCCAACAAGGTCTACATCATCCAGAGCATCGACCGGCGCAAGAGTCTCGAGGACATCGCCGCCGGCAAGGGACTCACCATGGACGAACTGCTCACCGAGATGGAGCATATCATCTCCAGCGGCACCAAACTCAACATTGACTACCATATCGAGGAACAGATTGAACCCGAACACCAAGAGGTGTTGATGGACTACTGGCGCGAGTCGGAGAGCGGGTCGCTCGACGAAGCCTATGCCGAATTCGAAGACGACCCCGACTACACTCAGGAAGAGATACGCCTCATGCGCATCAAATTCCTCGCCGACGTCGGCCATTAACCCACTCCACCCATGCGACACATGGCACACCGGCTCTTCTTGCTTTTGCTGCTGACAGCAGCAACGCAGGGAGCTTTGTCGCAATCCTTCCAATCCTTCCAACTCATCAACCACGACACCCTTCACATCACCAATTGCCACGGCGAGCCGTTCCGCATCACTCAGTCGCAGTCGACCGGAGTACTCTCCGAATCGCTCGACGCCTATATCCTCATAGAGACCAACGGGGTGCCGTTCGATGTGCTAACATATATGACACAAGGCAACGCCACAAACCGCATCACTTTCAAAATATGGGACGGTGACTCGGCCACAGGCACCTTGATTACCGACTTCAGCGGATTGACTCTCATGCCAACGACCGTCACCGTCTTCAGCGGACGGATGACAGCCCACCTGTATCGCGCCGACTCCAGCGACATCAATTTCTCCTTCGAACTCGACTGGTACAATAACCCGTCGTTCGCCTCCTCCTGTCTCAACGACATCGACTCCCTCCGCGTCACCCAGCTCACGAACACCACCGCCCGGCTGCAATGGGCCTGCCCGGTCAGCCCCTGCCAGCTACAATACGGCAACACGACACTTACCATCTACAACCAGGACGCCTTCCTGACCGGGCTCGTCCCCGACAGCGAATACACCGTCACCGTGCTGCCCTACTCCGACCTTGACCGCCCCTGCTGCGCCCGCACCATCACCTTCCGCACCGAATGTGACCCCTACATCGGCTGTCCCGACTTCACCGACTTCCAAAGTGGCTCGGTGCGCGCTTATTACGGTGAGTTCTACTCCCCCTATGAAAACATCGGATTTGTCAACCTAGGGAGCACCCAGGTCGACAGCCGCCATACCGTCCACACCGACACCACCGAGACCGACCCCTGCACCGGAGGCTTGCTGCGCACCGTTTGTCCCGGCACGCGTTCCTCGGTCCGACTCGGCAACTGGAATGCCGGCAGCGAGGCCGAAGCCCTCGAATACTACCTCTACATCGACACCAACCTCTACGCCTTCCTGCTGCTGCACTATGCCGTAGTGCTTCAAAACCCGGACCACGGCTCATCCGAACAGCCCCACTTCACGATGGAGATACGCGACTATGGCGGCAATGTCATAGACCCCATCTGCGGCAGGGCCGACTTCGCTGCCAGCTCCTCGCTGGGATGGAACTCCTACGGAGCACACCAGAACGTGTGGAAAGACTGGACCACCCTGGGATTCGACATGACGCCCTACCACGGCCAGACGGTCAAGGTGCGCTTCACCACCCGTGACTGCCGGCAGGGGGCCCACTACGGCTATGCCTACTTCAGCGCCGAATGCAGGCTCAACAGCGCCACCACCGAATACTGCGGCGAGACCGAAGTCAACACCATCACCGCCCCCGACGGATTCAACTACCTCTGGTACTACAACAACCCGGCCGACACCGTCTCCACAGAACAGAGCGTCACCTTCACCAACACCGACGCCCTGCTCCATTGCCGCCTCATCTCCAAAGAGAACCCCACCTGCTACGTCACCCTCAACACCTATGCCGGCCACCGCTGGCCACAAGCCGTCATCGACACCCTCGCCACCGAGTCGCTCGGCTGCGACGGATACAAGGTCTACTTCATCAACCGCAGCGTCGTCACCAACGACAACGGCGACACCGTCGACTGGCACTGCGAGACGGCCCGCTGGTACTTCGGCGACGCCTACATGTCCTATAGCTACACACCCCAACACATCTATCGCGACTCGGGCGACTACATCGTCACCCTCATCTCAGGCATAGCCAACAACTCGTGCCGCGACACCACCCACTTCACCCTCCACATCCCCGACTTCTACATCCCGGCCCTCAAAGACACCTTCGCCTGCGACACCTTCTGGATCAACGACGTGGCCTACCCCACCGACGGCCTCGGCCCCTCCTACCGCGTGCACCACGCCGACGACTGCGACACCCTCTACACCCTCAACCTGCACATCCTGCCCTCGCCGCACTACGAGATGCCGCCCGACACCTTCTGCTACAGCGCCACCTACAGCTGGCGCAACCAAACCGCCGGCGACCCACACATCACCGACACCACCTCCTATCGCCTCGTCGACCGTCTGCTGGCGGCCAACGGATGCGACTCCACCATATCCATACGCCTCGTACAGCTGCCGCCCGACCGCATCGGCATCAGCAGTCAACCCGACTGCTCCAACAAGCGATACACCCTCACCGCTTCCACCGACCTGCCCTACCTCAGCTGGTCCTCCATGCCCCACGACACCAGCCTCGACGGCCACGAATCGGACCGCACCCTCCTTGTCGCCCCTGCCTCCACCACCATCTACACCGTCACCTCCGACCACCGCGACACCCTGTACTGTCCCACCTCGGTGGCACTCACCCTGCAACCCACTGAGTTCCCGCAGGCTCAACTCGCCGTCAACCCGGCCATCCTCACCTACGAGCACCCCGAATTCGACGCCCACGACCTGAGCCGCTACGCGTCGCGCCAATGGGGTCTCCAGACCTTCCCCGGCAACGGCGACACCCTGTTCCTGGCCGAGCCCTCGGCCCACCTCCACTACACCCTCGACAACTTCGACATCGACAGCCTCAAGGTGATACTCACCGTGATCGACAACTACTGCTACGACACCACCCACCTCACCTTGCCCTTCGTCCGCACCTCGGTGTGGGCACCCAACGTCTTCACCCCGTCGGAAGATGCCAACCGCCTGTTCGCCCCCCTCGCCCGCGGCCTGCTGGCCACCGAGCTGTACATCTACGACCGTGCCGGACGCCTGGTATTCACCACCCAGAACCTCGGACAAGGATGGGACGGCACCAGCGACGGACGCCCCTGCCCCCAGGGCACTTATGTCTGGTTGCTCCGCTACCAGGCCGCCGACTACCCCGACGTGTGGCGCACCACCTCCGGGTCCGTCACCCTCATCCGCTGACCCCTCGCCTCCCTTACAGCATCCTGTTCTGGCCAGACACCCCCCAAAGTCGGCAGCTGGTATAGTAGCCACATGCTACCGAGAACTGAAAGTTTTTCGCACCGTATAAGGTTTTTTTACTATCTTTGCCGATTATATATACTATATATGAAACACAATAAACTATTGTCATTCTTGGCACTGGCCTTTGTCGGCTTGCTGACGGCACAGGCACAGACGGCCCTCCCGGCCGATTCGGTCGATGTGCTTGACTACGACGTGTGGGTCGACCTGAGTGCCGGCAAGCCCTTCGCAGGCGACGCCACCCTGACCCTGCGCCTGACGGCCCCTTGCCAGTCGCTGGCCCTGAGCCTCAGCGGCACGGCCGACAGCATCTGGCTTGACGGTATCGCACTCGACACCGCCGACCTCGATGCCATACCCACCGCCACCTATGCCGCCGGCGACACCATGACGGTACGCGTCAGCTATCACGGCACAGGCCATGTGGAAAGCTACGGCTGGGGCGGATTCCATTTCGACAACGACATGACCTACAACCTCGGAGTGGGCTTCAACGAAGACCCCCACGTGATGGGACGCGTGCTGATGCCCTGCCGCGACAACTTCCACGACAAAGCCACCTACACCCTGCGCATACGCGCCAAGCGAGGCTGGACGGCCGAGTGCAGCGGCCAGCTGCAGAGCCGCACCATCGAGGCCGACAGCTTGGAGCACTCGGTGTGGCGCATCGCACAGGAGGTGCCCACCTACCTGGTCAGCGTGAGCCAGGCAGCCTTCCGCCGCCTCCATTCCAACGTGCATTCCACCTACGGCACCTACCCCCTGACGCTCGGCTACCGCGAGGGCGACAGCACGCTCGTGAAGAGGGCTTTCCGCGAACTCGACTCGGTGGTGCCGATGTACGAGCGCTGCCTGGGTCCCTACCGTTGGGGCCGCATCGGCTATATAGCCACCTCGAAAGGTTCGATGGAGCACGTCAACAACATAGCCCTTGCCAAGGAGTTTATGAACTCTACCGCCGAACGGGCACAGATGACCATCGCCCATGAGTTGGGCCATGCCTGGTTCGGCAACCTCGTCACCTGCCGCACCGAGGCCGACATGTGGTTCAACGAGGGCGGCGCGTCGTTCTGCAGCGAGTTGGCTATGGAGGCCAACAAGGGTCGTGCGGCTGCGCTGAAATACTACCAGACCAACCTCGAATCGGTGGTGCGCCAGACGCATGTCACCGACAACGGCTACCGAGCCCTGAGTCCGATGCCACACCTGTACACCTATGGTTCCACTACCTACGACAAAGGGGCCCTCGTGTGGCACTCGTTGCGTGGCTATCTGGGCGACAGCGTCTTCTACAGTGCCATGCAGCGCTTGATGAGCGAAAAGGCCTTCTCCACCGTCGACGCCGCCGAGGTGCGCGACTCACTGAGCGCCTACACAGGTGTCGACCTCACCGATTTCTTCCAGTTCCACGTCTTCACCCCGGGATTTGTCGACTACCACCTGCACCTCGACGAGCCGGGCTGCATGGGTAACGAGGTGGGCGTCTTCGTGCGCCAGCAAGGGGTGGGCACCACCGCCACTCCGGCCTCCAGCCGCGTACCCGTCACCTTCTTCTCCTCCACCGGCGACACCGCCAAGCGCGTCCTTGCTTTCCAAGGGGCCGAGTGGTACGAGATAGTCAGCCTGCCTTTCGAACCGAGCCACTACGTCCTCGACTACGACTGCGAGCTGTCCGATGCCGTCACGCTGGCCGAATTCAAGAAAGGGAGTGCCAAGTCCAATGTGGCGGCCCACGTCAAGGTGAACGGCTCCCTGCCGGAGGACGGCTCCATCGTCGTGGAGCACCACTGGGGCCATCCGTGGGACCTCGACACGCTGACGGGCCTCCACCGAGCCACCAACCGCTACTGGGTGGTCAGCGCCCCGCATAGCCAATACTTCGGCCTGCAGATCGACTTCCGCTTCGTGCGCGACGGCAATGTCAACAGCAACTTCGCCGACCTCGACCATGGATTCTTCAACTGGATTGCGTCGCTCGACTCGATAGTGGTGCTCTACCGCGAAGGCTACGGTCATCCCTGGCAGGCTATCAGCCACCAGCGCTCCGACAACGACAACGAGGGCTGGTTCACAGTCGACAACATGCGCACTGGCGAATACACGCTGGCTGTGGTCGACACTGCCCTGCTCTCCATTGCCGACCCTCAGGCGTCGGCCTCCGGCACCCTTGCGCCGACCCTCTTCCCCAACCCCGTGGTGGCGGGCGACGAGCTCACCCTTCAGGTCCCCGTCGAAGGTTGCTTCACGGTGCGCATTTTCGACACCGCAGGGCGTCAGGTGTGGCGGAAACGCGCTTGCCGCACCGGCCGCAAAATCAGTCCCAGACTGGCTCCGGGAACTTATTTGGTCCGAATTGAAAATAATTGTGTATCTTTGCAGTCGAAATTGATAGTGCTATGAATAAGATAAAATTACTCTTCGCCGTCGTGCTGGCGGCCCTCACGCTGAACGCCACAGCACAGTATTCGCAGTTGGGAAACAAGAACGAGTTCATGCTCAAGCTGGAACTCGGCTACGCCCCCTACATGGGTAACGTGGGCGAAGCCGGCGACCACGGCTTCAACATCACCAAATTCCACAACGCCGCGCAGTTCAATGCAATGGCGGGTGTCAATATCAGCCAGGACTGGTTCGTCGGTGGCGGCGCAGGCTTCTGCTACTACCACAACCTGATACAGGGCGAGGTGACGCCGATGATGGGAGCCAACGTCTTCGCCGACGTCGACTTCCGCCCCATCTGGCAGGGCCTCATGGGCCTCGACTACCAGCCCTCCACCATCAAGTGGGCCCCCATGGTGGGAGCGCGTGCCGGCGTAAGCCTCATCCTCAACCACCCCGACTACGGCTCGCCGATCACTCCGCTGATGGAACTCTACGGCGGCGTCAACTGGTATTACATGCACGGCCTGCGCAACATGCAGCACAACTGGCATTCCTTCTACGCCACCATCGGCGTCGCCTACCTGCAGCAGACCGTCTTCCTGCCTGTCCGCATCGGCTGGCGCTGGTAAATTCGAGACCTCGAGACTTCAAGACCCAAAGACTTTTAGACTTCTGGAACCATGCAATCCACCCGACAGAACAAGATATGCCGCTTAATACAGCAGGACATGGGCGACATCTTCATCCGTGAGATGAAGCCCGTGCTGGGACCGTCGCTCATCACCGTCACCGCGGTGCGCATCACGCCCGACCTCTCCATCGCCCGCATCTACGTCAGCATCATGCCCCTCGGCGGCGTCTCCACCGACTCCGTCATGGCGCTCATCCGTGAGAATACCGCCGACCTGCGTCGCCGGCTCGGCTTGCGCGAGGGCAAGCAGCTCCGCATCATCCCCCAGCTTGAGTTCTACCTCGACGACACGCTGGATTACATCGACAATATCAATCGCCTCTTGAAGCAGTGAAACTCGAGTCGTTCATCGCCGTACGCTATCTCTTTGCCCGTCAGAAAAAATCCGCCGCTAAGGGACGCTCGGTGGTAACGATTATCTCGTGGATATCTCTCATCGGCCTCATGGTGAGCACAGCAGCACTCATCATCGTCCTCTCAGTCTACAACGGCATCGGCAACCTCACCAAGAGCCTCTTCGGCACCTTCGACCCCGAACTCGTCATCGAGCCCGCCCGCGGCAAGACCTTCCATACCTCCGACCTCCAACTCCCCCTCTCCGACATCGCCTCCCTCGACGCCGTCGAGGCTGTGGCACAGATGGTCAACGAGACCGCATGGCTCACCTACGGCAGCAACCAGGCCATCGTGCGCCTGCGCGGGGTTGACAACAACTACGGCCGCGTCACCGGATTCGACACGCTGGTGGTTTCAGAACTCGGAACTCGGAACTCGGAGGTGGCCGAAACGGACGATATATCCGCCCCCCAACCTCCGACCTCCGACCTCCGACCCCCAACCTCCGACCTCCACTACCTCTACCTGGGCGGCGAGATCTACTATACCCTCGCCATGCGGCCCCACTCCAACCACCCTGCGGCGGTGCACATCCCCAAACGGGGATCCACCTCGATAGGCTTCTCCATGGAGCAGGCCTTCAACACCGGCTACGCCTACCCTGCCGGCTACTTCTTCATCCAGCAGGACATCGACCGGCAGTACGTCGTCACCGACATCGACTTCGTACGCCAGCTGATGGACTACACCCCCGACGAAGTCAGCGCCCTCGCTCTCAAACTCCGTCCCGGGGCCAATGTGAAACGAGTGAAACGAACCCTCCTTAACTCCTTATCTCCTGCCTCCTCAACGCCTTTGACCGTCAAAGACCGCTACGACCAGCAGCCGCTCTACTACAAGATATTCCGTTCCGAGCGGCTCGGCATCTACCTCATCCTCTCGCTCATCGTCCTCATCTCCACCCTTTCGCTCGTGGCCTCCCTCTCGTTGCTCATCATCAACAAGCGACACGACATCTTCATCCTCCAGAGCATGGGGCTCACCCGCCAGCGTCTGCGGCGCACCTTCCGCACCGAAGGCATGCTCATCTGCGCCGTCGCGGTGGCGGCAGGTCTGGCCATAGGATTCCTCGTCTGCTGGCTGCAGCAGCAGTTCGGCATCATCCGCATGGGCGACGGCAACTTCGTCGTCAGCACCTTCCCCGTGGCCATGCGCCCCCTCGACTTCCTCCTCACCTTCCTCCTCGTCATGGCCATCAGCACCGCCTCTGTGACATTAACCGTACACCGCGCCAAGATATGAATACCCGAAGTCAAAAAGGCATAAAGCCGAAAAGGCATAAAGCCAAAGCGTCAAAGAGCCAAAGGGGAGTTGCCTTGCGCACCCTCGCGCTCCTCGCACTCCTCGCGCTCCCCGTCGTGTTCCAGTCGTGCAGCAGCAACGAGCACATGTACCGCCACAACCGCAGCCACTGCGACTGCCCCACCTTCTGATGACGACCGAGGAGAAATACCGCCGCATCCTGTCTAATCATCTTCCCGCACAGGCCGTCGGGGTGGTTTACGACTACCTCAACCTCCATCGTGTGCACTTCCACATCACCCGCGAGCGCACCTCCAAGTTGGGCGACTACAGGTGGCCCCAGCGCGGGCACGACTACCACGAGATAAGCATCAACGGCGACCTCAACCCCTACCTGTTCCTGATGGTCTTCCTACACGAAGCCGCCCATCTGGAGACGCACCTCAAGTACGACGCAGTGGCGCCCCACGGCCACGAATGGCAAGGCGAGTACGCCCGCCTCCTGGTCGCCCATGCCGTCCTCTTCCCGTCCGAGGTACAACCCCTCCTGCAGCGTTACACACGCCGCATACCCCTCAACCGCAGCCTCCTGCGCCAAATCGAGGAAATGCTGCACCACTACGACCCCGACTACCGGCCCGAAGAACACCTCACCCTCGACCGTCTGATGGCGGAAAAGGGCCACGCCGACGGCATCCGCTTCCGCCTCAAAAGCAAACCCGACATCCTCTTCGTGCCCCTCGAACGCCGACGCACACGCTGGCTCTGCCGCGACCTCGCCTCCGGCCGCCAATACACCGTCGCCGCCTCAGCCGAAATCATTAAAATTGAAAATTAAAAGTGGGTAGCAGATAGCCAGTAGTGTGTAGCATTTGACCACAATTTAATCCGTAAACTGTATACATCACCACTAACAAATACACACATTCATCGTCATCCGTCATTGTCACAGTCACAATTCGCACATTTGTCTTATCTCCTTAAACCTTAAACTGTAAACATTAAACGAAATGCACTGGATTATACTCATCGTAGCAGGTTTTTGCGAAGTAGGCTTCGCCTTCTGTCTCGGCAAAGCCAAAGGGCTCGTCGGACTCCCATGGTGGGAGTGGATGGCCGGATTCACCTTCTTCTACATCCTCAGCGCCGTGTTGTTGGCCAAAGCCACCGAAGTGTTGCCCATCGGCACCGCCTATCCTGTATGGACCGGCATCGGTGCCCTCGGCTCGGTATTGCTGGGCATCTTCGTCTTCCACGAACCCGCCACCTTCTGGCGTCTTTTCTTCCTCACCACCCTCATCATCTCCATCGTCGGCCTCAAAGCCCTCTCGCCAGAATAAAAGAGCCGAAAAGTCAAAGAGGCTGTGAGCCCTCAAGATCTTGATGTCTCGTCGTCCCGAAGTCTTGAGGTCTCGTTGTCTTGAAGTCTCGTTGTCTCGTTGACTCAGTGCCTCAGTCACCCAGCCACCCAGCCACCCAGCCACTCAAAATGCACGATGCAAATTATTTTATTCCCGTTTCGCTTTTTTTCGTATCTTTGCACTTTCAAATCCACAAAACAGAAACAATATAAACACATATTAAAGATGAAGATTTTAGTTCTCAACTGCGGAAGTTCGTCGATCAAGTATCAGCTGGTCGACATGGCAAACAACGCCCAGGTGATGGCCAAGGGCCTGCTGGAGCGCATCGGTTTGGAGATGGGTGAGTTCACCCACAAGTGGAACGGTCAGAAGCACTACGAGCAGGTGCCCATTCCCGACCACACTGCCGGCATCAAGATTGTCCTCAACGCCCTTATCGACCCGAAGATGGGCGTCATCAAGGACTTCAAGGAGATCGGTGCCGTCGGCAACCGCGTGGCCCACGGCGGCGAGACGTTCGACAAGAGCGTCGTCGTGACCGACGAGGTGATCGAGAAGATCAAGGCCCTCACCCCGCTGGCCCCGCTGCACACTCCCGGCAACCTGGCCGGCATCTACGCTATGCGCGAGGTGCTGCCCGGCGTGCCCCAGGTGGCTGTCTTCGACACCGCCTTCCACAGCACCCTGCCCCCGAAGAGCTACCTCTACGGAGTGCCCTACGAGTACTATGAGAAGTACGGCGTGCGCCGCTACGGCTTCCACGGCACGAGCCACAAGTTCGTTGCCGAGAAGGCCGCCAAGATGATCGGCCGCGACTGGAACGACCTGAAGATTATCTCCTGCCACCTCGGCAGCGGCGCCTCCATCTGCGCCATCGACCACGGCAAGAGCTTCGACACCACCATGGGCATGACCCCGCTCGAGGGCCTGCTGATGGGTTCGCGTCCCGGCGACGTAGACCCCGGCGTCATCGAGTTCATCATCAAGAAGGAGATTGTGGAGAACGGCAAGGACTGGAAGGACATCACCAAGATCCTCAACAAGCAGAGCGGTCTGGTGGGCATCAGCGGCGGCAAGCAGGACATGCGCGACATCCGCGCGGGCCGCGACGCCGGCGACGTGCGTGCCACCTACGCCTTCGACATGTTCGCCCAGCGCGTGAAGCGCTACATCGGCGGCTACATGGCCGAGATGGGCGGCTGCGACCTGCTGCTCTTCACCGGCGGCATCGGCGAGAACGCCTGGTTCATGCGCCGTCCTATCCTCGAGAACATGGAGTGCCTCGGCATCAAGGTCGACTTCTCGAAGAACGACAACGTGATGGGCGAGGACATCATCCTCTCAACGCCCGACTCGAAGATGGCCGTCGTGGTCGTCACCACCGACGAGGAGTACGTCATCGCCAGCGACACCTACGCACTGGTGAAGTAAATAGTTGACAGTTGATAGTGGGTAGTTGGTAGCACACGTACAGAGGCTACCCGCTACCCATTTTTACTACCCACAAAATAACAGCATTATGGAAGAAATACCCACCGTTCCCGACAGTCGTCCGCAGGTAGACAAGGGTGGGAATCTCTGGAAGACGCTTCTGCTCACCTTCCTCGGCACCACGATGTCCATCCTCCTCACCTTCGGCACCAGCCAGCTGGTGTCGCAGCACCGCCAGTCGAAAGACCGTAAGATGACGGTGCTGATGGTGATGGGCAGCGTCGAGAAGTTTGCGCAGAAACTGGATCAGAGGGCCAGGGAAATGGAGAATTACGACACTCTGGCCACCTATCTGTTGAATATACCTGTCGATTCGTTCGAAAGTCCTGAGTTCCAGCGCAACATTAGGTTGATAGGGACTCCTAGCGGTATCACCTACGACAAAACAGCCGAGTCGGTGTTCATCAACAATACGGCAAAATGGAGTAGCGCCAAATACTTTGACTTCATCAACTGGGCTGGGGTATGCTTCTACAACATGAGGGATATAGAGAACAAAAACAACGCTTATATTGAGGAATATGAAGCGGTTACGGATGATATATGGAACCATCCCGAGCTACGCCCCGGCAATTCAATGAAAGCCAAATACATGCGCGACAAGAAATATCGCGAGCTGCTCGAAGGAATGCATAATAAGGCGGCGTATTACCGATACCTTGCAGACAAAATGCGGGATCATAACCGCGTAAGCATGGAGATGATGGACATTAGCGAAGAGGAGTTGATGAAGTTTGTCGAAGACAATGAGTCCGTCGCCAAACTGAAAAATGAATCAAGGACACTGAAGCAGTACATCACCCCACCCCTCGACATCGACAGCCTCCCTGCCTTGGAGGAATGGATGGGAGAGTGACCTTATGCGGAAGGGGATTCCCCTGCTCACATGCTTGACACAGACAATCGAAAAAGGGTAAAATACCAGTAAGAACTATGAAGCGAATCGTACTTATCACTCTGGCCATGGCCTCACTCATGGCCTATGCACAGCATCAGCTGCCCAATCCCGGCTTCGAGCAGTGGGACGGCGGCAACACGTCGGAGCCGACGCACTGGAATTCCTTTGCCACATCGGACGGCAACTATGCCACCCTCGCCTCGTCGCCCCACCACTACCGCCGCAACGGCGGCCGGCCGGGGTCGCAAGGCAGCCATTTCCTGACCATCTACACCCAGTCCATCTTCGGAGTCAAGGCCAACGGCAACATGACCACCGGCCGCATCCACGCCGGCTCTATGTCGGCCTCGAGCAGCGAGAACTACAACTACACCCAGCGCAGCAATGCCGACCACTGCCAGCCCTTCAGGGGGACGCCCGACTCGATGTATGTGTGGGTGAGCTACTATGCCTCCAGCGCCAACTCGCAGGCGCAGGTGACGGCCATCCTGCATGGCGACAACGACTTCCGTGCACCCAACCAGGAGAACGACGCCTCGCTCTACTGCGGCAAAGCCGAGGCCCGCTTCACCCGCACCACCACTTCGGCACACAGCTACCAGTGGCAGCAGATGAAAGTGCCGTTCGTCTACAGCGGCAACACCGACGCCCGCTACATGCTGGTCAACATGACCACCAACGCCACCCCGGGCGGCGGCGACGGCGACGACTCGCTCTCGATCGACGACATCATGTTCGTCTACAGCTCGTGGCTCATCGGCATCAGCGTCAACGGCGTGCCCATCGCCGGATTCGACAAAGGGGTGATGGATTATGTGCTGCACGTCGACGACCTTGAGCATATCGAGATAGAAGCCCAGCCCGAAGTCGACGATGTCAACATCGCCACTGTGCGAGAGACGGTTGACGATAGCACCGTGCTCTACCAAATCGGCGTCACCGCCGAGGACGGCGTCACCTTCCGCCTTTACACCCTCACCCTCAGCACCAGCCAGAGCGTCGGCATCCCCCATTCCGACCTCCAACTTCCGACCTCCGGATTAACTATCTATCCCAATCCGACGGCCGATGCCGTCACCGTCGAAGCCGAAGGCCCGGTCTCGCTCCTGAGCCTGGACGGACGCACCCTTTGGCAACGCGACGTGCATGGCACCGCCCGCTTCGACCTGGAGCCCCTGCCGGCCGGCACCTACTTGGTGCGCTGCGGCACAGCAGTACGACGGATAATAAAGAATCGCTGACAAAAGGCCGCCGCCGCTTCTCTTGCGAGAAGCGGCGGCGCCTCTTTTTAATCGAAAGCCTCCCTGATGTGGCGCGGGATTCGGGGCACCCAGTAAACCAGGATAAGGACAGCGCCGACGAAGGCCAGGAACGATATCAGGTTGCGGGCCCAGCGCTGCAGGCGGAACTCGTTCCACTGCTGGAAGCGTGGGTAGAGGAAGTAGCCGTTCTTGCGGGTGGAAGGAGTAATCTTATATATCGTGTAGCGCACCGTAGGCCAGAAGCCGCGCTTGCCGTTGGCCAGCGTGTCGGCCAGGATGGCCTCGATGTCAGCCTGCTTGACGCCGCCATGGAGGTAGGCCACGCGCTCGGGGAAGTGCATCTTCAGGTCTTCGAGGGCATAGGTCTCCTTGCGCCCTTCGAGGGTGTAGGCGTAGTCAAAGGCGCTGGCGGCGCCGGTGGCCTGCACCGTGGGGCGTTTCTTCACCTGCTTGACCGACTTGACCGTCACGGTATCGCCCGAGGGCAGCAGCGTAGGATGCCCCACGGCGGTCTCCATCAGCGGTCCGTAGGCCAGGCTGCCGTCGCGCAGCTGCAGCAGGTATTGCTGGTTGGTCCAGTAGACGCGAGGCGAGTTGCCCTTGTCGAGCCTCTTCTTGTATACGCCCAGCACCGTGACCTTGGTGCCCACGGCGAGCTTCTTCTCCTTGCCGCCGTCGACGGGGCGCACGGTCTGCCCGGGGATGGTCACCTTCACCGTCTCGGCCCTTTCGAGGGCCTCCTGCTCGCTGATGGGCAGGAAAGTGAGACGGTCCATGTGCCACACGAGGCCGATGGCCGACACCGCCAGCACGAAGAGCAGCGTGCGTCCGACGAGGGGCCAGAGGTTGACGCGGCGGGTGACGGTGCGACGGGTGGTGGTGCGGGGACGGCGCACACGGTAGTGGCGGGGTTTGATGCCCAGCTCGTCGAGCATATTCCAGCTTACTTCACCATTCTCCTTATAGCAATAGCGGGCAAAAAGGATGGCCCATTTGCGTGCCTCCTTGCGGTCGCGCGGCACCCCGATGCCGAAGCAATAGTGGTAGGCCAGCACGCGCATCCCCTCCGTGTCGCCCTGTTCGGCGGCGCGGCGGTACCAGTAGTGGGCCTGGGGCTTGTCGGCCGGCAACCTGTAGTTCCTGCCGCGGCCGAAGTAATCCGCCAGATCGATCATGGCCGTCGTGTCGCCCGCCTCGGCGGCGCGAATCCACCAGCGGGCAGCCTCGTCGCGGTCGTCACGCATGTTTTTATAGCTGTACTCTGCACCGCGTCCGTTCTCCCAGGCCTCATAGACGCGGTTCCAGGCCGCCACGCCGTTCTGCTGCCAGTCGTGCGGCGTGCCGGTGGCACGGTGGATGCGCTCCAGCTCGGCCAGAGCCTGTTGTGCGCCCTCATTGCCCTCCACCTTGCGGTACCATCGCTTGGCCTCCTCGATGTCGGGGTCCACGCCGAGGCCGAATTCCAAGCATTGCGCCCAGTGGTAGACCAGTGTGTCGGAGGCCTCGTCCTGATAGTCGTCCACCGCCTCGCGCAGCCAGCGGGCGGCCAACTGGAAGTTGTTGACCGGCCGTTGGCTTTTGTAGAGATGTCCCAATCGCGCTTTCGCCCATTTGCTCCCCAACTCGGCGGCACGGGTCCACATCTGCGCCGCCAACTTATACTGTTCTCGGCCGTAGGCGATATCGCCCAAACTGTACCATGCAGGATTGTAGTCTTGGTCGGCTGCTTTGGCATACCAGTCAATGGCCTGGTCGATGTCCTGCTCCACGCCCTCCCCTTCTTCATAGCAGAAGGCAAGCTCATACTGCGCCAGATCGAACCCCATCTCGGCCGATATAGTAAAGCAGCGCACGGCCTCCTCATAGTCGCCTGCATCTTGAGCCTCAAGGCCCGCTCCGTACCAGTATCCGGAGTTTTTCTCTTCGTTGTTGTCGCTCATGGGTAGGGGGTGTTGGAGGTATTGTTTCAGGGTGCAAAGATAGTGATTATTTCCGATATGGCAAAAATAATTTGGCCGGATGGGGAAAAGTTCGTATTTTTGCAAATTGAAACAATACAACCACCATGGTACGCGAATATACAGACAAAGAGCCCGAAACTCCAAAGGTCAGCGAGCCCGCAACCGAGTATGGAACGGTAGCAAAGGAACATCTGCGCATCGTTTCAGACGAGGAATTAGCCCGTTGCATGACTTTAGAAGAGTCGGAACGCCTAATCACAGAGAAGATTTATCGCATCTATCACCCTGAGGCATGAAAATTATCATTGAGCCGCGGGTTCATCAGGCCATCGACAACTTCTATGATGCTGCCATACTTCGACATTGGCATACACTAAGTTATGAAACGGTAGAAAACAAGAAGCAACGTTTGTATGCTGGTATCCGTTCATTGAACGACTATCATTCTATTTTCGGTATAGCACGTATGAATCCGAAGTGGATTAGGGAAGGGTGGCAAGAGTTTATCTGTGAAGATTTTCATATTGCCTATGAGGTGCTTTATGACAAAGACGGACAAAAAATGATTATTGTCAAAGATGCCATCCATAGCCTGCTGTACCATTAAGCAGAATAGCATTTACGCCCCCTGTTGCCGCCGCGTGGAAAACCACGCGGCGGCAACTTTTATTTGGTCAGTTCGAATAATATTCGTACTTTTGCATCGTCGTTTCAGGTGAAACGGCGAGACATATAAATAAGACGTTGTAGACGTTTTATCTGCGGCATCTTGAATCTCGCAAATTCAGAATTCTACCGCACGGTAAAGCAACAGCCAACGTCCATTGTTGCGTATATACACGTTTTGTATATATCGTTAGCGTGGGCTTCGGCGTTGCTTATCCTCGGTAGATGGGCAATGCGAGAGCCTAAGATGCGGGATAAGTAACGAAAGTTGATGTCCGCGCTTCTTTTTTATGTATCTGTTGAAACGAGTAAAAATAATACAGATAGACACAATGAAACACAAGGTATTATTTCTTTTCGCCATGTTGTTGGCTTTTTTGCATAGTAGTTGGGCATACGACTTCAGCTACACATACCAGGGTAAGACGCTGTTCTATACTATTACTAATAGCTCACAACATTGGGTAAGTGTGGTCAATCCAACTAATAGCTACTACAGTTACGTCTCTGGTGAAGTAATAATACCCGATTCGATTGATTATTGTGGGTGTAAATATATCGTTGTAAATATTGGAGCCTATGCCTTTTATCAATGCTCTGAAATGACATCAATAATAATTCCTAATTCGGTGTACAATATTGGAAATGATGCTTTTGCTGGATGTGTCGCAATGATTTCTGCGATTATTCCCAATACCGTTTCTTCTATTGGTAACTATGCCTTTGCTGGATGTAGTAGTCTTGCTTTTGTGAATATTCCAAATTCTGTAACCAGTATTGGTAATTGTTCTTTCAATGCATGCGTTAGCTTAACACATTTGACAATTCCAAGTTCGGTGACAAGTATTGGGAATAGAGCATTTGGTGGATGTAGTGGACTAATATCCATTATGGTGGAAGCAGAAAATACTCATTATGATAGCCGAGGAAACTGTAATGCAATTATTCAAACAGACCTCAACTTGCTTATTCAAGGTTGCAACAATACTACTATTCCAAATACAGTAACTGCAATTGGAATAGAAGCATTTTGTGGCTGTAATGGTCTTTCTTCCGTGATAATACCAAACTCTGTGACATTCATTGATGGACTTGCTTTCTATTATTGCAGCGGAATAACTACTTTAATCATTCCAGAATCAGTGACCAGTATTGGTGCAGAAGCGTTCGGGTTTTGTAGTAACCTGACCACTGTTGTCATTGGTAATGGAGTAACAAGTATTGGTAACTATGCATTTCATGATTGTGGTAGTTTATCTAAATTATCGATTGGGACCTCCATATCCTTTATTGGCTACCATGCTTTTGACAATTGTGATGCTCTTGCATCTATATATTGCAATGCCACAATACCTCCAACTCTTGGTACATATAATTTCAATAATAACAGTGTGATAAATGTTCCATGTGGTTCTATTAATGAATATCAAAATGCAACAAGATGGAATGATTTTTCTTTTCAAATACAATGTTGTGACGTAGATGATTTTTTTACTTATAGTATTAACCCATGTAATGATACGATGGGTTTTGTAAATGCCTGTGTTTTAGAATGTGATAGTATCATTATCGTGACAGCTACCGCCAACTACGGCTATCATTTCACCCAGTGGAGTGACGGCGATACCAACAACCCACATACCCTTACGCTGACACAGGACACCGCGTTCACAGCGTTGTTTGGCAAGAACACCTACAGCGTTACTGCCCTGTCTGCTGATACTGTGAAAGGTTTTGCTGTGGGTACTGGCACCTTGGAGTATCTCGACACCGCCACCCTTACTGCCACCGCCAACTACGGCTACCACTTCACACAGTGGAACGACGGCGACACCAGTAATCCGCGACAGGTGCAGGTAACCCGCGACAGCACCTTCACAGCGCTGTTCGACTACAACCAGTACAGCATAGCGCTGTCTGTCGACACCGCCATTCACGGCAGCGTGAGTGGCGCAGGTGACTACAACTACCTTTCGGCGCGCACCATCGCAGCCACGGCCAACTACGGCTACCACTTCACTCAATGGAACGATGGCGACACCAACAATCCACGCACCCTCACGCTGACACAAGACACCGCCTTCACTGCACTGTTTGCAAAGAACACCTACAGCATTGCTGCCCTGTCGGCCGACACGGTGAAAGGCTATGCTGGTGGCACTGACACCTTGGAATACCTTGACACCGCAACCCTTACCGCAACCGCCAACTACGGTTACCACTTCACGCAGTGGAGCGATGGTATCACTGACAATCCGCGCATGGTGCAGGTGACTCGCGACAGCATCTTCACTGCGCAGTTTGACTACAACCAATATAGCATTGCGCTGGCTGTCGACACCACCATCCACGGCAGCGTGGTCGGCGCAGGCAGCTACAACTATCTTTCAAATCGCACTATCAGCGCCACACCCAACTATGGCTACAATTTCACACAGTGGAACGACGGCGACGCCAACAATCCACGCATTCTCACGCTGACACAAGACACTGCCTTTACGGCTTTATTTACCGCAAACCAGTATTATGTCACAGCCACATGCAATGACACAGCGAGGGGCAGTGTTTTGGGGAGTGACAGTGTGGCCTATCTTGACACCATCACCTTAATAGCCGTGCCTAACTATGGCTACCACCTGAATTACTGGCGATACCTCAACGACAACGGTAGCCCTGTCACATTGTACGGTATGGACACCATCCAACTGGAGGTCGCACGCAATATGTCCGTAACGGCATACTTCACCTACAACCAGTATAACATTTCGCTGGCTGTCGATACCGCCATACACGGCAGCGTGGTCGGCGCAGGCAGCTACAACTACCTTTCGACACGCACCATTGCTGCCACGTCCAACTACGGCTACCATTTTACACAATGGAGCGACGGTGATACCAACAATCCGCGTATCATCACGCTGACGCAGGACACCGCCTTCACATCGCTGTTTGCCAAGAACCTGTACGATGTTGCGGTATTGAGTGCCGACACTATACGTGGTAACGTTACGGGCAGCACTACAGCAGAGTATCTTGATGCCGCAACAATAACCGCAGCACCCAACTATGGTTATCACTTTACGCAATGGAGCGATGGCGACACCAACAATCCGCGTACTTTTACACTGACACAGGACACTCTGTTTACCGCTCTGTTTGCCAAGAACAGCTACGATATCGCCCTATCGGTAGACACTGTTATTCACGGCAGCGTGACGGGGGCTGGCACGTATGAATATCTAGACAGTCGTACCCTCGCCGCAATAGCTAACTACGGCTACCATTTCACGCAGTGGAGCGACGGTGATACCAACAATCCGCGTGTCATCACGCTGACACAGGACACCGCATTTACAGCCTTGTTTGCAAAGAACCTGTACGATGTTGCGGTATTGAGTGCCGACACTATACGTGGCAGCGTTGCGGGAAGCACGACAACGGAGTATCTCGACACTGTGAGCATCAGCGCCGCCGCCAACTATGGTTACCACTTCACCGCTTGGAACGACGGCGACACCAACAATCCACGCGTCATCATTCTGACACAAGATTCCGTGTTCACTGCCCTGTTCGCCAAGAACAGCTACGACATTGCCCTGTCGGTAGACACCGTTATTCATGGCAGCGTGACGGGGGCAGGCACGTACGAATACCTTGACAGCCGTACCCTTGCCGCCACACCCAACTACGGCTATCACTTTACGCAATGGAGCGACGGTGACACCACCAATCCGCGTGTCATCACGCTGACACAGGACACCGCCTTTACAGCCCTGTTCGCCAAAAACAACTACACACTGACCCTGCTGAGCAACGACACGACGCTGGGCGAGGTGCTCGGCGGCGGTATGTACGAATACCTCGACACGGTGAGCATCACTGCCTCCACCTTGATGTCGCACCACCACTTCGTGCAGTGGAGCGACGGCAGCACAGAGGCGACACGTAGCGTGGTGGTCACGCAGGACTCGCTGATTACCGCCACATTCGCCATCGACACGCATACGGTGACGCTGGCAGTGAACGATGACCTGTACGGTACAGTGAGCGGCATGGGGGCGTATCCTTATGGTAGCGATGTGGTGATAGAAGCCACGGCAGCCGAGGGCTTCCACTTTGCCCAATGGAGCAACGGCAGCCACAATAACCCTGACACAATCACAGTTCTCGGCGACACCCTGCTGACAGCCATCTTCACCGACGACGTGGTGCCGGAAATCTGCATGGTCACCGTGCAGAACGGACGCAACACGGTGCTGTGGGACAAGGGGCTGGAGGTGACGGCCTATAACATCTACCGCGAGAGCACTGTCGTCAATGAATACGAGTTGGCCGCCACGGTGCCCTACGACTCGCTCTCCATGTGGGTGGATACCGCCTCGCGTCCCGCGACGCGCAGCTACCGCTACCGCATGACGGCCACCGACCTCTACGGCTACGAGTCGGAAGCCGGCAGCGTGCACAAGACCATGCACCTCACCATCAGCCAGGGTATCGGCAACCGCTGGAATCTGGTGTGGACGGAATACGAGGGTGCCGACTACACCACCTACGTCATCTACCGTGGCACCCATGCCTCGAACATACAGCAGATAGACGTGATACCTTCGGGCAG
>JAEEGI010009359.1_pt1 | contig 21476 bp, 19 predicted proteins | sample 8958751 | NCBI WGS metagenome assembly JAEEGI01 (sample SAMN16246545, study PRJNA631951) | gut metagenome | biome: gut microbiome; feature: rumen; material: KS-attached | host: Bos | place: Iran: Karaj | collected 2018-10 | reverse complement strand
CGGCGCACAGACCGCTTATAATCTCGACGGCGGCGGGTCGTCCACCATGGTCTTTATGGGAGAGGTCATCAACCACCCCACCACAAACGGCCGAAACACATCGGAAAGGAGCGTGAGTGACATTGTATGCATCGGATATCGAAAGGAATGATTGCTCCGGGGACCAATCCCGGGAAACGTTGCAGCTCCGCTATTTCAGAGCTGCAAGGAATTATGTTCTGATTGCCCTTGCGGTGGCCGTATTCGGCGCCGTCTATGAGCATTTCAGTTTCGGCGTATACTCATACTATATGATCTATGCATTTGCCGTTCCGCTTGTGTGCGGTGCTTTGCCGGCGCTTCTTCTGCCGTTCTGCAAACGGGTTCCTGCCATAAACGAATTCGCAAAAAAGCTTTGGCGTGACGGAATCGCCGTGTGGACCGTCGGTTCCCTTTTTACGGGAGTCGTCCAAATCTACGGAACGGACAGCGTCTGGTCAAAGGCTTATGCCATAGCCGGCCTCGCCTTATATGCAGCCTCCGGCATTGCAGCGCTACTTCGTAGATTTTCTTAAACTCATAGCTATAGCGCATGAAAATACCCTCCTTACCGGTTGTCCGGTAAAGAGGGTACATTTCATAACAGACACCGCCGTTAGTTTCATTCATGAGTAAATCACACTTCGACTGATTCGTCATCTTCTCCCTCGTCTTCGTCGTCGAATTCGAGGTCTGCGCCTGACAGGTTGATATTCATTCCCTCGGCTGCAAGCTGAACCAGCTTGTCAAACTGACTCTTGCTTGTGATGCGCGCTCCTGCGAGATTCAGCATCCCTTTAGGGCCGCCATTCGGGAAGGACATCGCCTGAAGGAGGCCTTCCGGCAATCCCCGGATGCCCTCCGGAAATCCCTTGAACCCTTCGCCAAATCTTTCCTCCCGCTCCGCATTTAGCGTCTTCGTTCTGGCTTCGCGCCACTGCTCGTAGGAGAGGTCCTCCATGTCAGCGTACGCTTCGTTATCCTTTGCGCGGAAGAAACGCGCCACAGCGTGCTGCGAGACGATCATGATCTTCCAGTCCGTGCAGCTGTCGGTATGGAACGGAAGCTCAAATACCCGGAGCATTGTGTCCTGCTCGGTATCACGCTTGCTGATGACCGGCTTGAAACGGCTCTGCCGAATGCAGTAGGTATACCGTTCGTCCCAGGCCTTACGGCGGGCCATCTCCTCGCGGATCCGCTCCGGATCATCCTCCGCCCTGGCATCGCCGGGCACTGCATCCGGGACAGCCCGGAAAATGTTAACCAGCGACTCTTCCTTGTTGTCATCATTGTGCCCCAAGGTCATCGCGAAACGGAATACATAATCCGTATCCGGCTCAAGCCCGTAAAGCACGGTGATAATCTGCGTCCAATTCCAGTTCCAGTTGCCGATTTCCCAGATTTCTTCGTTCCCATTTGGCGTCGTGACAAATCCACGGAAACCTTCGTTGCTCTTGCAGTTGGTATCGAATACAAAGTCTCTTGTGTTGAAATTGATTACTTTACTCATTTTTTCATCCTCCGTAGTTTTATATACGGCCGATGCATGAGTATTCTTGAGACGTATCTCGCGGTCACTGACATACTCTGCCCGACCGTTCTTAAGAAGCCCCTTTGCCCGTTTCGGGTAAGTGGTGCCGATTCGTCTGCCGTCTACGTCCGTCACAATAATGTTTTTTTCTATGGGTATCATCCCCCTTGCCGTTACGTGTACGCAGTCATGACCTCTGTTTTTTGTGATGGGTGTCGTCCCCGGACCGGTCCGCCCGGCCTGTCAAACCAATATTAGAAAAGCGGACGACACAATGTGCCATCCGCTTACTATACTACCGAATTTTCCGGGTTTCGTCAATGGGGTTTGGAAGGGAGTTTACAGTTTTTCAAACGAGGTTACGAAGCGTAGTTTATGCTTATATTCTTCCTCCGCCAGTGCAATCTGCTGCCGAAGCCGTGTGTTTGTTTCAACTGCAATTTCTCCAACAAGCTGTTGGAGTTTTTTACTCTTCAAAACCGGTTCATAAAACTGATACCACTTTTTCATATACCAGAGATTCGAAGTGCTAAATCCCTTGATGTTCGGAAATTCCGCTTGAAGATCCAAACTGACCTGCTCAACAACACCTTTTCCCCACTTTTCCTCTGCTCGTCTTGATACCAAATCCCTTCCGAGCTGCCAGTTGAAAAGAAGCTGCACTGAATTCACTTTAACTGCAGCTTTCATCTGTGCGCTACGGAAGCGCTGTTTTAATTCACAAATCCATTTTATATAATCATTATCGAGCTTTAAATCATGAGATGTTACAAGCCCCGCCTTATCTGTTATTTTTCTGCTCATATTCTCATTTCTTATTCTTCATTTCTTCGTAAAAAGCCTTATACCGGTATATACTTCGTTCGCTGAGACCATTACGTTTGGCAATATCTATCATGGTCATTCCCTGTTCATGACAAATAACAAAATCCTTGTAGATAGCCATCCACTTTGCATTGTGTCTTTGCCTTCCGCAGGCCTTTCTTTTCTTGAAGTATTCGAGTTCTTCTTTCAGATTGACATTTGCTTTCTTCAGCTCGGCATTCTCTTTTTTCAGTTTTTCTATTCTCTTCAAAGCCTCTTCAAGCGTCATTGTCTGCTTCATGAAAAACCTCCTCTTTGTCAATTCTATTATGACAGTATTATAACGTTCTAAAGCCATGCTGTCAATTCTATTTTGTCATCCTTAAACCAGTGGGGAATTGTATTGTCCTTTGCATACGAAGTCTTATGTCGCACAAAAACGGCGGTGCCTATTACGGCACCGCCACATGTTTCCTCATGAGTAAATCACACTTAGATTGATCCGATTGTTTCCGGAAGATTACAGATTCCCATCAATGCAATACATATCGTTAACATCCAGGAACCCGCGCATACGCGTTATGATTTCGGAGTAAAACTCTTTCTCCGGTTCCGAAGCGTTCTCCGCGCACTTGGTTATCGCCTCGATTGCCCGAATCCAGTCCTCTCTGCCGAAGAAATTCGGGGCGCATATATCAAAGTATTCCTGCAGCCCCCATCCTCTCGGATTCGGATCCATCACCGGGAAGACGGATGCGATCGGTTCCACAAGAAGTTTATCGTAGTCCGTCTTATACACCCTGAAACTGTCATAACAATCGGGAATCTCCGGATCCGGCGGAAAATGCATGGGCTGAAACTCTAAATAGATTTTCTCCTCATCATCCGCGTTCAGGAGAATATCAACAACCTTATACCGCGCCGTATCTCCCGGATGATTCATCCATTCCTTAAATCTAAGCATCTTAACCCCTCTTACTTTCTCCTCACATACACCAACATCCCATTCCCGTACGGGTCGTCCTCTGCGCCAAATTCCTCCCGCAGGAAGGTGTAGCCGCCCTTCTCAAGCACCCTGGCGGAGGCGCCGTTCCCGTGGACGACGCGCCCGTAACTGACGAAGGCGTCGAATTTGTCGAAAGAGAATTCCGTCATGGCTTTGAGGACTTCGGTGGCAAGGCCTCGGCCGCTGTACCGGTCGCAAATCTGATACCCGATTTCGACCGCGTCCGGCTCGTCTTCCACCTCGCTCACACCCGTGTCGCCGATCAGCTCGCCGGTCTCCTTGAGCTGCACGGCGAGGACGAATGGCAGCCGCTCCGCGTCCACGCAATCACGGAAGAACTCTATCGCACCGGCGGCTTCACTAAGGTCCGCATAGCACTCGTTCGGGAACCACTTCTTCACCTTTTCTTCCGCGTGATTCGCGTATAATTGTTCCACATCTTCAGCCTCCAGCTCCCGGACCAGAAGATGCTCCGTTTCAAAGAAAACCTTCATCCCCTCACCTCAATTTTCTTCTTCGGCACATTGCAATCCCTGCCGCACCGGCAAATGTAACGATCATAGCCACAGCAAGCGGTACAACCGGAAGCGCATCACCGGTGACGGGAGTTGCAGGAGCTACCGATTTCGCCGGCTCCTTGATAATCAGCTTCACTTCCGCCTTACCATCGACAAATACGACCGTAATCGTATGCGTGCCGACGGAAAGCGTCTTCAGCAGCGACTCTTCAAGGGTGATAATTGTACTTCCCTGCCTTGCCGGCACGTCTTTCTTTTCGCCGTCAACCAGCGTTTCCACATAACTCGGGAAGCACAGTTCATCATGCTCACTGCGCTTAACGGTCTTCTCAACCGGGCCGTCACCCTCCGCCCATTCGATGACATTTCCGTCAGGGGAGTCGTACTTGATTTCGTTCCCGCTCGGGTTTTCGTTCGCATTCCCGTTCACGTTTTCGCTCGTGTTTCCGTCGGTCTTGCCGGGTGTAGAAGTATCGGGTGTTGTCGTACCGGGATTCGTTGCTCCGGGATCTGTTGTGCTGGGGTCGGTCGCTCCGGAATCTGTTGTACCGGGGTCCATCGTTCCGGGGTCGGTTGCACCCGTCTCCGTTGCTCCGGGTGTTGTTGTTCCGGGGTCTGTTGCTCCGGGCGTAGTTGTGCCGGGATCTGTCGTTCCCGGGTCCGTTGTTCCGGGATCTGTCGTTCCCGGGTCGGTCGTTCCGGGATCTGTCGTTCCCGGGTCTATCTTTGTTTTCTTGAACACCGGCTCGTATATCGTGATGGTTCCGTCCGTCGTGCCGTTATCCCAATCGTCAAATGCATATGTGTAATCCGTGTCCGCAGCCTTCGTCGGAACCTTGTCTGTCATCGGAACGACTCCGCCTTTTATGTAGGTCTTGCGGTCGAGTTCCTTGCCGTCACCATTCAGCCAGACAACCGTACACATTTCCGCGTCATCCTGCGTTATACCGGATTCCGCGACGGTCACTTCTGTCCCTTCTGATGCAAGAACAGCTCCCGCTGCCTTTACCCGGACATAATATGTACCATTGGTAAGACCTTCTACCGTCTGGCCGCTGCACGGCGTCCAATCCGTATTCCCGACCTTTCTGTACTCCATCGCATCGGTGGTTCCGGTGATCATTCCGTTATTGTTGGAAGCATTCGTACAGTCAGTCTTCGAAAGCCCTTCGGGAGCCTGAGCCTTTGTCACATTTATCGTCTGCGTATCGCTTTCCAACGTCATCGTGCCGTTGCCAAGCTTCACAATGGAAAGGATTCCTTCCGATAATCCTGATGCGAATTCAATGTTTCCGTTTGAATCTGCGACATCCTTGGGAGATAGTCCGTCGTCGACGTAGCTCCCATTGACTTGATAATTCGCCCCCGGCGTAAGCCCCGACAGTATTCCGCTGTCCGCACCTGTCGCGGTAAATGTGGCATCGGGCGTAGCTTCCTTAGGCTTTCCGAGGGTAAATACGCTGAAAGGACTGCCGTAGTCGCTGCATCCATAGCCGTTCTGCTGTTCATTGAATATCTTAAGCGAATACTGCTCCTTCGCTATATTCAGATTCTGAGGAAGCGTCAGCTCCCATGTCCCGGATGATGCTGCAGGCTTCATGCTCGCATAGCCGATTACCTCTCCATAACGATTGCAGAGCATAGCAGAAATATACCTGTTTTTTATGTCTTCGGTATCCGTTAAGGCATTTTCATAACTGACCGAGAGAGTTTCGCCTGGAGTGACCCCTATTCTTCCCTGATTGTTATTCGAACTATTAATAGTTGCTTTAAAATCCTTATAGATTTCATCTTGCAGGGTTATCTTCCGCATTCCATCATTTTCATAGGAATACTTGGCGGAACCGAAACTGCTTCCATCCGTGGGGGTAGCGTTTTTGACTTCGACCTCAGCGGATGTAAAAAGAACTGCGTTCAGATCCAAAACGAAAGCGGGACGTTCACCGGCTGTAAACACTATCCCAAAGTTATCAAAATAATAGTAAAATTTTGTCCCTTTATCCGGGGAGGAGCTAATTTTTCCATCTTCGCTCACCAGCGGAAGCGAATAATTCTCGAAAAAATACTTATACAAATCACCCCGTAACCACCACCGATTTGTAAACGTTCCCTCAAACATTCTGTCTTTATCATCGGCAAAATATGTCTTTGCTTCGAGCCAACTAATCAGAAAAACTTTTGCGTCTTCAAGCGCTATCGGTTCTGTTGAACAAGACTCCGCTTCCTTATCAGTGCTACATACAGCCGACTGCTCAACGGCCGAAAAACCATCTTCATACAATTCGTTGTTATACTCCAGAATACGAGCATATAATGACTGAGGGGAATAATACACGACGTCATGAGGATCCCCCAACCTCATTTCTTCGTCATATATTAAAAGGATTTTATCAGCACCGGCTCCTATCTTACGCCAATAATGACCGCCAAACCAGTACCGCTCAATCTCATTCTTATCCCTTACCATCACCGGAGGGATATCACTTATACGCGACTGTCCCCATACGGAATATAAATCCATATGTTCCGTCTTCTGTTTTGACTCACCTGGGATTTCGTCACCGGGGTGGTATTTTAACTCTCCTCCTTCGGTCTCTGACCAGCCAAGGAGATAATGATATGGATATTTGAATATCTCAGGGTAAGCACTTTCCGTATAACCACCCCCGGATTCATATACTTCCCCATTATAAGTGTTATGATAAGTAATGTTTGGAAGTTTCCTCCAAGTGGCAGGATATAAAACTAAATCATTGTCAAGCAGGCTCTTTATCTGCCACAATGGTCGGTTACTCTCTATAACAGTCTCCCCTTTATTTGAGGTCCATGTGGCTACCTCATATTGAAAATAGCGCATATCAATACCCGCATCACGAAACTCAAGACCTGTCGGGAAAGGTCTTTCATCATTTCTGTCCTGTAAGTCTACTTCTATTACAACTTCATTACCGGGTTCCCGTATTCTTTCAATAGAGTTTTTATCAGTAATATAGTGTATTTCTTCTCCGATTCTATAAAAGGGCTCCCCATTATTGTCATACTCCACATCAAAATAACCGATATAGTTACCATAACGGTCATCACGCACAAAAAACCTTTCCGTTTCCCACTTAAGTGTAATTCTGACGATATACTGCGCCTTCGCAGGCCGCACGGAAGCAGCCGGAAGCATCGCCACCAGCATCATCGCCGCCATGAATAGTGCCACAAACCTCTTTTTACCCATTCCTTTCCTCCTCTCTGACTGCAACCTGCCGCAAAAGGTCTCCGCGTCCGTTCCTCACCTCATCGCCCCGGCGAAATCAATCTCACGCACCTGGGCGTACTCCATCTCATCAAGCTGTTTCTGAATTGCGGCCGGATCGGTGCCGGCGTTCTTCAGGTCGTCCACCGGGCAGAACCATAAAGGTTTGACGCATCGGTAGATAAGCGGCGCCGCCGCAATTTCTTCCTCGGAGAATTCATAGTATTTCTTTACAATCCCAAGCGCCCGCAATATCTCCGCGAGTTCCTCCTCCATCGTCCGGCCTAGAATCTCCCGGAACAGATAGTTGAGGAATACATCCCGTCCGGCAAGGTTAAAATCATAGATTCCGACGAACCGTCCGTCTGAATCAATCAGCACATTGGTCTTGTTAAAATCCGCCTGGAATACGGAGCGAGGCAGCTCATGATAAACTTTCTCAAGTTCCCGCCGGTTCTCTTCCCACCGCCGAAACATCCGGTCCGTCTGCTCCCGAAAGCACTCCGGAAGCGTCTCACAATACTCCTTAAAATCCAGCGCGTTGCACGTCACTTCGTCCATCTCATCGCCCGGGTAAAGGTCAAACATCGTATACCCCGAGGGAATATCCGTGTAATCAAACCGCTTGGCCGCAACCCGCGCCGTCATGATATACAGGTCGTCGAAAAGGTAGCGGGGGTCCGTTACATTTGCCGCGGATTCGTACTTCGAATACTCCTCCGCGTAGGCGACGCACCGGTGCCCCTTGTAATCAACGAGCGGAAACTCCCCGCCCTCGGCCGCGAAAATCCCGGGTGTGTAATACCCAAGCTTCCTGTATTCGTCCGCGCAGCGCTGCCACATTCCGACGCTCTCCGGCGTGGTGAACGCGTTGTCGGCGACCTTTATGACCAGCCGTCTGCCGTCCGCCGTCGTGACGAAGACCGCCTCGCGGAAATCGTCGTCGCCGTGGCACGTGTCGACCGTCCGTATCTCCTTCACCCCGTCAAGCCCGAACAGGCCGACGATCGTGTTCTCATCATACTGCATAATTCGATAAGCCTTTACATTCTATTCATGCGGGCCTTCCTGCGCATGGCAATTCCTGCCGCGCCAAATGCCACAACCATCACCACAGCAATCGGCACCACCGGCATCGTGTCGCCGGTCACCGGCGTCGCATCAACAGCCGGCGTAGGCGTCGCAACAGCCTCTGCAATGCTCAGCGCAAAATCCGCTTTCCAATCGTCAAATACGACAGTTATCTTATGTTCTCCAACCGCAAGCTTCTCAAGCGTTTCCGCGGGGATTGTAATAATCGTACTTCCGGAACGGGCCTCGACCTTAATCTCTGCGCCGTCAAGCAAAGTATTCAGGTAATGCAGGAAGCAGTTTACATCGTCCTGGCTGCGCTTAATCGTAAGCACGAAAGGCTCCTTGCTGCCCTTTGTCCAAACGAACACCTGCCCCTTAATCGGATCATAAGTCACCTTCTGGCCTTCCTCCAGACCGCACACCTCGCAGGTCTTCGGAGCATAGCCGGTAGCGGCCTTCCATTTGTGGCCGGCAGGCTCCCCGGAGGTGAAGATATCCTTCTCGTCCGTGCTCTTCTCGCCGCACTTACAGGACTTATAATATACCGCGGCGGAGATGCAGTCAGCGGCGCTCTTCAGGTATTTCGCATCTACAACTTCCTGATCAAAGGTATGACCGGTTGCCGCAATTTCCTTGCCGGTAATCACATCTCCGCAACGGCTGCACTTCTGATCAGCTTCCTTACCTGCCTTTGTGCAGGTCGGAGCAACGGCGGTGCCGTCAACCGGCTGATAATCATGCTCATTGTATTTCTTATACGTTGCCGTATAGATTTCATCGCCCATTACCGTAACGACTTTTTTATCCCAGCCGGAGAACTCGGCGGAGCAAACCACATCAGGCGCACCGGACGGAATCTCGCCGTTATACTTGGGCATATCCCCGTAAGCATACTCGCCGCTCTGCAGTTCCGTGCCGTCCTCGTCAACAAATGCCACCGTGAACTTGTCTTTGATGCTTACGGTCACACTTGCCTGCTTCTTAAGGTCTTCGATCCTGGCCACAATGCTATTGACGAATTCGCCCTTAAGGGCATCCGCTTCGGTGAGCTTGTAGCTCTCTGTTGTCGTTACCGTCTCGCCCGGATCTACGTTCTCAAACGTACTCTGCGTAATGGAAACGCCATCCATCGCCCAAAGTGTAATTGTTTTAGGTTCACCGTATATATTGGTCGCGGTGATCTGGAAGGTGATTTCCGAGCTGGGCGCGTATACCGCGTTGTCGGCCTTAACCGTAACCACCAGGTCGTCCTTGACCGGATCCTCGTCCGGATCCGTACCGTCAATGACCGTCAATGTGCCATTCTTATAGTTAATCACGTAGTGTGCCGTCACGTCGTCACCGCTTGCGTTTTTGATTGTCGCCCCACCCGGCACGTTCTTGCTGTATCCTACCAAGCTTTGGCTTCCCGTTACGGTGACGGACTCAAGCGTGTCGCCCGGAGCGAGGCCGGTAACCGTGTAGCCGTCATTTGTCAGTGCCGTGCCGTCGTAAACCTTTGTTTCACTCTCCGCCGTAATCGTCACGTCATAAAGCTTTTGCCACTGCGCGTACAGCGTGGGCTCGCCGACAAATGTGACAACCGCCTCATCACCGTACGAAGCTCCACTCCCGTCACTCTTCGTATTCCAGCCCGTGAAGAAATATCCTTTCCACGTGAACTCATTTGCCGGCAGTTTATTTCCGTTCCCGGGTATTATTGTAGCGGCGTTCATAGTCCCACTTCCGCCGTTCGCGTCAAATGTGATTTTGGCCTCTGTTACCGGAATTCCGATAACTGTACCCTTCTTCATTGCCTCAGCGGATGTACCGGCCGGATATATCAAAACTTGCCCGCTCAATGTGTAATCTTTCTTGTCAATCGTGGCAATCACGGTGATAATGGATTCATTTCCATTATTATAATCATTAGCTCCCTGTCCGATTGCCGCAGCCACACCGATTATACGCTGCCCTCCGGCAGCCTTCACAACAGCGCCTCCGGAAATGGTGATATTAGAGCCGATTCCTCCTTTTCCATCAGCTGAACGGGCTCCGCCACCGATTCCCGCCCCACCATATTGGGCGGCTGCAATCACCGTTCCGTCAGTTATGGTAATACCCGAGCCGTCACCTTCATTTCCGCCGCCGATTCCCGCTCCGGCTTCTCCGGTTGCGGTTACATCTCCGCCTGAAATTTTGATTTCAGTGCCGTCACCTTTATATCCACCGCCGATTCCGGCTCCACTATCTCCTCCGGTTGCGGTTACCGTTCCGCCAGAAATGGTGATGTTTGAGCCGCTTTTTGCCTTTCCGCCACCGATTCCTGCTGCCCCTTGTCCTCCTTCAGCGGTTACCGTTCCGCCGTTAATGGTGATAGCAGAACCGTTTCCAAAATCTCCGCCACCGATTCCCGCTCCGGAATACCCTCCGGTTGCGGTTACGTTAGCATCGCCCTCAATGGTAATACTCGAGCCGTCACCACTTCCTCCGCCGCCGATTCCCGCTCCATCATTCACTCCTCCGGTTGCGGTTACCGTTCCGCCGAAAATGATGATATTAGAACCGGTTCCGTCATTTCCGCCACCGATTCCTGCTCCACCGTTCTTTCCTCCGGTTGCTTCTACCGTTCCGCCCGTAATGGTGATATCGGTGCCGTTGCCTTCTTCTCCGCCGCCGATTCCCGCTCCTCCGTTTTTTCCGGTTGCAGTTACGTTAGCATCGCCCTCAATGGTAATACTCGAGCCGTCACCATCACATCCACCGCCGATTCCCGCTCCGCCGTTTCCTCCGCTTGCGGTTACAGTCGCATTGCCTTTAATGGTAATCTCAGAACCGTTCCCTTCATCTCCGCCACCGATTCCGGCTCCCCCCTCTCCTCCGGTTGCGGTTACGTCGGCATTGCCCTCAATGGAAATAATTGAACCATAGCCTCTAAATCCGCCGCCGATTCCCGCTCCATTGTTTCCTCCTTCAGCGGTTACTTTCGTTATTTCGGTTGCATTCTCAGCGCTCCCAATAGTGATACCGGAGCCGGAACCTCTATCTCCGCCGCCGATTCCCGCTCCATAGTCTCCACCGTTTGCGGTTACCGTTCCGCCCGTAATGGTGATATTTGAGCCGTCTCCGCCATTTCCGCCGCCGATTCCGGCGCCATATCTTCCTCCGTTTGAAGTTACCTCTCCGCCTTGAATGGTTATATTCTTGCCGTCTCCGCCATATCCGCCGCCGATTCCGGCTCCGTTTTCTCCTCCTTCAGCGGTTACCTTAGTTACTGCGGTTGCATCCTTTTTGCTCTCGATGGTGATACCGGAACCGTAGCTACCATATCCGCCGCCGATTCCGGCTCCACCAGATTTTCCGGTTGCGTTTACCTCAGCATTGCCCCCAATGATGATATTAGAGCCGGAGCCACTATTTCCGCCACCGATTCCTGCTCCGCCGTTTCCCCCGATTGCAGTTACCTTTCCGCCGGAAATGGTGATATTGGAGCCCGTTTTGAGATATCCTCCGCCGATTCCCGCTCCACTGGACCCTCCCATTGCGTGAACCGTTCCACCGGAAATGGTGATGTTTGAGCCGCCATTCGCGTGTCCTCCACCGATTCCCGCTCCGCCAAATCCTCCGGTTGCGGCTAACCTACCGGTTTCCTCCGTCTCCGTAATAGTTAGTTTTCCGCTTCCGTCTTTCTGAATTCCGGCGCAAGCTTCCCCGCTCACAACCGTATTCTCTCCCTCCAGTTTAATGGTCACAGCTCCGCTACCTTCTATGAGAATTGCAGGCTTTCCCTTTATCTCCGACATATTAATATTCACGTCTTTCAGCACCACGATGATTTCTTCTTCCTCTTCGGCTTGAATCGTCAGATTATACTTCGAGGTGCTTCCGGTAACAACCACGGTTTTTCCGCCGTTTGTTATTGCTGAATTAACAAGAATGTTACCGGAATAATCCGGGTCTGAAAAAGTAAGAATTATCTCATCATCCGCCGCCTTCGCTTTTCTCCCCATCACCGGCAACATGCCGACAAGCATCGCCACGCTCATGAATATTGCGAGAAATCCCGACATCAGTTTTCTTCCGAAATGTTTCATGGTTAAAGCCCTCCCGCGCATAGTTATCCATTAAAATCATAGCAAAGCCGACCCCTGTTTTCAAGGAAATCGACTGACAGAATGAGTAATTTTCTGACAGAATGAGTAATCACATATTCAGCAGCTGCAGACTTCCCGGAGAATCCGGTCGGCGACGTCGTCAGCGGACAGTCCGGTTGTATCGAAACAGTTACCGAGATTTGCGAAATCAGGTAGGGAACTTACGCTGATTCGGAGCCACTCATCCGTGCGCCAGGGGCATGTCTTATCGGCCGCCCACTGCGCTCTGAGCTGCTCCTCGCTGCAGTTCAGCGTGTACTCATGTACCCCGAGTCCGAGCTCACGGATTTCCTCCGCAAGCTTCCCGCGGACCCATGCCTCGTCCATCAGCCATACGAGAACGATCATGCTACACGCGGAGCATTTCTGATAGTTGCCGATCATGTGCAGAATGTTGTCGACGGCCATTTCCTTGGTCTCCCGGCTGCCGACGAACGGGTGCAGATCCATGCACCAGTCCCCGTCAATCAACGCGGTTCCCGGTACTTTCTCCGCAATGGCGGTACCGACCGTCGTCTTTCCGACGCCCATCGGGCCGTTCAGGATAATCACATTCATAGTGTTTCGTCCTCGTGAATCATATTCCATAGCATTTGCCGCTGATCCATCCCGAAGCGCAGGATCTTCCAAAGCGAATCCACCGCGTACGGGCCGTATGCCTGCATGTAGGAGATGTGCATCTGGACGGCGCCCTGGAAGACCAGGTCATACTCCTCCCGCGAGATGCCGTCGCTGCCGTAATACCCACGCAGGAAGCTCTTCGCGAGGTCGAATCGGTAGGTCATCTCCTCCGTTTCATCGTCGAAATTGACGAACTGCATGATAAAGGGCCAGCCGAGGTCCAGGTAGCGGCTTCCGATTCCGGAGTCGTCCAGGTCGATGAAGACGACGTCTCCGTCGGTGCGAATCATCGCGTTGTGCGGCCCGATGTCCGTGTGAACGAAGCATTGGTCAAGCTTTGAAAAGTCCGGAAGGGCATCTAATATCGCGTCGAATTCCTTCACAAACTCCTTACCCCGGAACCAGGTGTAATACCGGTCCTTGCTCTGCGTCATCGGAGACGGCTCGCTGTAGCCCTGCAGGGCATGCATCTTGCGCGTTGCCTGCCCGAGTTTATACTCGTCCTCCGGGGTCTCCTCCATCTGCCTGCCGTCGATGAACTCCATCAGGTAGAACCAGTGTCCCGAGTCCTTCACATAGTATTCGCCGCTCTTCGCCGGATACAGCTTCGGCGCCATGCCGTGCCCGTTTCCGAGGAAGAGATGGGCCTTCACATTGCCCGCAACGGTATCCTCCGGCGTGCTGTCCGGAAGGCCCTTCAGCAGGTAATCGCCCGACGCGGTCGTGATCTTATAAATCAGCCGGCCGGAGTCCTTATTGAACTGTTCGCCGATGCGGGGCGCATTAAGGCCCCAGTGCTTCAGAGCCCCTTCGATGCCCGTCGGCTTCCAGGGCTTCGGGGTCAGAAGCGTTGTCCTTCCGATGTCGGGAAGAACGTCGTAGATCGAGCAGCCCATCCTGCTCTCGAAGTTTTCTTTGATGGCAAATGCCACTTCCCATCCCTTGATGTAACCCTCCATAATTCCGTATCTCCTGGTTACATCGACAAATCTCTTCTCCAGAATGACAAAGCCGTAATCCACCGCCAGCGAATCGCACAGCTGTATGAGCCTGTCGTAATCGTCCGCCTCGCAGCCGGCGATGTAGGCCTTGATTGCCTGCTCCGCCTCGGTCTTAGGCTCATAATTGAATTCGTCGCTCATCAGAAGGTACGAATGCGTCATGCAGATCCGGGCGGCCTCATCCCAGCCCTTCTCCATGCAGTACCGGTACCCGTCATAGACGTGCGTCGGGATGTCGGTGACGCCGAAACGCCTGCCGATGTCATGCAGAAGGCCGACGATGTACGCCTTCTGTGCATCCATCCCCGGCACATTCTCCGCGATGTTCCGGGCGGCCAGGCCCGTGTTCATGGAGTGCTTGACCCACGGCCCGGGGTTCATCTGCCCCGCCGTCTCTAGTTCCTTAAGTGCTTCTTCTACTGTCGGTAACATGGTTTCCTCCTACAAAGGCTTTCTCGCGACAATCAGGAACCGGTGCGTAGTCCCTTCGATTGCCCCGCCGGCCTCAATCGTCTTCTGCAGTTTTAAAAGGTTTTCGTAGCATTTGCCGACGGAGAAATCCGGGAATTCCCACTGGATAATCCGGGCGAACCACACGAATGCCCCGACGTCGAAGAAGCGGATCGGACGGAACGCCTCGTCGGCCTTGACAATCTCGAATCCGGCCTTCTCGAAAGCCTCCCGCTGCTCCTTCAGGTTGTTGTGCGGGAACTGGTTTGTAACTCCCGGCAGGACCGCCTCGACAAGATCTCTGTCGTTGGCGCTTCCCACCTGCTGCGTGACGAAATACCCGCCGGGCTTCAGCATGCGCCGAACCTCCTCCGGATCGAAATCCCCGTGGCGGTTAATCATGATGTCAAACGAATCATCGGCAAATGGCACGCATGACGCGTCCGAACACTCCTTTAGGTCAATTCCCAGCGGCAGCAGACTCTCGCGGCACAGCTGCACGTTGGGCGGATATCCCTCCGTCGCCGCGGTGTTCTCATACGGATGGTGGAGCGACAGCAGAAATTCCCCGCCGCCGGTGTCGTAATCCATCAGCTTCATGTCGTCGCGCAGCAGCTCATGGATGATTGCTTCGTAATCCCACGGAAGCGATTTGTCCTCCTCAAGCCTCCCGTCGAGATGCGAAAAATCCCATCCCTTTATCTGCGCGATGCTCTCTTCCTGTTCCCATATTGTTCTTAATTCTTCGGGTGTCATGTTCCCTCCTGCCTGCAAAATCTTGTTAAAAAATTAACCGCCAGTTAAGCGTTTCTGACCGTTTGTTATCTTCCCATTTGCCCTTATAACCGTTATAATGAGGGTGCGACGTCGAAATAAAAGGAAAGGACGTAACCGCTATGGAAATACGAATCGGTGAAAACATTAAACGCCTGCGCATCATGAAAGGTGTCACGCAGGAACAACTGTCGGAAATACTAAATGTCTCTTCTGTTGCCATCAGCAAATGGGAGCGGGGAGAAACAATGCCTGACATTTCTCTTCTCCCGAAGCTTGCTTTTTATTTTCAAACTTCCATTGATAATCTGATGAACTACGATGCCTGTGAGGTTGAACTGCAGATAACGGAATTCATCCGAAAGCACACCGAGGCAGCTCAAAACTATCAAAACGATCTCTGCAAAGAACTGTCGGCAGCCGCATACGCGAACTATCCGAATGATTACCGTGTCATGTTGATTTATATGTGGGATATCATCGGTGGCTGCGCCGACAATGACGATGCTCTAATACGGGAAAACAAAGCCGAGCTGAACAGCATCTGCGACCGGATTCTGAAAGGCTGCAACGATACGGTAATCCGAAACGATGCTTACGCCATAAAGGGCAAAATTCTGAAAGCGGAGGGAAATGCCAAAGAGGCACTTGCTCTGTATCAGAAAGAACTCCCCGACTGGTATCAGACTTCCGGGCAGAAAAGCGAACAGCTTTTTGAAAAGGGCACCGAAGAATTTGCTTCTCTTCTCCGTCAAAACATAAATGAACTCTGCCGTCTTGTTCTCAACAAGAAGTCCAAGGAGTTCTGGTTCTGCACGGACGGCACTCTTGCTGAGAAAACCGAAGAGGCCGTTTCCTTCTGTGAAACTCTGAAACAATTAGAGCCGTTTTTCCCTGACGGAAGTCTGCCGGAACTCATTGCCTATTTTGCCGGCGATTTTGTTTCCAAACTCTGCTGCAGCGATGCAGACCCAAGTCTCATCGATAGGTTTAATGCATACCGGTAATAAAACCGATAAACTGAATCTACTGGTGCAACAGATCAAACAGCAGCTGCTGGTGCACGTTGGCGTCACCTTTTTTGATGTACTTGATGTTCTCTCCTCCGCCCAGCGCCAAGGCAGGAACGAAGAAGAATATCTCGTCATGGGTAAGCGGACCGAGAGTGTCCAAAGCCTCATTGTACAGGCTCTCCCGAAGCACGCCTTCCTTTATATCTTCCTCGATGATATAGTCCTCGAAGAACTCCTGATACGAGTACGCGCATACATCGAATCTGTCGTAATGGATGTTCAAAAGAGCGATGTCATTTTCCGTATCATCGAGCTTGCGATAATAGAAGATGTCGCCGAACGCCGTCACCATGATCGGAATCTTGCTGAAATCCCGGCCGCCGAGCCAAGTATACAAACTGCTCATGTAATCTCTTGGATCAACGACTTTCAGAAGACCGTTGCCGTAATCGCCGAAGCCGTAATTCTCCCAAAGATACATAATCTCCGGCGGAAGCATCTGCCGGCCGAAATTCAGCAAAGTCTCATCCGGCTTCGTCAACTCCCCGCCGGGCTCATAGATTTCCAAAAAGCGCTTAATCATTTCCGGTTCCATCATACTCTATGTCTCCTTTCCGTGCGTGTCATCTGCCGTACTTCAATCTTCTGCATGTTGTGCTCCATTCAAAAGCTTGGTTAACCCTCCGATTTTTCACCGGGCTGTTTCCTTCGAAAGACACCTGTTAAATCTTGATCTTTCCTCCGGATTCATCAGAAAAGTTCTCAGTCTCTCCTTCGGATTCATTTGAAGAATCGGGTGTCCCATTTGCCGCGTTAATGAGCGCAATCAGCGATTCGGCTGCGTTCCGTTCGCCGTTTCGCATGACCAGATTTGCTATCAGAAGCGAAGCAACGCTGAGCATAACACCGAATATGAGCAAAATCATTGCCGATATGATTAGATAGAGCGCTACGGCGATTCCGTTCCGCCCCGCGGGTGGATTGCTCGGTACCTCGTCAATGCCGCTTGTGTAGTATGCGAAGACCCAGCCTATGGTAACCGCGATTGCGAGAAGTATTAAGGTTAAGACGCATCGGCGAATCTGGGCGCCCCAGACGCTTCCGGACTGCGGACGAATGCTTTCCGAAAGGCGGCGCATGGCAACCAGATAGCTGAACATGCGAACCACCGCGAGAACTGCGAGGAATGCCGTCAGACCGCCGTACGCCCAGGTAATCCAATCGGATGATTCAGAACCACCGAACATACTCATCGGTATTCCGGCGATTCCGGCCAAAGCTAAGCCCCCCGCCATAATGTAGGAGAAGATGACGGACCACTCGAATCCCGGACTGAGCTTGCTCATCTCCTTCCGGTAACCGGTGCCGATATAAAACTGAACGGCTGCCCCGAGGAAGATAACGGCAAGGACACCCCAGGCCGCTCCGAGCATGATCGCAACAGCACATGCCCCGGCCATGGGCCAGGCATACTTCGAAGGTCCCTTGTGATACCGCCCCTCTAAAAGCTGCCGCAGCTTCTCCAGTTCCGTCGGTTCCCAACTTTTGACTTCTGTTTGTTTCATTCTCCTGCCCCCTTTTCGTTACCGGTCTGTGCCGCATTCCGTGACGGCCGGACCGGTCTTCCACTGATATTTCTGCAGGTCTACCTTCCCATTTGCAACCTCCACACCTTCCGCAAGGAGCAGTTTCTCCTGCGCGCCTGCTCCGCCAAATGCGAAGCTTCCGGAGCACTCTCCGGCTGCATTCAGAACCCGGTGGCACGGAATAACTCCCGGCTCGGGATTTTTGTGAAGCGCATTGCCGACGGCGCGTGCCATTTTCCGATCGCCCGCCAGTTCCGCGATCTGCGCGTAGGTTGCGACCTTTCCGTACGGAATCTTCTTAACCGCCTCGTAAATTCTTGTTGCGGGACTGTCGCTTATGAGGTCGTAGCTCTCGGCGATCATCAGCCGGATGTCCTCGTCCGGAATGCTTCCGTCGAGAATGACCGTGTTCCAATGCTCCTTGTTCTGATGATATCCGGGCTGCACGGACGGGTAGATGCTCCGCCAGAACATGGCCCGCATCGGCTCCGCTTTCACATTCAGATTGACGTAGCCGTCCTTCTCGTAGGTCCAAAGGAAAGCCTTCTTATTGCCCTTATACCGCACAAGCTGCCAATTCGCGTCGTGAAACGGAGCTTCCTGATACGCGCCCGGGAAGGACAGCCCGTATTGCAATGCTTCTTCTCTGGTTTTCATAGGGTGTCTCCTTTCGAAAGGAATTCAGAGTCCGCCGCTGAGAATTGCGTCAATGATGGTCTTGCCGACCTTGAAATTGTTCTTCATCGCCGTATCGAAAATGTCGAGGGCTTCGCCCTGCTCGTCCTCGATGGCCCTCTTTTCGAAACTCGAGTCCCAGATGGATTCCGGGAAATCCCCGTCCATGAAGATGTCGACATTCACGCTGTCGCGAAGCACAATGTAGCGGTCGAGCAGCCCGAAGCGCTCGATTACTTTCGTGATTGCCATATCCTCCATCTCCGTCGTTGCAAACGGGTCCTCGCACCCATACGCGGCAACTTTCGCCAGCGCATTTGCGTGATCGTACCTGCCCTTCCAGAAGTTGTCGCCCGTGACGCCGGTTCCGCGAAGCACCTCCGGATCCCGGTCCGCCCATGCTTCGCCGGCAAATGCCTCGCGCATGTAGTTCCTGGTTTTCTCCGTCGTTTCGAGCTTCACATCCTTTACCAGCTCATAAACGCGGTTTGTCAGGTCGGGGTTCAGTTTGATAACGGACAGTGAGTCGTGGTCATTTTCCCGAAACCACGTCACGTCCTTTTCATCCTTCATCTCGCGCGGGTCGGCATGGTGCCCGAGGTCATAATCCACCGTCGCCGTCAGGACGAAAACGTCGCCCATGACACCGTACCCGACAGCGCTCCCGGCGCATCCGGTGGAAATGACATACGCCTTCGAAAAATCGAACCGCTCATCGCCGAGAAGCATCGCAGTGTTGAGCGAGGAATCGACCTTTCCCATCCCCGTCAGAAAAAGCGCAACGCCGTTTTTGACATACAGCCTGCAGCTATCGGGCGCTCCCGAAATCTTATATTCCGTGCCGCCGCGGACGTACTCCTCGTAGTAATACTGCGCTTCGCCCGCCGTATCGCCCGTCATCTCTCCGACTTCGAATTTCGGAAGAATCAGCACCTTAATCTGCACTTTGCCGGGCTTTCTTCCGAGGCAGACACATGTCGCCGCGAGCCCGAGGCAAAGTAAAGAAAGGATAACGATTGCCGCCGTTTTCTTCATAAATCGACCTCACTTGTATTGCTTTTTATTGCACCGCAGCCGGTACCTCTCCTGCCTTTATAAAAGCGTCTTCACGGCTTCCTTCCAGCCTTTGATGCGTTCGTCACGCTCTGCATCGCTCATCTCGGGATGGAATACCGTCTCACCGGCGCCGTTACCAAGGTCGGACTCATCTTTCCAAAAACCGGTGGCAAGTCCGGCAAGATAGGCAGCCCCGAGTGCCGTCGTCTCCACGCAGGCGGGTCTTACCACGCGCGTGTTGCTGATGTCAGCCTGCGTCTTTACGAGGTAATTATTCACGCTTGCGCCGCCGTCAACGCGAAGCGTTCCGACGGGACTTTTCGCATCCTGCTCCATGGCGGTCACGATGTCATTTACCTGATATACGATGGCGTCGAGCGCCGCGCGGATGATGTGATACCGGCCGACGCCGCGCGTTAATCCGGTGATGATTCCTTTGGCCTCCGGCTTCCAGTACGGAGCGCCGAGGCCGGTAAATGCAGGCACGATGTAGCAGCCGTTCGTGTCCTTCACCTTTTCCGCAAGCTCCTCGGTTTCCGCCGCGGACGAAATCAATCCGACTTCATCCCGGAGCCACTGCACCACGGCGCCGCCCATGAAAACCGAACCCTCGAGCGCGTACGTCACTTTGCCGCCGCGTCCCCAGGCGATGGTCGTAACGAGGCCGTTCTCCGAAAGAATCGGCGTCTCGCCGGTGTTCATGAGAAGGAAGCACCCCGTTCCGTAAGTGTTCTTGATATCGCCGACGCTGAATGCCCTCTGCCCGAACAGCGCCGACTGCTGGTCGCCGGCAGCCCCCGCGATGCGGATGCTCCCGCCGAGGAATTCCGCGGCCGATTCGCCGTAGATTTCGCTGTTTCCGACCGGCTTCGGAAGCATTCCCATCGGGATGTTGAGCCATCTGCAGATGTCTTCGTCCCAGGAAAGCGTGTGAATGTTGAAAAGCATCGTGCGGGACGCGTTACTAAGGTCGGTCACGTGGCATTTTCCCTTCGTCAGCTTCCAGATGAGCCATGTCTCCACGGTGCCGAAGAGCAGTTCGCCCTTCTCCGCCCGCTCCCGCGTTCCCTCGACATTGTCAAGGATCCACGCGAGTTTCGTCGCCGAAAAGTACGGGTCCAGAACCAGTCCGGTCTTCCTGCGGATTTCCTCCGCATGCGTTGACAGGCGCTCGCAATAATCGACCGTGCGGCGGCATTGCCATACAATCGCGCGGTACACCGGCCGCCCCGTCACGCGGTCCCAGACAATCGTCGTCTCCCGCTGGTTCGTGATGCCGATTGCATCAATCTCCTGCGCCGTAATTCCGGCTTTGCTCATCGCCTCCACGGCGACGCCGAGTTGCGCGGACCACAGTTCCATCGGGTCGTGCTCAACCCAGCCGGCCTCCGGATAATACTGCGTAATCTCCTTCTGTGCGATGCTCACAATCTCGCTGTTATGATTAAAGATGATGGCACGTTCCGACGTCGTTCCCGCGTCAAATGCCAGGATGTACTTTTCCATAAAACCCAATTCTCCGTTCTGACGGTAACATTTTCCGAGGTGATATTCTCTTATTCTGCGTCGGATTGACTGCCCTCTGATTCGACCGGTACAGATGTTTCATCCTTTTGTAAGAATGCAAGAATGTCGTTCCAGACAGTCTCCTTCCCGCGCTCACGCAGGATTTCATGGCGCATGCCGGGATACCGCTTTCCTTTGGTGTTTTTGTAGCCCTGCTTTCGAAGGCACCGGATGGCTTCCCCGAGCTTCTGCTTTGAGATGGCGCACGGATCGTCCGCTCCCGAGAAGAACCGAATCGGGAGATCTACGTTGCGCGGGGTAAAGCCGCCCTCCGTGTAGGTTAAAATCATCATTTCAATCAAAGCCTTATAGCCGTTCAGGGTGAAGTGATAACCGCACAGCGGGTCTTCGTTGTAAAGGCGAACCTGCTCCGGGTCGGAGTTGGTCCAGGCATACTGCGTGTGCT
>JAEEGI010009355.1_pt1 | contig 21477 bp, 14 predicted proteins | sample 8958751 | NCBI WGS metagenome assembly JAEEGI01 (sample SAMN16246545, study PRJNA631951) | gut metagenome | biome: gut microbiome; feature: rumen; material: KS-attached | host: Bos | place: Iran: Karaj | collected 2018-10 | reverse complement strand
ATGGTCTCAATGTACTGTTTGGCATTGAGGGGCGTTACACCGTTGGTGTTGGGGTTCTGCCAGCCGTAGTAGGCGTCCAGGGTGACCTGCACGCTTTTCTTGCCGCCGATCTTGCCCTTCTTGGTGGTGACCAGGATAACGCCGTTGGCGGCGCGGGCACCGTAGATGGCGCAGGAAGCGGCATCCTTCAGGATGTCCATGGACTCGATGTCATTCGGGGAGAGGGCGGTGATGGAAGCGCCGGGAACGCCGTCCACGACGTAGAGCGGCTCGTTGGAGCCCTTCGTACCCATACCGCGGATGGTGACCTTGTAGCTCTCGCCGGGCTGACCGGAATTCTGGACGATGTTCACGCCCGCGGCCTGGCTCTGGAGGGCTCCAAAGGCATCCACGGCATTGGTGGAAGCGAGTTTCTCGGCCGTTACGTTCACCGTGGAACCGGTGACCAGCTTCTTGCGCTGGGTACCGTAACCCATGACCACGACTTCGTCCAGGACCTGGTTGTCCTCCTGGAGGACGACCGTGATTTTCTGGCCATTGACGGGCTTGACAGTGATCGTTTCATAGCCGATGCTCGAGATTTCCAGGGATGCGCCCTGGCTGATGGTGATGGTGAAGGTGCCGTCCACGGCCGTGAGGACACCGTTCCCCTTTTTGCCGGTTTCGATGACTGCGGCGCCGATGACCGGTTCGCCGGAGCTGTCGATAACCACGCCCTGCACCTGGATGAGCACGTCACCCTGGGGTGCTTCAGACAGAGAATCGGATGCCGCGACCAGCGTCGGCATCCCCGCCATCAATGCCAAGGCACAAATGGCGGACAACAGATAGTGTTTTGTCTGCATGATTGTGTTTTTTAATTGGTTATGAGTTATTAGCAGTGGTTACAAATTTAGCGGCTTGCTAATGTTTTAGCTACAGGATTTGCGCATGAATAGTCGCAGAATGCGCAAATGCTAAAACTAGTATTTGATGAGCATCTGCGTAATGTACTTGCGATACTCGATCGGGGTCATGTTCTTCCTCTTGCGGAAGATACGGATGAAGTTGGATTTGTTGTTGAAGCCGCAGTCGTAGCAGATCTCCGATGCGCTCAGCGTGGTGTCGGCCAGGAGCGTGCAGGCCTTGGCGATGCGCTGGTTGTTGACATAGTTGATATAGGAAAGGCCCGTGCGCTTCTTGAAGAAATGCGAGAAGGCCGAGTCGGACATGTTCACCAGCGCCGCCACCTCCGACAGGGAGAGCTCCTTGTCCAGGTTGCGGTCGATGTGCTCGCACACCTTGGCGATGCGGCGGCTCTTGGAGTTGGCGCCCAGCTCCTGCTCGTACATGCCGGTGACCAGCCGCTTGCGGTTGGCGTTGGCCATGGCGTTGAGGATGTTCAGGAAAGTGGTCACGGACTGGAATCCCTGCATGCGGGTGAGGGAGATGATCTGTTTCTTGATGGCTTCCTGTTCCGGCCCTTCGAAGCTGAGGCCGTGTTCGGAATCCTGCAGCAGCTGCCGGATGGGCGCGAAGATGCGCTTCTCCAGCATGGGGTAGTGGACCATCTCCTTGGAGAACTGGATGGTGATGACGTGGTTGGTCTTGTCCTCCGATTTCCAGGCGTGGGGCAGGGAGGGACCGGTCATCACCAGGTCCGTGGGGCCGAAGGCTTCTTCCGAATCCCCGACCACGCGCGTCCCCGTGCAGTTCATCACCAGGTTGATCTCGTATTCGGGATGATAATGAACCGGATAGTCGAACTTGGCGTTCGGGTGGTTCAGGATGATGAACAGGTCCTCTTTATTAATAGGTACTATTTCCTGCAAATATTCGCTCATGCCGCAAAGATGGAATATTTATTTTAATAATGGAACATGTGATTCAAAAAAATATACTTATTTAGCCTTTATATATACCGTTTGTTGTAAATTCTCCCTTACCTTTGTAACGTAAAACTATAACCAATTGACCTTATGGGCAATATCTCTATCGGCTGGATTGACATCTGCATTGTTGTCCTCTACCTTATATTTATTATCTGGTGGGGCCTCCGCCACGGTAAGAGTTCCGACGCGGGCTCGTATTTCCTGGCCGGCCGTTCCATGCCCTGGTGGATCGTGGGCCTCTCCCTGTTTGCCGCCAGCATCTCTTCTACGACGCTCATCGGCCAGTGCGGAGATGCCTATGACACGGGCGTAGCCGTTTTCAATTACAACCTCACCGGCGTGGTGGTGATGGTGTTCTTCGCCACCTTCCTGCTGCCCCTCTACATCAAGTCGGGCATCTTTACCATTCCGGAATTCCTCCAGAAACGTTTCGACAAACGCTCCCGCTACTACTTCAGCGCCATCTGCATCATCGGCAACATCTTCCTGGACGCCGCAGGCGCCCTGTATGCGGCCGCCCTCATCATCAAGCTGGTGTTCCCGGCGGCGGACCTGCAGCTGATCATCCTGATCTTTGCCATCCTGGCGGCCTCCTATACCATCCCCGGCGGCCTGTCGTCAGCCATCAATGCGGAACTCATCCAGGCGGTGATCCTCATCGTGGGCTCCATCATCCTCACCTTCGCCTGCTTTGCCAATGGCGGCGTGGACTACCTGTCTTCTCTCTTTGCCAACGGCGACATGTCGGTGAAACTGATCCGGCCGCTGTCGGATCCCGCCACGCCCTGGCTGGGACTCATCGTGGGCATGCCCGTTTCGGGTATCTACTTCTGGGCCAACAACCAGACGCTGGTACAGCGTGTCCTCAGCGCCCGCAGCGTGGACGAAGGCCGCAAGGGCGTGATGTTCACCGGTTTCCTTACCCTGATCACCCTCTTTATCATCGTGTTCCCCGGCGTCATCGCCCGGAACCTTTTCCCCGGCATGGAACGCCCGGACATGATTTACCCGACGCTGGTCCTGAAACTGCTGCCTACGGGTCTTCTGGGCATCATGCTGAGCGCCCTGCTGGCAGCCCTTACCTCCACTCTTAGCGCCATCCTCAATTCCACTTCCACACTCTTTACCATGGACTTCTATGCCCAGGCCCGTCCGAAGACGGATTCGAAGAAGCTGGTGTGGATCGGCAAGATTACCTCGCTGGTTATCATCGTGATTGCCGCGCTGTGGGCTCCCAACATCGGCAAGTTCGGCTCCCTGCTCAAGTATTATCAGGAGATGCTCTCCTACATCGCTCCGCCGGTGGTGGCCGCCTTCCTCCTGGGCATCTTCTCCAAGCGGGTGAACGGCAACGGCGCCTTCATCGGCCTGCTCAGCGGGCTCGCCATGGCGGTGGTCATGCTCCTGTGGAGACACCAGATCTTCGGGGACATGCACTTCCTCCTTATCATTCCTTTCCTGCTGGTGTTCAGCATGGTGGTCATTTATCTCTCGTCCCTGGCCTTCCCGGCTCCCGGCAAGGAGAAACTTGCCGATACAACCTTCTCCTTCAAGGCCTTCCGCGAAGAGGGAGCGGCCCTCCGGAGGGGACCTCTTTATCGCAATTACCGTTTCTGGGGCGGCTGCCTGCTCGCTGGCTGCGCCGTCATCCTCATCCTGTTCTCATAAGTCATGAAACTGCTCAAATATAAAGGCAATCCCATCCTCTCTCCCAAGGCCGACAGCCCCTGGGAGAACCTGGTTACCTGCAATCCCGGCGTCATCTATGACAACGGGACGTTCTACATGCTCTACCGCGCTGCCGGGGACGATGAAGACCATGTCATCCGCTTCGGCCTGGCCACCAGCAGGGATGGTTTCCACTTTTCCCGCATGTCGGCGGAGCCGGCTTTCGGCCCCAGCCTCGACGGACCGGACAGCGGCTGCGTGGAGGACCCCCGCATCGTGAAGCTGGGGGATACCTTCTATATTACGTACGCATACAGGCCCTATGCCCCGGGCCGATACTGGACCTTCCCGCACGACGTCGTCCGCCTTCCCGCCTGCGACGGGTTCGCCCCTAAGGCGTGGGCTAAGAGCCTGGGCAACACGGGCCTCGCGATGACGAAGGATTTCCGCAGTTTCCGCCGGCTGGGCCGTCTCACCTCTCCGGTGCTGGACGACCGCGACGTGATCCTCTTCCCGCAGAAGGTAGGAGGCCGATATGTGATGCTGCACAGGCCCAAAGACTGGGTGGGCCCTTCCTACGGGGTGTCCGAGCCTTCCATCTGGATCAAGTTCTCCGACGACCTCCTGGCCTGGGAGGACAAGCCCTCGACGCTCCTCCTGACCGGCCGTCCGCATTCCTGGGAGGAGAAAATCGGCGGAAGCACGCCGCCCATCCTTACAGACGAAGGCTGGCTCATGCTCTACCATGGCGTGGCCGACGGCGGCCTGGCGCAGTACAGCGTGGGGGCACTCCTTCTGAAGGCCGATGATCCGACGGTCGTGCTTGCCCGTACGCCGGAACCCATCCTGGAGCCGGAGCTCCCTTATGAGACGTCCGGGTTCTACAACGGCTGCGTTTTCCCCACCGGAAACGTGGTGGTGGACGGGACGCTGTACGTGTATTACGGCGCCGCCGACAAATATGTGGGCGTAGCCACCTGTAAACTGGATGAATTGATAAAGTATTTGCTTCGGTTCAAAAAAATATAATCCAACTAATAACCAATATAACCGTTATGAGCCTAAATTTAAGAACCCTCCTTGCGACGATGCTGCTGGTGGCAGGATCCGTCGCTGGATTTGCCCAGAACGGGCAGCTTACCGTCCGCGGTAAGGTGACAGACCCCACCGGGGCGCCTGTCGCAGGTGCTTCGGTTATCGTCGTGGGTACCGTGAACGGTACGTCCGCCGACGGTGACGGTAACTATGTGCTCACCAAAGTGGCTCCGAATGCAGTGATCGCTGCATCGTTCATCGGCTACACCTCCGTCGAGGAGGCCGTGAACGGCCGCTCCGTGGTGGACATCATTCTTTCGGAAGACAGCGAACTGCTGGAGGAGATCGTGGTGGTCGGTTACGGCCAGATGAAAAAGAGCGACCTCACCGGCAGCGTGGCTTCCGTCAAGACCGAGAACATTACCAATGTTCCCGCCAACTCCATTGAAAGCCTGATGCAGGGCCGTATCGCCGGCGTGCAGATTACCAACAACTCGCAGGAACCGGGCGCTTCGTCCGTAGTTCGCGTGCGAGGCAGTTCCTCCATGCGCGGCAGCAACGCTCCGCTGCTGGTTGTGGACGGTTTCCCCATCGGCGAGGCCGGTAACCTGTCGGAGGTGAACCCTCAGGACATCGTTTCCATGGAAGTGCTCAAGGATGCCTCCGCGTCGGCCATCTACGGTTCCCGCGGCGCCAACGGCGTCATCCTCATCACCACCAACCGGGCCGATGCCGGAAAGACCACCATCAGCGTGCGCCAGCAGACCACCCTCTCCCAGATGACCTCCGAACTGGACCTCTGGCGCGATCCCGTGCTGATGGCCATCACCCAGAACGAGGCCAAGGTGAACGCCGGCCTCACGCCCCTGTATGTGGGTGCCGTGAACGCCAACGGTGTTTACTATCCTTCCATCGAGGAACTGCAGACCACCTGGACCACCAACACCCGTTGGGAGGACATCGTGCTGAACAAGCTCCCTGTCTCCAACAACACCACCATCCAGGTCCGCAGCTCCAACAAGACCACCAACTTCCTGGCCAGCGCCAACTACTACCAGAATACCGGTGTGTATGTGAACGACTGGTACCGCAAGTTCGGCGGCAAGTTCTCCGTGGACCACAAGCTCTTCGAGAACTTCACCCTGAAGGCTTCGGCCAATGTCAATTACGGCCGCCGCAACTACAATCCCGGCCGCTCCTACAGCCGTAACCCCATCTTCCCGGTCTATGACGAGGAAGGCAACTACTGGCTGTACAGCGCCAGCGACTATTACCATCCCGTAGCCCTGAAGGAGCTCTCCAAGAACACCACCGAGGCCATGAGCGTCATCGCCAACGCCGGAGTGGACTGGAAACTCTTCGACGGCTTTACCGTGACCGGACAGTTCAACGTCAAGCATGACGAGAGCATCCAGGATATCTACAACCCCAACAAGTACTCCGAGACCGGCGCTTTCAACAACGGTTACGGACAGATCAACAACAGCAAGTCGGATGTGATTGTGGCCGAGGCTTTCGCTACCTACGACAAGGTCCTGGCCCAGAAGCATCACGTGACCGCTATGGCGGGTTACTCCTATGAAAACTACCGGAGCCGTTCCTCCAGCCTCACCGGCGTGGACTTCGTGAACGAAACCCTGAAGAACGAGAACCTGCAGGCCGGTAACCCCGAGCGTTATCGCATCTCCAACGGACTGTCGGACAGCAAACTGATTTCCTCCTACATCCGTCTCAATTATGGATACGACAACCGCTACCTGGTAACCTTCACGGCCCGCGCCGACGGTTCCTCCAAGTTCGGCATCAACAACAAGTGGTCTTTCTTCCCTTCCGGTGCCGTGAGCTGGAACGCCCACAACGAGAGCTTCCTCAAGGATGTGGAATGGCTGGATGTCCTCAAGTTCCGCGCTTCCTACGGCATCTCCGGCAACCAGGGTATCAGCCCTTACCAGACCCTGAGCCGCTTCGGCCAGCACAAGTATTATTACAACGGCGCCTGGCGCACGGCCATCGGCCCCGGTTACCAGAACGGCTACACCGGTGAAGGCGGCATTTATGCCGTTTGGGCCGGTATCGAAAACAGGGACCTGAAGTGGGAAACCACCTCGCAGGTGGATGTGGGCATGGACGTGAGCCTGTTCGGCAACCGCCTGAACTTGACGGTGGACTGGTACGACAAGGTGACCAACGACCTGCTGCGCGAGCGTAATATCGCCCCGTCTTCCGGTTACGACCGCATGTGGGTGAATGACGGTACCATCCGCAATACCGGTATCGAAGTCAGTCTGGACGGCATCATGTACAGCGACCGTGACTGGAAGGTGGGCGCCACCCTCATGTTCACCCGTAACCGCAACCGGGTGGTGAACCTCGGAAGCGCAGTGGAGGCCGGTCTCATGACAGACCCCAACACCGGTATGCAGTATGAGTATTATGGCAACAGCCTGGGCCAGTTCCGCGGCTACACCAACCTCCTGGCCATCGGCCAGCCCATGAACGTGTTCTACGGCTACAAGGTGGACGGTATCGTCCAGAGCCTGGAGGACGGCCTTACCGCCGGCCTTACCGGCAATGACGCCGAACCCGGTGAGTTCAAGTACGTGGACATTGACGGCAGCGGCACCGTGGACGAGAGCGACCGCACCATCATCGGCGACCCCAACCCCGACTTCCTGGCTTCCCTGAACCTGGAAGTGAAGTGGAAGAATCTGGACGCCAGCATCTTCTTCAACGGCGTGTTCGGCAACGACGTCATCAATACCCAGCGCTTCGGACAGCCTTCCAACATTCCGCTCCGCTGGACTACCGATAACCCGACCAATGCCTATCCCAAACTGCGTGACGACCGCCAGACCAAGTTCTCCGACTGGTGGGTGGAAGACGGCACGTTCGTGCGCGTGCAGACCGTGGCCGTCGGCTACACCTTCCCGCTGCGCAAGCAGACCAAGTTCCTGGAGAGCATCCGTCTCTACATGAATGTGGACAACCTCTTCACGTTCACCAAGTTCAAGGGCTACGATCCCGAGGTGGGCGCCAACGGCATCTACAGCGGCGGCTATCCCCGCCTGAGAAGATGGACCTTCGGTATTGACTTTAACTTTTAATCTGTGCAGCCATGAAAAATAAATTTGCTTTCATTCTCGCAGCACTTTGCCTGACTGCCTGCAACCTGGAAGAGAAGCCCTACGGCTTTTATTCTGAAGGTAGTTTCTATAAGACGGAAGCCGATGCCCAGGCTGCCACCATGTACATCTATGATGCCATCAACTACATCGAGTACTCCCGTGCCATCGTGTTCCTGGGCGGCATGAATACCGACGAACTGGACCCCAAGGGTGACGCCACCCAGAGTACCAAGGACCTGGATTCCTGGAGCCAGAACAACTTCCGCAGCAATGTGACGCTGGGTAACTTCTTCAAGTATTCCTACATCACCATCAACCGCGCCAACGCCGTCATCGAGAATGTTCCCGCCATGAAGATAGACGAGAGCCTGAAGAACCGCTTCACCGGTGAAGCCTACTTCATGCGTGCGTATTCCTATTTCAACCTGGCCCGTAACTTCGGCCGCGTGCCCGTGCACATGAAGGTGGTCTCCACCATCGACGACACGGCCGCGGGTCTGGCTCAGTCGCTGGACGAGCAGTGGGGTTACATCATCTCCGACCTGGAGGAAGCCATCCGGCTGCTCCCTTACTACGCCAAGCCCGAACCCGGCCGCGTGGACAAGGCTGCCGCCCAGGGCCTGCTGGCCAAGACTTACCTCTATCTGGCATCGGCCAAGGAGTATCAGGTTCCTCAGTACAGGGACATGAACTTTGGCGTGGACGAATACTACGCAAAGGCTGCCCAGTATGCCGGCGCCGTGGTGGACAATCCCGAGCAGACCACCTATGCGCTCGATCCGGACCTCATGCACATCTACGACGTGCAGTATCCCGACGGCCCCGAGCATATCTTCATCATGAGCATGGACCGCACCGGTGAAAGCGAAGGCCAGTACTCCAAGATTTCCAAGATGTACATCCCGTATATCGCCGGCGGTACCGTGTACCTGAAGCAGGGGGACGAGGGCTCCTTCATCCCCACTCACGACGGATGGAGCGAGTACCGCACCAACATCGGCTTCTACAACACCATGTTCGAGACCGGCGACCGCCGCAAGGACTGGCTCATCTGCAAGGAAGTGTACGATGCCGACGGCAATGTATCGGCCTCCTATCCCGGCAGCCTTTCCTATCCTTTCTGCCGCAAGTACATCGATCCCGAATTCGTGGGCGACAAGACTTCCACGAAGCCTTTCCTGATGCGCTACTCCGACATTGCCCTTACCTATGCCGAGGCTGCCGGTCCCACCGACAAGGCCTATGAGCTGGTGAATGCCATCCGCAACCGCGCGGGCCTCTCCGACGCTCCTGCGGGTATGGATAAGGCCAGCTTCCGCCAGTACGTCATCATGGAACGCGTCCGCGAACTGGCATTCGAGGGTAACATTACCTACGACATGCGCCGTACCGGCCGTCTGCATACCGTCCAGGCCCTGGTGGGTCAGGGTGTCACCAATGAGGAGGACGTCCTCTTCTATCCCATCCCGTCCATCGAGACCGACCTTAACCCTAATATCAAGTAACCATGAAACGCAATATACTTTTCATCGCAATGGGCGCTCTTGTGTTACTGAGCGCCTGCACCAAGAAGCCTTGGGCCGATGTTGAGGAGGGCAGCTGGAACAACGACCGGCGCATCCTGGACATCAAGTTCGCCGGACAGGCCGGCCTGGCCAAGGTGAAGGATGTAGATGCCACCACCGGTACCGTTACCGTCCAGCTGGCTACCAACCTGGTGAGCGACATGTCCAAGGTGACCGTGGAAACGCTGGACCTTTCCTACAAGGCTACTTCTTCCGTCCAGCGCGGCGGCACCATTGACTTTACGGGAGCGGCTCCGGTGATTACGGTGACATCGGCCACCGGAAAAGCCCGTGCCTATACCATCGAGATGACCGAGTTCACCGAGACGCTGGAAGGCAAGTTCGCCATTACCGGCTCCAGAATGTATGGCGGTACCGGTCCCCAGTATGGCGGCTGCTATCTGGTGGATCCTTCTACCAAATCCTGGTGCTGGTATACGGACGAAGGCTTCGGCCCCGCGGCAGAACATGACGATTATCTCGAGTTCACCCTGGATGAAATCCTTCCCGACGGCAATACCACCGGCAAGTGCATGCACTACGGCGGCGTTGACGGCAAGCACTGGAACTGTCTGCTGAAAGCCTCGATGAACAAGAAGGGCGACACGGATATGGACCTGCATCATTTCTATCGTCAGATTCCCGTGGGCGAGAGCACCTGGGTACGCGACTATGTGAACAATACCATCAGCTTCACCGACGCTAACGGAAAGGTTACCATCGGCCAGATGATGGAGGCGGGAGACTATACCATCTACAAGGATGACTCGCGCAATTATACGCTCACCGTTCAGAAGAATGCCCTCGGTTTTAAACTGAGCGGAAAAGATGAATGGGATTCGTCCATCATTTACACCGATTTCGCCAAAATGGCCATCGCTGCCCGCTATTACTTTGCTTTGATTGAACGGGTTTCCGAGATCCCGGCTGCCTCCAAGACCGAAGGCACTGAAGGCAAGAACACCGTCGATCCTCCGGCACCGGCCCCCGTCTTTGACCTGCCCGGTGACTGGAAGGTCCACGAGCTCTGGGTATACGGTGGCTGCAATGGCGGTCTGGGCCGCGACAAGGCCGAGACCAAAACCTGGGACTGGAACAACATCGGAAACGAGATGGACAATATCCTTACGTTTACTCCTTCCGCCGAAGGATCCCTCAGCGGTTCGGTCGTTTACGCACCCGGTGCCGACGGAAAGTACTGGGATTACCGCTGGGTTGGCAAGAAGGGAGATGTCAACGTGAACGAGGACGTAAGCCGTATCTATGCCTGGCTGCCTCATGCCCTCTCTACCTATGTGTATGATCCGGAAGACAAGTCGCAGTCGGAAGGCGGTGTCGTTTCCATCAAGAACGGCCCCATCACCTATGCGGCCAACCTGCTTCTGCCCGGCAGCTATGTATTTCTGGGGCTGAACGCGCTGGAAATCCAGGAAGGATACATGGCTCTGGCCCTGCAGGTGGGCACCACGCCTTCTTCCAATACCTCGTACATTTGGAAAGACTATGACAAGTTTGTGAACAGTCCGCTCATTTACATCATGGTCTTCAAGAAGCAGGTTCCTGCCGAATAGCAATGCGTCGCTATTATTTCATGCTACTTGTGGCGCTCGCGGCCGTACCCCTCTGCCAGTCGTGCAGGGGGGACGGTTCTGCGGGCACAGAACCCCCCGAAGTGAAGACGGTCGAGCTTACTCTGGCCGATCCCGACGCCACCCCGGAAACGAAGGCCCTCTACTCGAATCTCTGGGCTATCCGGGAAAAGGGCTGGATCTTCGGCCATCAGAACGACCTGCTGAACGGCCGCAAGTGGCGGTTCGACGAAGGGGGGTCCGACACGAAGGACGTGTGCGGAGACTATCCTGGCGTTTATGCGGTGGACGTGGCTTCCTTCATGGACGGCCGTGAAGTTCCTCTCCAGACCCTGAGCGAGAACCCGCACAAGCTGCGCACCATCAAGGAAGCGTACGACCGCGGCATGGTGGTGATGGCCTGCATGCACCTCAACAACCCGCTCACAGGCGGGGATTCCTGGGACAATTCCAGCAACCAGGTTGCGGCCGAAATCCTCAAGGCCGGCAGTCCCACCAACGAGAAATTTAACGTTTGGCTGGACAATCTGGCCGCGTTGGCCAAAGATTTGAAGGGAAGTGACGGCTTGCAGATTCCCATTATTCTGCGTCCGTTTCATGAACACGGACACGAATGGAGCTGGTGGGGAAGTACCTGCACCACCGCAGCCGAGTATGTGGCCCTGTGGAAGTTCCTTGTGGACGGGATGAAGGCGCGCGGCGTGCATAGTTTCATCTATGCCATATCGCCCGCCATGAACGGCAAACAGACGGAGAGCGATTTCCTCTACCGCTGGCCCGGAGACGATTATGTGGACTTCATGGGCATGGACTGCTACCTGGGCATTAATAACACGACATTCCTGAACAATCTCAAGTGCCTCAAGAGCGTGGCCGAAGGGAAGAAAAAGCCTTGCGGCGTAACGGAGATCGGCGTGGAGGGCTTCCAGGTGGCCGATTATTGGATTACCAACATTGCTGCTCCCATGGCCGGCCGCAAGATGAGCATGCTGGTTACCTGGAGCAACAAGTACGACCCCATGGGAACCGGAAACGTGTATTATTCCGTATTCCCCGGGCACCCTTCCGAAGAGAGTTTCCGGGCGATGTATGACCGCCCCGACACCTTCTTCTGCGAAGATTTGCCGGACATGTACAAGATGGCCGAAAATGTAATAGTCAAGTAAATGAAAAACTTAGTTTTAGCCGCTGTCCTGGCGCTGCCGCTGCTGTGCTGCTGCGGCGCCGACAAGCAGAATCCCGATCCCGTGAAACCGGAACCGGTGGTGCTTGCGCTGGCCGATACCGAAGCGACGGCCGAAACCAAGGCCCTGTATGCCAACCTCTGGTCCATCCGCGATAAGGGCTGGATCTTCGGCCATCACGACGACCTCATGTACGGCCGCAAATGGTACGGCACCGAGGGCGGCTCCGACACGAAAGACGTGTGCGGGGACTACCCGGGTGTCTATGCCCTGGACCTTTCCGCCCTGATGGACCAGCGCTCCACGGATCCGAAGGAGCAGTCGGACAACGTGCTCCGGATCAAGCTGATTAAGCAGGCCTATAACCGGGGTATGGTCATCACCGCCTGCCTCCACCTCAATAACCCCAAGGCTGGGAAGGGGGATGCGTGGGATAACTCCGACAACAAGGTTGTGGCCGAAATCCTCACGGACGGCAGCGCCACGCAGACGACGTTCAACGGCTGGCTGGACAAACTGGCCGTCATCGCCAAAGGCCTGAAAGGGGCCGACGGGAAGAACATCCCCATCATCATCCGCCCCTTCCACGAGCATACCCAGAGCTGGAGCTGGTGGGGCAGCACCTGCACTACGGAGCAGGAGTTCATCGGCCTGTGGCGGTACTTCGTGGATTATATGAAGGCGGCGGGCGTGCACAATTTCATCTATGCCATCTCTCCCCAGATGGACGGTGCCCGCACGGAGAGCGACTTCCTCTACCGCTGGCCGGGAGACGGGTATGTGGACTTCATCGGCATGGACTCCTACCAGGGTATCAACAACAATGTGTTCGTGAACAACCTCAAGGTGCTTTCTGCGCTTTCGGCGAAGAAGCTCAAGCCCGCCGGCGTTACCGAGACCGGGGTGGAAGGCTTCAAAGTGGCCGATTACTGGATTACCAACATCGCAGCTCCCATGGCGGGCCGGAAAATGAGCCTCCTGGTGACCTGGCGTAACAAATATGACCCGATGGAAAGCGGGAGCCACTATTTTTCCGTGTACCCGGGCCATGTGTCGCAGGAGAGTTTCCTTACTATGTATGATAGGAACGATACGTTCTTCTGCAACGATTTACCCAAGATGTATAACCCAGTAGAAGGAATCACGGTTAGATGAAGAAATTAGGCATTATCCCTTTGTTAAGCCTGCTGCTCGCCGCGGCAGGCTGTTCCTGTCCTGTAACGCTGCGCCTCACCGGAGAGGTCATCAATCCCTATTATATGGGGAACGGCGTGGAATGGGACCCGTACGACGAAGCTCTTTCCTGGGGCGGAGAAGTCTCCGAGGCAGACTGGAATACGCTTTTCTGGCGCCTGGACTTCATGCGCCCGCAGTATGTGCGCTGCATGATCAACAGCCCTTTCACCTATTTTGACGGGACGGGGTTTGACGACGAGCGCAACGCGGCCTACATCCGTAAGCTGCTGGAGTACTGCCAGAGCCGCGGCGTCATGGTGGTGTATGGAGAGTACAATCCGCCCACCTGGGACATGAAGGGATCGGCCGAATGGGTGGAGGCATCCGTGCGGCACCTCAACTGGCTGGTGTCCAAGAACGGATTTACCTGCATCCGCCATTTCGTCATCTTCAACGAGCCGGACGGAGACTGGGCTTCCACGAACGGAGACTTTGCCTTCTGGAAACAGATGGTCCATCTCTTCCGGGCCGAGATGGACAAGTACCCTGCGCTGTCCAACATCTCCATTGCCGGTCCGGACGCCGTGATCGACTATTCCAACCGGGCATCGGCCTACGATGCGCTCGGCTGGCTGAACGCGACTGTGCGCGAGGTCCCGGAGATCGGCATTTACGATATGCACGCCTATCCCGGGCAGCGCTACGTGCGCAGCGGAGAGTTCTTCAAGACCCTGCGCACCTACAAGGAAGCCGTAGGGGACATGCCTATCATCCTGGGCGAGGTGGGCTTCAAGTATTTTGCCGATGAGGCCGACGCCGCCCTCGCACAGGTGTACTGGGCGCGCGTGAAGGGACACCCCTACACGAAGGGCAGCGACTGCAACATGCTGGTGTATGATTATTTCTATGCGCTGGATGTGACCAAGCTGCTCATGGACGTGATGAATTCCGGCTTCTCCGGCGCCGCCGCCTGGATGCTGGACGACGCCATGCACTCCAACGGGGATTCCGGCAAGCCGGAGGACCTTAAAATCTGGGGCATGTGGAACATCCTGGGCAAGGAGGTGTTCGGCAATGACCGGGAGGAGGAAATCCGTTCCTGGTACTATACCTGGAGTCTGATGTGCCGTCATTTCCCCGCCGGCAGCAAAATTATGAGGCTGGAGGGTGAACTTCCGGAGAATGTGGACGCCGTGGCGGCTATCCTTCCGGACGGCTCCTACTCCATCGCGGCCGTGAACTATTCGGACAAGGACCAGATCATCCGCCTGGAACTTCCCACCGGTACTTCTGGCTACATGCTCTCCTGCTACGACGCCGGGGGATTCCGCAGCCACAAAATAATTGGTACGACCTATGAGTTATCGGCCCAATCTTTTGCTATCTTTGCAAAAGAATAACCGATAGACATCCCTTATGAAACTCTCACGTATTTTCGTTCTGCTCTCGGCCCTGCTGGTCAGTTTGACGCTGGAAGCCGGAGAGCTCCGCCTCCATCATCTTTTGTCAGACCATGCTGTCCTGCAGCGGAATTCCGTGATTCCCGTCGTGGGATGGGGAAAACCCGGCGCAACGGTGCAGGTAAGTGCATCCTGGCACAAAAAGCCCATCACTGTCAAGGTAGAGAAAGACGGGTCCTGGGCGGCCGGTATTCCTACGTGGGAGGCTCAGCGTGTTCCCCAGTCTCTGGAGGTCAGCTCGGGGAAGGAGAGAATCATCCTTTCCGACCTTCTCATCGGCGAGGTGTGGATATGCAGCGGCCAGTCCAATATGGAGATGCCTCTGGGCGGCTGGGATCACCAGCGCGTGCAGAACGCCTATGAAACCATCCGGGACGCGGCATCGGCCACGCCGCTTGTGCGTATGTTTACGGTGCAGCGGAACAATGCCGATAAGCCGGCGGAGGATTGTGGCGGTAGCTGGCAGTGCTCCACTCCCGCTGCCGTGCGTCATTTCAGCGCTACGGCTTATCATTTCGGCAAAACGCTGTCGCAGTTCATGCCGGATGTTCCCATCGGCCTGGTAGCTACGGACTGGGGCGGCACGCCCATCGAGGCCTGGCTCAGCGTCGAGGCGCTGGAGAATACGCCCGGGATCGACGTGGCTTTCTCCAAGACGCTTCACTGGGGAGAGGTGACTACGGGCCTGCTTTTCAACGGAATGATATATCCGCTCCGTAATTATCCTGCCCGCGGCTTTATCTGGTATCAGGGAGAGGCCAATCTGGACAATCCGAAGGATTATCCTTTTATTACCGTATCCATGGTCAATGAGTGGCGTGCGCTGTGGCGGAACCCCGACATGCCTTACTATCTGGTGCAGATCGCCCCTTATTCCTATGATGAACCGGACGGCTTTAAACTGCCCGTCCTGGTGGAGAACCAGTACCGCATTCCCACGCTCGTGGAGCACTGCGGCATCGCTTCTACCACCGATATCGGCCATAAGGACTGCATCCATCCTCCGTTCAAGAAGGAGGTAGGGGAGCGCCTGGCATGGCTGGCCCTTGCCAATGACTATGGTTTTGGGGATATCCCCGTGACGCCTACTTACAAGAGCGTATCGTTCGACGGTGCCGTTGCCCGCGTGAGCTTCAACGGGGTATCTACGGTAGGCAACTGCTGGCGTGTGCACGGCCTCCACGAGAAACTGGTTCTGGGCGGCTTCGAGGTGGCCGGCGAGGACCATGTATGGCACACGGCCCAGGCCTCGGTTGACTGGAATTCAAATGACATTCTGGTGCACTCCGACGAAGTCCCGGCCCCGGTCGCCGTCCGCTATGCCTGGCACAATTGGCCCGCCGGCGCCAATGTCGTCACCGACTACGGCCTCCCGCTGCCCCCCTTCCGTTCGGTGGATTGGTAATTGCGGAAAGAAATCGTCGCGGCCGTGCAAAATAGTGGATGGAATAATGCGTTCATTTTTGTATCTTTGCGCCGGACAAAGGTGTGCACGCCCCGTGCCGGGGGTGCCTCAAAAGGGAAGCCGGTGAAAGTCCGGAACTGTGCCCGCAGCTGTGAACTCCTTAACGGTCCGGTAGTTTTATGTCATTGGACAAATTCCCGAACTGGGATGACGTCCGAGAAGGCGCCGCGCCGGGAGCAGTCAGAAGACCTGCCTTGTCAAGTTTAACGTAGGGGCTCGGGGACAAGCGCCGGTATAAACGCAAGTACAATGCTGTTTTCTTTTCTGATGACGGCCGCCCTGCTTTCTGCAGCTGCGCCCGTTGACACGCTGCAGGCATCTGCCATTGTGGCAGACCGCGGCCTGGTGGTGTCCCGTACGGACACCGTGAATGTCCAATCCTTTCAGGATGTAAGTTCGACTCTCATTTTTGTTCCCAGTATCTACGTGGGAGACTACGGCAGTGCCGCAGGTCTCAAATCGGCCAGTCTCCGTGGTCTGGGAAGCGCCCATACGGCCATTTATGTGGACGGCGTGCGGGTAGGCAACGTCCAGAGCGGCCAGGCAGACCTGGGTATGATGGACCTCAATGACCTTTCCCAGGTGGTGGTGGACTATGCCCAGAACAGTATCTCCTTCCGGACGGCCCGTCCTGTCTTCCATGGCAAGAACGTCGCCGGCACCGCAAAACTGGGCGTGGGCTCCTTCGGTACCTGGCAGCCCTATGGAAAGGTTGCCGTAAAACTGAATAAAGACTGGAGCCTTTCCAGTCATGTGGCAGGAATTGTCACCAATGGTGAATTCCCCCTTACCGACGGCGCCAAACGTATCAATAACGACCTCAAACAGCTCCAGGCCGGGGCCGACCTCTTCGGTACCGTCGAAGGCGGAGACCTCCATGCCAAGATCTTCTACAATGGCTCCGACCGCGGTACTCCCGGTTCTCTCAGCTGGCCGTCCACCGACCGCCAGCAGGACCGCAACTTCGGTGCGCAGGCCGTACTTCGCAAGAGCTTCTCTCCGCTTTATACCCTGAATCTGTCGGCCAAAGGCGCCTATGACAAGCTTCTTTACCAGAGCGAGTGGGGAGACACCGACTACAAGCAGACGGAGTTCCAGCTCAACAGCGCGCACAAATTCCACCTCAATTCCTGGTGGGATGTCTCCCTGGCAGCCGACATCGCTTTCGACAAGCTCAATTCCACACTGTATCAGCAGCAGCGCTGGGCCACGGTCGTCGCCGTCGCATCGGCCTTCCGCTGGGAGCGCTTCAAGGCCGATGTCGCCCTGGAATACGCCGGCACCTTCGACAAAGACGCAAAGCCCTGGAACAGCCTTTCCCCCTCGGCCGACCTTCGTCTGACGCTTGTGGAGGGACTGGACCTCGTCGCCTTCGGCCGTCGCGCCTTCCGCACGCCCACCTTCAACGAGCTCTACTATCCCGGGTATGGCAACCCCGAGCTTAAACCGGAGGATGCCTGGCTGGCCGATGCCGGACTGGACTTCAGCCGCGAGGCCGATGCCTGGAGTTTCGCCGCCAAGGTGGACGGTTTCTATACCTACCTGACCAACAAGATCGTGTCCGCTCCCTCGGAAGCCGACCCTTCCGTCTGGCTGCCCTACAATGTGGGTAAGGCCGAGACTTTCGGCGCTGAAGCACAGGCCAATGTTATGTACGCGTCCGGCGACTGGACGATTGCCTGCACGGCCCGTTACTCCTGGCAGAAGGCATGCGACAAGGCTACCGGCGCGGCTCTTCCGTACATCGCCGCCCACACTTTCGTCTTGAATCCTGTCGCTGTTTACAAGGGTTGGATGGCCGGTATCACCTGGGCCCTGAAGGCCGGCCGCAAGGACTCCATGGGTGACATGCCGTCCTACAACACGCTGGACGCCCAACTGGGTAAAGACTTTGTCCTGGGCGGCTGCGCCCTGGGTTTCCGTCTCACCGGCCGCAACCTTCTGGACCATCGCTACGAAGTGATTTCCGGCTATCCCATGCCGGGCCGCAGCGTGATCGGCGGTATTGTCTTTAAATTCTAAGGCATGCTGCTCAGCCTTCTCTATGTGCTCATATCCGGCATCGCTCTGCCGATAGGGGGCATTCAGATGCAGTATCTTTGGCGCAACCAGCTCGGGGACGTTTACAGCCTCGGGCTGGGCAGCGCCGCCTGTCTGGGCGCTGCCGCCGCCACCATGAGCGGCTGGTGCACCCTCACGGTGGGCAGCTTCATCTGCACGCTCATCTGCACCGTCATCTGCTTCTTTGTCACTTTGAAAGTGAACACGCAGCAGCTCATTACGTTTGGTATCCTGTTCGGCACGTTTATCGGCTCGCTGGGTACCATCGTGGTGACAAACGCCCCCAACGGGGACCTTCTCAAGCAGTACTACCTCTGGGGCGCCGCCAACTTCCGTCTGGAGGGAGTCACTACGGGCGACATCATCTTTTCCCTGGTGCTCTTCGCCGTAGGATTGGGCGTTGCCCTGTGGCAGGCCGGACGTCTGACACGGCATTTCCAGGAAGAGATCGAGATCCCGAATGCCGACAAAGCCTGGCTCCTGCTTGCCATCATGTGCCTGGTTACCAGCGCCGTGAGCATCTGCGGCCCCATCGGCTTCATCTCCCTGGGTGTTCCCAACCTGAGCCGGCTCATCTGCAAGAACAAGGATATCCGTGCGCACTACTGGATCAGCAGTGCCATGGGTGTGGGACTGCTCCTGATAACCTATCTGGTGGTGGAATACGTCAGCTTCGGAATCTACCTTCCCGTCAGCGCCACCATGGCCATCCTGGCTTTACCGCTGATGGCCATGATCTTCGTCAAGGGTGAGAAAGCGTAGGCGCCTTAGAACAGGCGCCCGTTGAATTTGTCGGCCAGGCCCTGGAGCTCGTCGGTGGTGGCGGGGCGGTTCAGGGCCTCTTTACGCTCCTTCTGGAACTGGGCCTTGAGCTGGGCGAACTGGCGTTTGGTGTCCAGGGTGAAGTCTCCGCCTTCAATCCATGAGAAATAGGACGGCTCCGTATTCCAGACTTCGCGGGCCGTCTTTCCTTTGTGCTTGCCGAAGCTAACAACGGCTTCGCCGGCGTCGTTGAAGACGAGGCGGCCGGCATAGTCAACGGTACGGGGACGTCCGGCGACGGTGGCCAGGAAGCCCACGTCGTTCTTGAGCTTGTCCGGGTACATATCCAGCTGGCCTTTGAGGACCTCATAGGTAGCTACTGTATCGGCCTCGGCGGTGTGGGCATTCTCGAAGTCCTCGCCGCCGCAGTAGAAGCGGTAAGCGGCCTTGAGGTTGCGCGGCTCCATATAGTGATAGATGTTCTGGACATCCACCATGAGCTTGCTGTGGAGGTCAATGTCGATGTCCTTCTTCATGTAGAGCCGTACGCGCTCGATTTCCTCGGCCAGCATGGGCAGGTCGAACTTGGCGCTGTTGAAGCCGGCGAGGTCTGCGTCCGCGAGCCAGGAAATCACCTCATCCACGCTGTCGCAGAAGCGGGGACAGCCGGCAAGGTCCTCATCCTTGAGGCCATTTACGGCCGATGCCTGCGGCGCAATGGGATACTGCCGCTGGTTCACATAATCCCAGGGCTTGAAACGCCACGTCTTGATGCGCGTTTCCCCACCGGGAAGCGCCTTTACAAAACTAAGTTCCGCAATACAGTCAGTGGCAATATTAAGCCCCGTGCTCTCAATATCAAAAAAGAGCAGGGGGCGTTCGAGGTTCAGTTCCATACGTTCTTACTGGATCATGATTGGCATCAGAATTCCGCAGACCTTTTCGGTCTCTGCTTCTTCCTCGGCGGGGAGGAGAAGGGCGGCACGGCGGGCGTCCGCGAACTTGATTACCAGGGAGTTGCAGCCCATATTGGAGAGGATTTCCGTGAGGAAAGTGGACTTGAAGCCGATGGTGAGTTCCTCGCCGGAGTAGTTGCACTCGATCTTTTCATAGGCGGCCAGGGCAAAGCCCAGATCCTGGGCGCTGACTTCCAGCTGGCCTTCCTTGAGGGTGAACTTGATATGGTTGCTGGCCTTGTTGGCGCAGACGGCCACACGCTTGACGGTGTTAAGCAGGAGCTGACGGTCTATCTGCAGCACGTTGGCGTTGTTCATGGGGATGACGTCGCGGTACTTGGGGTACTTGCCCACAACCAGGCGGCACACCATGGTGGTGTTGCCGAAGGTGAACTGTGCAGTGGAGCTGTCAAAGGCGATTTCCACATTCTCCACGTCCTTGCCGATGATGGAACGCAGCACGCCGGCCGGTTTCTTGTGCAGGATGAAGGAAGCCTTCTCGGAGGCCTGCACGTCCTTGGTGGTGTAGCAGATGAGCTTGTGGGAATCCGAAGCCACCAGCGTAGTGCTCTCCGGAGCGATATCGAAGAAGATACCGTTCATGGCCGGGCGGATTTCATCGTCCGCGGTGGCGTAGATGGTGCTCTGGATACCTTCCACCAGGCTCTCGGCCGGGAAAACAAGCTTGAGGGCATCGTCGCCGGTGGTCTTGATTTCGGGGTAATCGTCGGCCGGGAAATAGGGGAGGGCCGAGTTACCGCTGGCCCAGGTGCACTCGAAGGAGCTGTCGCTCACGGTCTTGATGCCTACGGGCTGGTCCGGCAGTTCCTTCAGCAGGTCAATCATGTGACGGGCCGGGACAGCGATGGCGCCATCCTGCTCTGCAATTTCCACTTCGATGCCGGTGCGCAGCGTGAGCTCCGAATCCGAAGCGGTGATTTCCAGCTTGCCGTTTTTCAGGACAAACAGGAAGTTTTCCAGAATGGGCAGCGGGGACTTGGACGGAATGGCCTTGGAGACATCCATCAGGGCCTTCAGGAGATTGGTGCTGGAAATGGTCAGATTCATATAGCGTATCTTTTATATTCAAAACATACAAATATAAACAATTTCTCGCAAAAATCACCCCTCGGCCGAGAAGAATTACTGGGCGGCGTGGAAGAAGTAATCCTCCAGTTCCGCGTCCTGCGAACCGGGTGTGTGAGCCTTGTCCAGATAGACCTTTCCCTTGTCCAGCAAGATGATACGGCGGCAGATATCGTTGATGGAGTTGAGGTTGTGGCTGGACACCAGCACGGTGGTCCCCAGCTCCTCATTCATCTGCCGGATCAGCTGCGCCACAGTGATCTGCGAACTGGGATCCAGGTAGTTGAAAGGCTCGTCCAGGATGAGCACGCGGGGATTCACCAGCATGGCGGCGACGATGCCGATCTTCTGCCGGTTACCGTTGGAAAAATCGTGGATCAGTTTCTTCGTTCCCAGGATCTCTCCGTTCATCAGCGTCTCGAAGCGTTCGAGGCGGGATTTCAGCTCGTCGTCCGGGATGCCGTAAGCCTCGGC
>JAEEGI010009350.1_pt1 | contig 21482 bp, 15 predicted proteins | sample 8958751 | NCBI WGS metagenome assembly JAEEGI01 (sample SAMN16246545, study PRJNA631951) | gut metagenome | biome: gut microbiome; feature: rumen; material: KS-attached | host: Bos | place: Iran: Karaj | collected 2018-10 | reverse complement strand
AAAGTTGAGTTCGTTTCAAGAAATAACTTTTTGGCACCCAGCGATTTGGCGCGGTCAATCACGGCCGTGAGCAGCGCCGTTCCAATTCCGCGACCCTGCCATTGGCTGCCGACGGCATACTTCTCAATATCGAAATCGTAGCCGCTGATTTTTGCTGGAACCATTGCCACCACGCCCGCTGGCTGGCCGTTGAAGAGCGCCACCAAAATGTGCCCGCCCTTGTTGATTATGGCGCCGCGCGGGTCGCCCAAAATGGCATTGTCAATCTCTTCAAGAACAAAGCGGCTGGTAATCCATTCTTCGTTAAGTTGCTTAAAAGCAGACTGATACTCGTCGGTATAGTCTACAATTTTGGTCATCGAAGCAATGCGGCGCTGGCGTTCGTCGCGCACGCGCTGCAGCATCGGCTTCTCGCTCAGCAGATCTTCCCATTCGGCAATGGCGCGCCAAAGGTCGTTGCGGGTGCTGCGGCAGATAGTGTCGACGGCTGCGGCCACATCAATGCACTGCTCGTCGAGCAGAGCCGACATACTCTGCCCGCGCTGCGTGAGCGCCACTTTGGTGCGGCGTCCGTCGGTTTTGTCATCAACGGTGCGGACAACCTTTGCCGCGGCCATCTCTTTCACAATGTTGCTCACCGACGGGTGCGAGTGCCCGATTCGGCGCGCAATCTCGGTTATTGTCGCGGGGCCGTCATCGGCAAGCGTGCGGAAAACAGGGAACCATTTCGGTTTCAGATTCACGCCATAAAGTTCGTAAACATCGGCCATCTCGCTGGTTATCATATCGGTTAGCATTCGCAGACGGCTGCCGATAGCCACTCTGCCTGTCTTGTCAAAAAAGTCTGTATCCATTATGTAACTGATTCCGTAATTGATTACGCAAATTTATATCGCTATTTTTGATTGATACAAGGTGCAGGGGTGTTTTTTTTGAAGGATTTTTCGCGTCGGCAGCCGTCGGGGAAACCGTGACACAAAAAATCACGGAACCAGAGCCTTCAATGCCGCTGATTCCGTGATATTAAAAGTATGCCAAACTATCGCTCGAAACTATAGAAGAACGACGGGAAGCCATCGACTGTGGCAACCTTGGATTCAACGGCGCCAGTTTCAAGGTCCACGGTGCTGAAGCCGTTGTAATCGTCGTTGGCCGAACCGTAAACCATCTTGCCTTTGTGGCGGCCCATTGCCACGCCGTGGCCGTTTGAGTGCGGAAGGCCTTCAATCACCTTAATACTCTGATTGTAAAGGTCGACAATGACGCCGACACCCGTGCGGGCAATGTAAGTGTTTGTGTTAGTGGGGTCAAGACCCATTGCAAATCCGTAGGCGTACATTTTTCCACCGCCTGCATATCGGCACATCATCATACAGTTGAGATAGTCGCAACTCAAACCGCTTACTTTGGTTTTGCTCAAATTGATACTGTATGACTCATCGAATTCGGTTTCGCCTTTTTTTATGCGGGCAACACCAGCATCGAGTCCAGGAATATAGCCGAACGAGCCAATGCAGTTAATGTAAAGGTCGCCGTTTTCATCTTCGAAAATCGACTGATTATCAACAGGTCGCGTAGGTGCGGAAAGACCTACCGCGGTGCTGCGGATTCGCTTGATAAAACTGTCGTCGGCAACATTGTAGAGAGCCATTTCGAGAGCGTTCTCAACGGGCATCCACTGCGCATTGAACTGTTCCAGAGCAACATACAGAATGCCGTCGCGAATGTAGAGCGCGCCAGGATAGGCCGACACGCCTTCGTTGCGAAGCGACGAGACATCAATGCGTGAGATTTCGGCCATTGTTGTCGGGTTGAAGACTACAATCAAATCAAGGCTTTGGCAGCATACGTAAGCCTTTGTGTCGCTTGCCTCAACCACAATGGCAGCGCTCGAATTGGCAGGCAGCGCCATCGAGCCCTTGAGTTCCAATTGGTTGGCGTCGTTCAGCACGTAACGGCGCAGTTTCAGTTCGGTTCCGCCCATATAATCGGGGAAGACGTAAATGTTGCCGCTCTTGCAGACGCACGGATACGAGCCGAACCCCAACGGAAGGGCGTTTGAGTTGTCGTAGTGAATTCCGCCTTCAAGACTGCCGACGGCCTGCAGATAACCGCTGCCGCTGTCGCCCGACGGGTTTGTAACTGTTGTGGAAAACAAGATTTTACCTGACGCCGAAGTGTTCTCGTCGTCCTCTTTGTCGCACGCAACAAACGTTGTTGCCAATGCGGCCATTAAAAATAAATGTTTGATTTTCATCTTTTTATGATTTAAAATTAAAATGAATTACGAATTACGAAAGCCGCCGTGTATTAATTATCAATTACTTATGCCTTTTGCCTAACACCCATTACCCAACACCTAACACCAAAATCATTTCATCACATACCGCACCTTGAATCCGAAATTGCGGCCAGGCAGCGGGCGGTTCAAATCGGAATATACCGTTCTGTCAGTCAGATTTTTAACACGGAAAGTGATAGTCCATTGGTCGTTATTGAAACTGTGCTCAACACCCAAATCAACGGTGAACGACGTCGGAATTTTGCGCTCTTGGAATTTGCTCACCTCAAAATCGTAGAAATACTCGTGAATGTACGACGCATCAGCCAGCAAGCGGCTGTTCTGACGGCTTCCGCCGAAAAGATTCTCGCGGTGCAGTTCGGCGCCGAAGTTGGCCAGCATATACGGAATGTTGGGCATCCGCTTGTTATATGTGGCGTTGGGCGCCGTCGAGCCAGTCTCATACTTGCGGCGGTCGCGCAAATCCTGATAGGTGGCGTTTCCATAGAGATAGAGAAACGGCAGCACATCGCCCTTCACCTCAACCTCAACACCTTTGGTGCGAACCGTTCCGAAATTAGCGTATCGAGCCATCGACGGAATCATATCTGCCTGATAACGAATCATATCTTCGAGTTGATTCAGGAAGTAACTCACCTCGACTTCAATGAACCCGAACGCATTGGCTCGGTGATATAACGCGCCGATATTCAGACCGTTGCAGCGTTCGGGCTTCAGGTCCGACGACGGCAGAATTGAGAAGCCGTTGCCCACCAACTCTTCGGCCGTGGGAATGCGCACCTCGCTGCTGAACGCCGCCTTGGCCAACAGCCGCTTGGTGAACTTGTAGCGCAGACTCTCGCTTCCGCCCCAGTAATTCTTGCTCAAATTAATGTCGGTTGGATTGTTTATAAAGGTGTGTTCCAACACTTTAGTATTCGACGAGAAGTTGAAATTCTTGACCGTTGTGGCGCTCATAAAACGGCTGTCGAACAGCGTCAAATCGTATGAGAGACCGACTGTCAGACTGCTCATTCGGCTCGGGAAGTTGGTCTGATAGCCGAAACTCAAATCCATCATCTCGTTTTTGGGATTCTGCCGCGTGTGCGTGCCATAAATATTGATATTGAACGTGTTATGCTCATTCAACAGATAGTTCATATTTAGTTTCCCCGCAAAATCGTGTGTGCGGTTGTCGGCATCCGACGCATAGTTGCCCTGCTCGCCGCCGTAGGCCGAAACGGCGTTGTAGCGGTTGCCGTCCCAGTCGTAGCGGTAGCGCGCGGTGTCGCACAACCCGAATTTGCCATAACTGTAACAGAAGTCGAAATCGAAATCCAATCCGTCGACAATAAAGTTATCGCGCTTGAGCGTGATAGCCGAAATGGCCGAAGCACTGCTGTTGTTGGCTTCGCGAATGTCATTGTCAATTCCTTGAATTTCAGCGCGCGTGGCGGTAAAGACGAGTTCCAGTTTGACCTCGTCGAAATACCATTTTGTCGCCTTGAGCGAAGTTCCCGCCATCACCTTTTTGAATTGGTCGTGATTGCGCTTAACCTTCCGATTGTCAAGGTTTTGCAGACGCATTGTATAGTCGTTGTCGCTGTAGGTGAGCACGCCGCCAAGACCAAACTGCAAGCCCGTTTTTTGGTTGGTCTGCTTGAATGCGGTGCTGATTTTGTGGGTGTTGAACGAAGCAATCTCGTAACTCGCGTCAAAATAGACGGGCGGATATTCCTTTGTCACAACGTTCACCGCGCCACCCAGCGCCGACCCGCCAAAACGGTAAGGCACAATGCCCTTGTAAACCTCAATGCGTTCAATCATATCGGTTGGCACATCGTTAAGCGACATATAATCAGACATTTGACCAATAGCCGCCTCGTCAATATAGATACCCATACGTTTGCCCTCGAGTCCGCGCACCGAAATACGCGACGCGCTACCCACCCCGCCAGTGTTTCGGACGGTTATGCCCGCTGTTCGCGAAAGCGCGTCGTTAATGTTCGACGTGGTGCCCTCAAGTTGCTTGACAGAAATGACCGACAGCGGCATTGCGGCCTCGCGCATTTGACGTATCTCATTGTGGCTAACCACATTAACGGTCTGTATTTCTCTGCCGCTGAAGTATGTCGTGTCGTTATTTTGGGCGATTGATTCGGCGGGCAAATGCAGAATAACTGCCACAGCCGTAATCGCCCCAAACAAAGTTTTTCGTGATTTTTTCCCCATTTTTTTGCTTCTGAATTTTGCCGCAAAGGAACGGCGGCGCACAGTCAGCGTCAATCCCTATTTGTGGGGATTTGTGCGGGTGCGGGGTGGCGGTTGTGGGGGATAAAATCAACAAAAGGGAACACTCTGTGCCCCCTTTTGCCTTGTCTGGTGCTGATTTATCGTCGAAAAACTGGGTTGTACAAGCGCCAGACCATTATCAGAAAAAACGTGTCTTACTTCTTGAAATTCAACTGAATATCGACAGGAATGTTTTCCAGGCGCAGATTCTTAATGTCGGCTGTCAGATTATCGTCGGGTTTTGAGTATTTTGCCACAAACTCGTTGGCTTTCTGCAAGTTGCCAGTGGCCTGAATCTCTAAAATCTGCGCAGCCAGCCCTGCCAGAGCGCTTTCCATCTTTGCAAAGTCGATTGTGTAGGTTCCGCTGGCCGAACGGTGGAACGCGGCGTTATCTTTCAAATAGTTGTAAGTCATTATATTGGCGCGTCCCAGAGTCGAGCCTTCGCCGTAGCGTTCAGAGCGGATTGTCGAAGCGAAGAAGGTTGCGAGCGCGTCCTCTTTGGTGAAAATGTTGGGCAAATCGAAGTGCTTTTGCAGCGTGCCGACAAGGTAAACGCCCACCACGTTCGCCTTAACTTCCTCAAGCACAGGCGCGTTGGCGGCAAGTGCCGACTGAACATCGGTGCCGTCGGTGACGGTTTTCTTCACGCCAAGGCCGTGGGCTATCTCGCGGAAAGCAGTGTTCCAGAAAAAGGCTTCTTGCGAGATATGTTCCTTATAATCAGCGTCTAAAAGCAGATTTCCTGTGGGCGCTACAATGTAGTTGAACTTGTTGCGGATAATGTTCTCGAACAATATGGTGCGGGTTCCCTTATCGCGCTGAACATCAGTGTCAAACGGCAGGTTGAGCGCAATAACCTTGACGCCAGCGTTGGCCCTGCCAGCGTAATAGATTGCATCGTACGAGAAAATGTTCGACCCAGTGCCAGGCTGGAACTGCTTGTACTCATCGGCGCACGGAAGGTCGGCCTGGAACTCGCCAAGACGGGCGGCAAACTGCTGCATCTTCTCGGTCTGCGCCTCGTTTTTCAGCATCACGTAGGCCTCATACGAGCGTTTTTTGCCCAGAAGTTGGTCGTCGGTGCTCTCGTTGGGGCCGATAACAATGTCCATCTTGCTGTCGGTCATATCGAGCCAGGCAATGCTGCTCTCGTAATAGTTGTCGGTGCGCAGCGCGTCGGCTTTGGCCTGAAGATATTTTTTCACGCTCGGCTTTATGGTAATGTCGGCGGCGGCCATTAAGTAGTTGGCAATCTTATCGATATGCGTTTTGTAGGCATCGTGGTACCAAACGGCTTCAAGTTGTCCGTCGGCCTTGCGGCGAATGAGCGTGTAGGGGCTTTCCTTGTCGGGATTGCCGAACTGGCGGAACTCGTCGGCGGTCATATCGGCTGGATAGAAGTTGGCGCCAGGCTGACGCTTGCTGTATCCATCGACAAACGGCTCGCCCGAAATGCGGTCCCACGGGCCGTAGTTTATCAGGGCGTAGGCTTTTGCGTCGGCATCGGCAATGCTGTTGATAAACTGCTGTTTGTCACCAAAATACTGTTCCCAATAAATGGCGTCAACCTCGTCGGCGGCAAAGCGGTACAGGTTCAGCACTTCCTTGCCGTTGTCGGAAATTCCGCTCAAATCGGGCGCCTGAATGTCAACCACGGCATATTGTTCGGTCTTTTTCGCAAACTGCGACTTTTTCTGTTCGCAAGCCGTCGTCAGCATCACAGCCGCAGCGGCCAAAATAACTATCTTTTTCATATTTAAAGAATTAACATTATCAGAATTTGTGCCGCCACCACTCGAAGAAACATTGTGAGCGGGTAAACGGTGGCGTAGTTTACCGCAATGCGGCCACTCTCGAACATCTGCTCTGAAAACGAGAGCAGCGCGGGGTCGGTGGTGCCGCCCGAAAGCAGGCCGCATATCTTGAAAAAGTTCATTTTAAGGAAGATACGAGCAATGAGCGCCACAATGGTCATCGGCACAAGCGTAATGATTGCGCCGTAGCCAATCCAGGCGAAACCGCCGTTCATCAGGCAACTGACAAAATTCTCGCCCGCGCCAAGCCCCACGGCCGCCATAAAGAGCGATATGCCAATCTCGCGAATCATCAGGTTGGCCGAGAGCGCGGTGTAGGTTGTAATGCGCAGTTTCGGCCCGAAGTGGCCCAGCAGAATGGCGATAATGAGCGGACCGCCCGCTATGCCAAGTTTGAGCGGCTGCGGCATCGACGGGAAACGCAGCGGAATCATTCCCACCACAACGCCGATTGCAATGCCAAAGAAAATGGGCACCAGATTAGGCCTGTGAAGCGATTCGGGCTTGTTGCCCACCAACTGCGCGAGTTGGTTTATGCCGTCTTCGCTGCCCACCACCTGAATGCTGTCGCCAACTTGCAGAATCAGGTCGGCATCGGCCTGAAGGTCGACGCTTGAGCGCAGAATGCGGGTAACGGTGACGCCGTAGCGCTGGCGGATATTGAGTTTGCGCAGGCTTTTGCCAGTAATGCTCGACTGCGTTATCGACAGCCGCTTCGACACTAGTTTGCAGCCTGGCTGCTGCCACTCTTTCATATCCACCTGAATCTCGTTGCCGAACAGGATTTTTACCATATCCTTATGCTGAATATCGGTGACAATCAGCAGTTTATCTCCTTCGTTGAGTGGCGTATCCAAATCGGCTGGCGACACTTTTCCGTCCCGCATCACGCGCGACACCACAAGGTGCTCGTTGTTGCTCTCGCCAATCACATCGTGCAGCGTCTTGCCGAAAATGGCTGGGTTCTCGACCACGCACGCCAGACGGTAGGCGCTCGACTCGCCACTCTCTTCAGTTGCCGACGAGTCGCGCTCGCGCTTCAAATCGACCCGAAAAATTGTGCGTAAGGCGATAATCAGAAAAATGGCGCCCAAAACGCCAAGCGGATAGGCCACCGCATAGGCCGAAGCCAATGCCGACGACGCTTGCGAAGCCTGCTCAACCGTTCCGCCATCGGCCATTGTGGCGTCGGCAATCATCTGCTGCGCCGCGCCCAGCCCTGGCGTGTTGGTCACGGCCGCCGACATCACACCTGTCAGAATATCAAGCCTTTCGCCCGACACCAAATGAATTATATAGGTTGTAACCACGGCCAGAACCACAAGCGCAATGGCCATCAGGTTCATCGGAAGGCCGTCTTTGCGGAACGAGCGGAAGAATCCTGGCCCCACCTGCAGGCCGATTGCGAAAACAAAGAGTATCAGGCCGAAATCTTTGAAAAGCGACAGAATCTGCGGCGGAATGCGCAGTCCGAAGTGGCTGAGCGCAATGCCGACAAACAAAATCCACGTGGTGCCGAGCGACACGCCCTTCACCTTAAAGCGTCCGAGATAAAGCCCCGACGCAATCACAAGCGACAGAATGAAAATAGCGCTTGCCGTACTGTTTTGTGCAATCAAATTCATCATAACGGCCGCAAAAGTACCGCCGCCGCGAATGTTGTTTTATCGCAGAATAATGTTTTTAGCGATATTATTTATCGATTTTCGCGATAAATGAATATTTTTACCGACGTAAAATTCAGAAGGATATGGAATTACGGCAGTTGAAATATTTTGCATTGGTTATAGATTTACTTTGAACTTTTCCACCACGGAACACACGAATAACACGGAAACAATAAAAAAACGGCAATCGAACAAGTTCAATTGCCTACTGAAAACACGGAATTGAACATTCAAGTTCCGTGTTTTATCATTATATTAAGGTTACAACCTTAATATAATGCTTGTTTATAATACATTATGCGTGTGTTGTATTTCAGTGTTTTCTGTGCTTAAAATCAGTTGTTTGTTAGGCTATAGCTTTTGCATTATTGCTGCCCGTTGGCCTCGGCAAGATATTGCTCAACCTGCTGGCGTAGCGGCAGCAAATCGTTCTGCATCACGTTCCAAATCATATCGGGCCTGACTTGAAAATATCCGTGCACAATGTGGTGGCGCATTCCCTCAATTTGGCGCCACGGCGTGGCTGGGTGCGATTCTTTGAACTCTTTTGACAGCATATACGCGGCTTCGCCAATAACCAATGTGCCATACGATACGGCGGCAAACCGTATCTTGTCGTTGCAGAACTGCTCATAGGTGTATCCTTTGACTGCATCGAGCACAAAATCAATGCGTTCGAGCATATGTTCCAACCGATTCCTGTCCTTAAGCGGTTCTCTCATAAATCAGTTTTTTATCGTGATTGGCGCTTTCTTCGGCAAACTTAAGCAAAGAGCCTTCGGGCACAAGGTCAACCTCGCGGCCAACAATGTCTTTCAAATCCATATACATTCCGCCCAGCGTGAACAGGCTGAAATTGGTTGACATATCAGGCTCAAACAGAATATCCACATCGCTGTCGGGCCGTTCCTCGCCACGCGCAAACGAGCCGAAAAGCCAAGCCCGAAGCACTGGCTGGGTCTTGAAATAGTTGGCTATCAATCGTGTCATCGTCGGTGTGTCCATAGCGAAATGGTTTGTTTGGTACAAATGTAAGAAAAAAACAATAGATTGATATGCTCGCGTAACGTGCAAACTTTTAATGGAATACAAGGCTCTGACTCTCAGCGGGGCGCATTTGTTTTTATTGGCGCACAACGCTTGTCGGGACGTTTTTTATCGATTTTCGCGATAAATGAATATTTTTGCCGACGTAAAATTCAGAAGGATATGGAATTACGGCAGTTGAAATATTTTGCCGAAGTGAGTCGGCGCAAAAGTTTCTCGGAAGCGTCGAAGGCGCTTTTCATAACGCAGAGCACACTCTCGCAGCAGATTCAGAAACTGGAAGAAGAACTTGGCGTTGAACTACTTACGCGCGACACTCGGCACGTTGAGTTGAGCGACTACGGCACGCAGTTTCTGCCTTGCGCACTGCAGATTCTGCAAGACGCGCAGGCGGGCATCGACAAGATTAAAGACGCGCAAAACCTTATGTCGGGCGAGTTGCGCGTGGGTTCCACCTACTCGTTCGACCCGCTGCTCTACAAAACGGCGCTCGGATTCCACAAGCGCTATCCGCACATCAAACTGCTAATGCACAGCTCGTCGAAGGAAGTGCTGCTCAAAATGCTGACCGACAGGGAATTGGATATTGTGCTGGCCTACAAGTCGTATCTCACCGACGAGCGGATAATGTCGCACCCGCTGTTCAACGGCCGATTGAGCCTGATTATGGCCCGTCGGTACGTGCCCGAAGGCACCGTCGGCATTGAACTCGACAGCCTGCCGAAATATCCGCTGGCGCTGCCGTCGAAAGGCCTGCAAGCCCGCGACGCGCTCGATTTAATGCTCTCAACCCACAACATCAGTCTCGACATCCGCTTTGAGTTGAACAACCTGCACGGCATTCTGAGCCTTGTGCGCAACAGCCGCCTGGCCACCATTCTGTCGGGCGAAGTGGTGAGCAATGCCGACGCTTTTGCGGCCATCCCCATCAACCACCACGACGCCCGAATGGACGGCTGCTACCACTACCTGAAAAACACCTATCAGAAGAAATCGGCCGAAGTGTTCATCGATATGCTGAAGGAAAACAACGCGTTCAACCTTGCGGGAAGGATTGAAGGGTGACCTTCTCACCATTTCTTCCCCTCGCTCGCCTTGCCGTCTTTAATGGTGATAATCTTGTCGGCGCCAGCCACGGTGCGCATTCGGTGGGCAATCACCAAAACGGTCTTGCCTTTGATAAGTTTTGAAATCGACTGCTGAATAAGTGTCTCGTTTTCAACATCGAGCGAAGCCGAAGCCTCGTCGAGCAGGATTATCGGGGCGTTTTTCAGGAAGGCGCGGGCGATTGATATGCGCTGACGCTCGCCGCCCGACAGTTTCTTGCCGTTCTCGCCAATCACCGTTTGCCACTTATCGGGCAGATTTTCAACAAATTCGGTGCAGTTGGCAAGCGCAGCGGCCTGCATCACCTGCTCGTCGGTGGCGTCTTTGTCGCCAATGCGGATATTTTCCAAAACGGTGTTGTTGAACAAGGTAACATCTTGAAAAACAATTGAGTAAAGATTCATCAGCGTTTCGGGGTCGATTTTTGAAATGTCTTGACCGCCAACGGTTATGCGGCCCGAATCGACGTCCCAGAACCGCGCCGCGAGCCTTGAAACGGTTGTCTTGCCGCTGCCCGACGGGCCAATGAGCGCCGTCACCTCACCCTGTTTTGCGGTGAACGATACGCCGTCCAGAATCTTCTTTCCGTCCTGATAAGAGAACGTAACATTCTGAAATTCAATATCGCCGCCGTTCACTTTGAGTTCTTCGGTACCAGTCTGCTCTTTGTGCAGCAGAATCTCGTTGAGCCGCTCGCAGTTGACATCGAGCGCGATAATGGCCGCAAAATGCTCAAGCGACGTAACCAGCGGGTCGTAAATGCGCGACGCTATCAGCAGGAACAGGAAGAATTCCAACAGGCCTAACTCACCGTTTCTCAACAACATAGCACCCACAAGAGCCGTGGTTGCAATGCCGAATTTCAGCAGCAGTTCGGCATTGCAGACAAAAAGCCCAGTGCCGAGTTCGTTCCAGAGCATACGTTTCTCAACCTCGTGAATTTTGGCTTTAATTTCCTTGAAATAAGGCTGTTGCGCGTTGTTTTGCCGCAGGTCGCGGACAGTTTCCAGACATTCCTGAATTTTTTCGGTCATCTCAACTGCCGCCGCACTCTTCCGCTTGCCCAGTTTGTACTGCACCTTGCGCGAGAAAGCCACAATGAGCATACTCAACGGCAGCACCCAAACCACCGCCAAGGCCATCTTCCAGTTAATGAAAAACAGACACACGGCCAATATGCAAGTGCTTATTATTGAGCCAATTAGTTGCGGAATAAAGTGCGACGAAGCCTGCTCTATGCTCGCCGCGTCGTCCATCAGCGTCGAAGTCAGGTCGGCGCTGTCTTTCTTGGCGAAGAACGAAAGCGGCAGTTTCCGCAGTTTCTCGGCCAGCGTCACGCGCCTGATTCCGCTTTCGCGATAGGTCGAGAAGTAGCAGGTGTTGTATTGAATCACGGTGGTGACAATCATCAGCACCAGCCAAATGCAAATGCCTGTAAGATAAAAACTTGCGCGACCAACGAGCGTTCCGCCCATAATGTCCTGAATCAGGAACCAGAGCAGAACAACGGGCGAGAACAGCGCCAGATTGTAAAACACGTTTGCCGTCGACGCAATCACCATCGACCTTGCGCCCTCGTCAGACAGGGCATATTTTTGTTTAAGAGTTGCCATTTTATTTTTGATTTTCGATTTATGATTTTTGATTATCGCACTGATTACACAGAAGACACTGATTATCACAGTTTTTTGACTTCAGACATCAGACTACAGACTTAAGTCCGTTGCCTGTTGTCCGTAGTCCTTTTCAATTTTCAATTCTCAATCTTCCATTCCACCGATTTTTGGTATTCGTTCCACATTCGTGAATAGATACCTTGCTGTTTTACAAGGTCTTCGTGCTTGCCGCTCTCGACAATCCGCCCTTCTTTGAACACGAAAATCGCGTCGGCGTCAACAACGGTTGAAAGGCGGTGGGCGATTTTTATAACTGTCTTTCCTTTAGACATTTCGTTGAATGCCCGAAGCACTTTTTCCTCGTTTTCGGGGTCGGCAAAGGCGGTTGCCTCGTCGAGAATCAGAATGGGCGCGCTGCGCAGCATCACCCGCGCAATGGCAATGCGCTGCTGCTCGCCACCGCTCAAATAGGTGCCGCGGCTGCCAATGACAGTGTTCACGCCGTCGGGCAGGCGGTTGATAATGTCGGTGCATTGGGCGCGTTGCAAAACGTCGGCAACTTCGGCGTCGGTTGCCGTCGGCTTGGCCATCTTAATATTGTCTAAAATGCTCGTTTTCATCAGTTTGCTGTCTTGAAAAACAAACGACACGATTTCCGACAGCCGCGCCTGCGGAATGTCGCGCACATCGACGCCGCCAATCAGAATGCGGCCTTCGGCAACATCCCAGAACCGCGACACAAGGCTTGCCGAAGTGGTTTTGCCGCCACCCGACGGCCCGACAAAGGCCACGTGTCCGCCCGACGGAATTGTCAGCGAAATGCCGTCCAAAGCGTTGCGCGCGGCGTCTTTGTATCGGAATTTAACATTCTGAAACTCAACCGAATAACCGCTTGGCGTCTGCGGATTTTCGGCATCTCTCATCTCTTCGACATCGAGCACCGAATTGATTCGCAAAAGCGAGTTCTCAACAATCATATCGGCTTCCGACGAGTGCATCAACTTGAAGAAAATCACCGCGATAACGGGCGTGAAAATGATATAGAACATCAGGTTTGAGAAAAACTCGGGGCTTGCCGCGCCGCTTCCGTGCCATAGCGCAACGGCCGTCAGCATTGCAAAAAACGAGTTGATTACAACGGTGTAGGCCGTCATCGGAATGCGGAACCGACGGGTGTAACTAACTGAAAATCTTTCGTATGTATCAATCGCTGCCTTGAGTTTCTTGAACGAGAAAACCGACTGCCCGAACGTCTTCACAACAGGAATGCCGCGCACGTACTCAACGGCTTCCTTCGTCATATTCTCGAGCGCGACGTTGTAGGCCAGAATATCGCGCTTCAGCGACGGGCCCACCATAAAACCGTACATTATGAGAAAGGCGACCACAATGGTTGCAATGCACAGAAGGCCGATTCGCCAGTCGAAATACATCAGCAGGGCAATCATCGCCACGGGCGTCACCATTCCCACTGTGCGGTCGGGCAGAATGTGCTCCAGGTAGTTGCTCATTGCGTCGGTTGAGTCGATAATGATTTTGCGGATTTTGCCGCTGCCTTCGGTCTCAATGTGGCCGAGCGGCATCCGAAGCACTTTGGCCACGCAGCGCTCGCGAATGTTGGCCACCGTGCGGAACGCCCCAAGGTGCGAGCAGGCCAGCGCGCAAAAATAGACGCACATTGCGTTGACCGCATACTTGACGGCCGTAAATCCGTAATCTTCAATGTTTTCCGCTTTCGCGAAATCGGGCGCCACACTCAGCACTTCGTTCACGATTTTCCAAATGTAAACGAACGGCACCAGTCCCAGGCACGCGCTCGCCGCCGACAGCACAATGGCCCCAACGGTGAAATACTTGAACCGACCTGCGTTGTCCATCAGCGTGAGCAGGTTCGGTCGCTTTTTTGTTTTGTTATCCATATACTTAATTTTTAATTTGTTACATTTTTAAAAATGAACAGCGGTCAAATTTGTTCTCAAAAAAAAAAGGACCCGTTTCCGAGTCCCTTTTCCCTAACTTTAATTCAAAATACGGCTTGTTTGTCTGTACATTTTAAGTGAACGCTGTACGTTTTTAAACGCTGCAAAAATCAGCCGAAAACACGTATCGGTCAATCCCAATTTGTGGGGATTTGTAGCGTGGTTGGCTGACAACTTATGGGTATAAAAACGGCGCGATTATGCATTTGCAACGTCGCGCCGATTCGCGGTGAGCGGTTCCGCCACCACGCTTTACACACTAATATCTGCTTTGTTTTCAGGTAAATGCCGCCTGATTCCGTCCCACGTGGGCATTGGCGAGCCACGGTGCTGACGCCGCCACTCGTCGAATTTTTGGTCGATATAAATCATCTCTTCAATGCCGTTTTTGCAGTGGTCCGAAACCATCAGTCGGCCCAGAACCGTTTTCGACATCAGTCTGTATAACAAGAACATAGCGTATGTCCGCAGACCGCCGTTGTAGAATCGGTCTTCGCCTTTCGGCATCACGCTCACGCCCGCGCTTTTCAGGTAGGCGAAGCACTCTTTCGACGCCTGCATAATGAACTCAATGTCGCGGCGGGTGAGTTCCTTCAGATTGCAGCCGCACTTGTAGCACATATAGCCGTAGGGCATCACTTCGGCCACGTGGCACAGGTAGTAGGCCTGCATATCGCTGATTGGCGTCACTTTGTAGTCTTTGATACTGAATGCTTTACGTATTGCATCGATTGCCCAGTCGGGTGCGGGTTGGTGCAGACCGCCGACAAAAAGTTCGGTAACGGGCAGCCTTGCCACCACCGCCTTTCCGCCTTCGCGGTGCCCCGCCGAGTTCTGAAAGCCGAAAAGCAACTGCAAATCGTTGCGCTCGGCCAGAATTCGGTTTTGACAAAGGTCGGATTCAAGATTATTGCCTACAAGCACCAAAAGATTGGTTTTTAGGCTGATAAATGCATCTAACAGCGCTTTCTGCTGTTGCCCCTGCATCACTGAAAAAACAATGTCGAACTGCTCGCCAACGGGTGCGCTCTCAACAATTTTGGGGTGGTCAACGGTGGTTTTGCGCTGCAGATAGTGTCTGACAATCAAACCGTTGCGGCGCAACTCGTCGGCAGTTGAGCGGGCCACCACCGTCACGTCGTTGCCAGCCTTGCACAAATAGTGAATCATCAGCGAGCCTAACGCGCCCGAACCATAAACTAAAATCTTCATAATCAGCAGGTTTACCAAACTAAAGTTGCCCAGCGGTCGTTGACGTTGGGCAGCAGAAGAGCGAAAAGTTTGGCGCGCAGCGAGTGTTTGCGCATCTCTTCGTTGAAACTGTGCTCTTCGGCGACGCGGATTCCAGGGCAGAGCGGCTCGAGTTCGCGGGCCGAGTTGGTTCCGCTCTTGAAAACGGCGTTGGTCTTGCTCACCGTGTCGTGGTGCTTTTGGTTTTTCACCATCATCGGGCAGTTCTGCTCGGCCATCAGAATGCCGTGTTCAAAGTTGTTTTTCAGCAAGTTGAGCAGTGTGCCGATTTCTTCCATCGTCAGGTACATAAAGAGCCCTTCGGCAATGAACATCAGCGGCGCGCTTTTCGCGGAAGCGGTATTTTTGACCAGTTCTATCCAACTGTTTTCCAGAATGTTGGCCGCAACCATTGTGACGCGCTCGCGCTCGGGAAACGCCTTCCGACGGGCGGCAATCAGGTCGGGCAAATCAATGTCGAACCAAGTGATACGACCGTTGTCGACGCGCTCAAAACGGTTGTCGAAGCCCGCACCCAGATTGACAATGACGGCGTCGGGGTTGGCGGCCACAAATTCGCGCACCGTTCGGTCGAGCATCACCGTGCGCGCAATCACGCCTTCGCGCGACAGAAACTTGTCGAACTGACGTGTGTCCACGTTCAGGTGCTTGACAATCTCAACCGCCATCGGGTCCTTCACGCGCGGATTTTTCGAGAGCGTCTCGTTCGCCTTTATGGCGACAGGTATCAGCGCCGTGGTCTCAACGTCGCCAAGTTTCAGAGTGATTATATTTTTCATATTATCAGCATTTTAGATTTCGTGAGAAAAGCCGAACATCCACTTTAGGTGTTCGGCTTTCGGAAACAATGAGAAAAAGTTTATCTTTTTGTAAATGACTATGGTTCTTTGTTTTAGGCTTTTTCTTCTTTTCTGATTTTCAGCGACTCGCGCGCCAGCAGGATTGCCACCACGGCCATCAGCGGCATAATCAGAAGTTGTGCGGGATTGAACTCGTCAATGAGTTCCGACATATGCAGCACCGTGAAAGCCGCCATAATGCAGGCCAGCACCACGTTGACTGCCAAGCATTTGCGTCCGCCGAACATCACAAGCAGAACGCCCACGGCGGGCACCGTGTAGGTGAGCAGCATCATAAACGAAATCATCCCCACCGAAGCGGGCGGTGTCATAGCGGCAATGCTCTCGCCCCAAAAGGCAGGCATTGCGTCGGTTAGCGAGTGCGCCAGGAATCCCGCAAGGGTGAGCGTCCACAGCGCGACGATTTTTGTTTTTCTTTCCATTTTGCTAGATTTTAGAATTATTATGCCGCAAAGTAACGGCGGCTTGTCGGCTGCGTCAATCCCAATTAGTGGGGATTTGTGCGGGCGCAAAGTGGTGATTGCGGGGGATTAGAGCCAAAATCAGCATACCAATAATAATTAATAATTCCACCACCCTATCATCATTTGTTATGATTGCCGCCCTACCAAAATGGCAATTAGTGGGGATTGACCGCCAAGCGCGGCGTCATCAAATTTGCAGTCGAAAAAAAGAACGTTGTTCGGCAAAATGATGATGACAAACAAAACAATGATAATGGCCGTGGCCGCCGTTCTGACGGTTGGCACGGCACAAGCGCAGGACACCACCGCCGCAAAACCTTTCAGCCGCCTGACCATTGGCGGGTACGGCGAGGCGGTGATGACGCGCAATTTCTACAGCGACCATTTCAACCGCTACCGCTTCCCCGAGCAGCACAAAGACGACGGCAGCCACGGGCAGTTCGACCTGCCGCACGTGGTGCTCAATATTGGCTACGACTTCGGCCGCGGTTGGACGATGGGCTCTGAAATTGAGTTTGAGCACGGCGGAACCGAGTCGGCTGTTGAGATTGACGCCGACGAGTCGGGTGAGTACGAGGCCGAGATTGAGCGCGGCGGCGAGGTTGCGCTCGAGCAGTTTTGGTTGCAGAAGAGTTTCGGCAAGGCGCTGAACATTCGCGTTGGCGAGTTGGTTGTGCCTGTGGGCGCCGTGAACCAGCACCACCTGCCAGTTGAGTTTTTCACCGTCTATCGGCCTGAAGGCGAGAGCGCTATGCTTCCCTGCACGTGGCACCAGACGGGCATCAGCGTTTGGGGCAAAGCCGATGGTTGGCGCTATGAGGCGCAGTTCTTGTCGGGATTGGATGCCGAGCGTTTTGGCGCCGACTGTTTTGTGAAATACGGCGCGGGCAGCCCCTACGAGTTTAAGATTGCAAACAAATACGCAGTTGCGGCACGCATTGACAATCAGTCGATTGCGGGCTTGCGATTGTCGGTGAGCGGCTACTACGGACTCACTTTCCGCAACACGCAGAAAAGCATTGGCGCGAAGTACGACGGTGTTGAAGGCGCGCTCGCCATTGGCACTTTCGATTTTCAGTACCGCGCCGCCAACCTGACCGTTCGCGGCAACGCTCTGTGGGCGCATTTGTCTGATGCCGACCAGATTACGGCCTTCAACAAGAACTTCCCCACACACGTCGGGCAGGACGGCAGCCCCAGCAAGCACCAGCCTGTGGCCAGCGATGCCGCCACAGCAGGTGGCGAAATCGGCTACAATGTTTTCGGCCATTTCAGTCGCTTTGCGGATGAAAATCAGAAACTTATCCTGTTCGGACGGTATGAGTGGTACGACTCGATGCTGAAAGGCACCAACGCCGCCGCCTACGAGTGGTGCGGCAAACAGCGTATCGCGTTGGGTGTGAACTACTTCCCGCTGCCCGAGATTGTTGTGAAAGCCGAATATTCCGAAAGATTCTACCAATCGCCATACAACAACGAACCGTCGGTTTCGGTGGGCGTGGCGTATTGCGGGTGGTTCAAATGAGTTAGGATTTAGGAATTATGATTTAGGATTTTTTGAATTACGAACGGATTGCGAATGTAGGGACGCACTGCGTGCGTCCGATTGACCGATTAAACAAAACGAATTATCATTTTAATAAACAATAAATTACAAAAAAAATGAAACAGAAATTCAGAAGTATTATTGCTTTGGCAATGGTTGCAACGGTGTTTGTGGCCTGCAAAGACGATGAAGAAGACGACAACAAACTGAACAGCGAGTTGCAAACGGCGAACGAAATGTTTGTAAACCAGACGGTTATCCCAACTTACAAGGGATTGGCCGATGAGTGTGCAAAAATGCAGGACGCCATTGATGCTTTCGCTGCCGACAAGAGCGATGCTAAATTAAAGACTGTCTGCGATTTATGGAAGACTTCGCGCCAGTATTGGGAATGGTCAGAGGCATTTTTGTTCGGTGCGGCTTCGGGCTACGGAATCGACCCGCATATCGACACTTGGCCGTTCGATGTCACGGTGTTCGACAACCTGATGAGCAAGTACCACCCTGCCACCAGCGAAGACGACGCCGCAGTGATTGACCAGAACGTTGCCACAGGCCAGAATCTGACAGGTTTTCACGCACTTGAGTATGTGATTTTCCGCAACGGACAGCCACGCGCCGCTGCCGACCTGACCGCCGACGAGGTTTACTACTGCCAGGCTGTGGCCGCCGATTTGTTCCTTTCGGCCTGCCGTCTTGAGGCTGCTTGGGCAGGAACTGAAAATGTAACGGCTGCAAAGGCTAAAGTTTTGGAAGACAACGAAATGGAACCCGATGATTTCTTCGGTGAGGAATTCCGCACTGCAGGAAACGCAGGCTCGCGTTGGAAAACCGTCGAATTGGCTGCCATTCAAATAATTGAGGGTTGCCAGGACATTATCGACGAGGTGGCTCACTCGAAAATCGGCGCACCGCATACAGGCGAGGACGCGAACTATATTGAATCGCCTAACGCACAAAACTCGATTCAGGACTTCTACGACAACGTAATGAGTTGTAAACACGCACTTTACGGCGGTTTGAGCGTTTCGGGCGCAGTGCCAGCCGAGAAGTCGCTGATGGCCTATCTGCAAAGCGTTGCGGCAAGCGAGGCCAACGCTGTAATGTCGGCTCTCGAGACCGCTCTCGACAAGGTTAACAAAATGAAACGTCCGTTCGTGCTCAACTACACCGATGCTTCGGCAGGCGAGGCCATTAAGGCGCTCGAGGATTTGGACGAGGCTCTTGACGCACTGAAGGGAAAGATTGAATAATGTTGAATCGGTCAATCGGTGAATCGGCTAATTGATTGAGTTTCAGTTCAACAATTCACCAGTTCACCGATTCACCAAAAAACGGAAAAGCCAAGAATTTATATTGATTTTAAAGTCGAATGCGATGGGCACCACGGGGAAACCTTTGGTGCTTGTCGCGCATAATGGAACCTAAATTTATCTGAATATGAAACACATTGATTTATTGACACTTGCATTGGCGGCGACAACAATTTTGATTGGCTGCCGCGATAATGGCGAAGACGAGCCGACACCCGTGCCCGTCGATAATGATGAGTACTACGCAGGCGGCCGTTTGGGAACGGTTTTCAACGCGGGCGCGTCGGCCTACGAACAGCCCACACCTGCCTGCAACACAGGCAATTTCGCGCAAGCGTTCAAATTGGGCGAGTACTTTTTTGAGCGCGATTTCACACAAGACACCAACAGCGCTTTCAAGGGCTTGGGCCCGCTGATGGTGCGCAACGGCTGCCTTTACTGCCACCCGTCGTACGGCCACGGCAAGCGCCAGACGCGCTACAAGGCTACCGATATGGGCAACGGCTATCTACTTGTGCTCTACGACGTTACGACCGACGGTTATCTGACTTCGGTCACAGGAATGCCGCAGACATTGGCCGTAGCGCCGTTCAAAGCACCGATTGACGAAGACCAAATCACTATCGATTGGCTGACCTACACCGACGAGTGGGGCAACCAGTTCGACGACGGCGAGAAATACGAACTAATCTATCCCGAAGTGAAGATTCCCGCCAGCGCGTTCTACGTGCCAATCCAGGCCAAACGCAGCGGCGAGATTGTCAATATCGATATCAGCGATGTCGGTATCAGACTCGAATCGACAATCGGCGTTTATGGCACGGGGCTGCTCGACGCCATTCCCGACGATTCGCTTAAAGCGCAGTATATCAAAGAGACAGCCGTCGGCGCAAGCCTGAACCCCGCCATTTGGAACGGCACCGATTGGGCCAGCCAGTATTCGGGGCTGACGGGCGAGAAATACGCCAAACGGTTCACCTACGCCCTGTCGCGCGGTCCGCTGCTCGACGCCGCAGGCGCCAACGCCATTTGGAACATTACCAACGTGACGCGTTCCGACCGCCGCTACCATTATATGACGGCCGCCTACGCCGCTACAGCGTCGAAGGACCCTGACGTTCAGGCCGAATTCTACAACTACTTCCCCGCCGAAAAGACCGACAAGGGCGTTGAGTACGATATTTATCGCTATCTAACAGGAAAAGAGACAGTTGACGGCGAACCGAAGAACATTGCCAAGCCCGAAATGAGCGACAACGACTACCGCAACTTTATGATTTGGCACCGCGGACTTGCCGTGCCTGCCGCCCGCAACCTTGACGACCCCGATGTGGCTCGCGGCCACGATTTGTTCCGCCAGATTGGCTGCGCCGCCTGCCACCGTCCGTCGTGGACCACAGGCGACGACAACATTGTCGACCCCAACGGAATGTTCGGCAACGCCGATATGCCGCGCTATCCGCACCAGAAAATTTGGCCTTACACCGATATGGTTCAGCACCGTCTGTTTATGGCTAACGACATACGCACGGGATGGTGCCGCACAACACCGCTTTGGGGCCGCGGCCTGTCGCGTCTCGTCACAGGTGCCGACGACCGTCTGCACGACTGCCGCGCGCGCAACGTTATGGAAGCCATAATGTGGCACGGAAGCAGCCAGAGCGACGCCCGTTGGACAGTCGAGAACTTCCGCGCCCTGCCCAAAGCCGACCGCGACGCGATTGTGAAGTTTATTGAATCGATTTGAAAGTCAGAAAAACTTTTAAAATTCGCCGACGATGAATTATTTTTGACAGCTGTGAGGAGCGTTCCCCACAACTGTCAAAAATATGTTTAATCGTTGAAAAGCAAAATGTTATGTATAACGAAAGTCGTCAATATCTGAAACCGGCTAGCAAACTTGCTGATGTGATTTACAACAGTCCGTCGTTGCTCTATGTGCTTGAATATTTTGAAGTTGACTACATATTGCAGGACAAAACCGTGGCCGAGTTCTGTACCGAACACAATATCGACACAAACCTTTTCACCACGGTTTCAAACATTTACAACGGCTTTGTGGTTGAATCGAAACTTGAGTTCGGTGTCGAGAACATTCCGCTGATAATCAAATTCCTGCACAATACTCACGCTTATTATCTCAACGAGAAATACCCCGAAATCCGCAACATTATCAACGAGTTGCGCAACGTCAATAGTTCGACTGAAATCAGCATTGTCGAGAAGTTTTTCAAAGAGTATT
>JAEEGI010009349.1_pt1 | contig 21483 bp, 19 predicted proteins | sample 8958751 | NCBI WGS metagenome assembly JAEEGI01 (sample SAMN16246545, study PRJNA631951) | gut metagenome | biome: gut microbiome; feature: rumen; material: KS-attached | host: Bos | place: Iran: Karaj | collected 2018-10 | reverse complement strand
AGGGCATAAAATCCCTATAAACAACGATAGTTATTATAATTTCTCGGAATTGAAATGTCAATCACTTTTTTCTTAATCCGAAGTTTTTTTAACTGAGATCCGCTCTCAGCCTCGTTCGGAAAGCTAAAACTGCCGCCCCGGACGCTGCCGCAGACCATACGTTAGCGGTAAAAAAGCGGCAGATATAATCAGGCCTTCGGCTTCATTATGAGGTTGACAAGCTTATTTTTTACGACGATAGTCTTAACGATATCGTTCGTCTGCAGCGCAAAAGCTATCTTTTCTGTGTTCTTAACGATGTCAAGCACGACTTCGTCGGCAGCGTCCACAGGAATAACTGCGGTGCAGCGGAGCTTTCCGTTTACCTGTACCGCTATCTCCTTCTCAGACGCAACGGTCTTTGACTCATCGTACTCCGGCCACGGGTTTTGCATTGCCATCTTGCCCGTCTTTTCAGCGTAGCCCATAATCTCCCACATTTCCTCCGCAATAAAAGGAGCGAAGGGGCTGAGCATAAGGACGAGGTTTTTGAGGTCACCCCTCGTGCAGCCGTTCTGATAGAATTCGTTTACCATCGCCATAAGAGCGGCGATCGCAGTATTCATTTTAAGCGAGTCGATATCCTCGGTGACCTTTTTTATTGTTTTATGGATTATCGCCTCGTTTTTCTTGGATATGCCGTCCGTATCGGAGGCAAGCTCCATAAGATTCCAGCAGCGGTCAAGGAAGCGCTTCGAGCCTTTTACAGCCTCGTTCGACCAGCTTACGGCTTTTTCAAAGTCGCCGATGAACATTATATGGAGGCGCATCGTATCCGCTCCGTACTGATCGACGATATCGTTCGGATTTACAACGTTGCCGCGGGACTTGGACATCTTCTCTCCGCCCTCGCCGAGGATCATTCCGTGGCTCGTGCGCTTGGCGTACGGCTCCTTCGTCGGCACTACACCGATGTCGTAGAGGAACTTATGCCAGAAGCGGCTGTAGAGCAGGTGGAGTGTTGTATGCTCCATACCGCCGTTGTACCAGTCAACGGGCGACCAGTACTCGAGCGCTTCCTTTGAAGCGAGAGCTTCATCATTGTGGGGATCCATGTAGCGCAGGAAGTACCACGAGGAGCCTGCCCACTGGGGCATTGTGTCGGTCTCGCGGGTAGCCTTGCCGCCGCAGCACGGACAGGTGGTGGAAATCCAGTCTGTCATGTTTGCGAGCGGAGATTCGCCGTTGTCGGTCGGCTCGTAGGACTCAACCATCGGCAGTCTGAGCGGAAGCTCGCTCTCGTCGAGGGGTACGAAGCCGCACTTGTCGCAGTGAACGATCGGGATAGGCTCGCCCCAGTAACGCTGGCGTGAGAATACCCAGTCGCGCAGCTTGTAGTTGACCTTGGCGTGACCCTTGCCCTCTGCAGTCAGCCATTCGATGATTTTCTTCTTTGCGTCGTCAACGCTCAGACCGTCGAGCATACCGGAGTTTACCATGATGCCTGTCGCGCAGTCGGTGAAAGCTTCTTCCTGAACGTTGCCGCCCTTTACAACCTCGATGATCGGGAGGTCAAACTTCTTTGCGAACTCCCAGTCGCGGGTGTCGTGAGCGGGTACCGCCATGATAGCGCCCGTACCGTAGGACACGAGAACATAGTCGGAGATGAAAATCGGGATCTCCTTGTTGTTTACGGGGTTGATCGCGCGGACGCCTTCGAGCTTGACGCCTGTCTTGTCCTTGGCGACCTCGGTGCGCTCAAAGTCGGACTTTCTCGCTGCAGCAGCCTGATACTCGCGGATCTCGTCCATGTTGCCGAGCTTGTCCGCCCACTTCTCGATAAGGGGGTGCTCGGGTGAGATTACCATGTATGTAGCTCCGTAGAGTGTGTCGGCTCTGGTGGTATAAACGGTGAGAATGTCGCCTGTGGTTGTAGTGAAGTCAACCTCGGCGCCTGTGCTTCTGCCGATCCAGTTCTTCTGCTGAGCCTTAACGCGCTCGGGGTAGTTTACGAGGTCGAGGTCATTGATTAGTCTGTCGGCGTACTCGGTGATTTTGAGCATCCACTGTGACTTGACCTTGTGGACAACCTCGCTGCCGCAGCGCTCGCACACGCCGTTGACGACCTCTTCGTTGGCGAGGACGCACTTACATGAGGTGCACCAGTTGACGTTCATCTCCTTCTTGTAGGCAAGGCCCTTCTTGAAGAGCTGAATGAAGATCCACTGTGTCCACTTGTAGTAGTCAGGGTCGGTGGTATTGATCTCGCGGCTCCAGTCGAAGGAGATACCGAGCGACTGGATCTGCTTCTTGAAGCGCGCGATGTTGTTCTTTGTAACGATTTCGGGGTGAATGTGGTTCTTGATGGCGTAGTTCTCTGTCGGAAGTCCGAACGCGTCCCAGCCGATCGGATAGAGCACGTTATAGCCCTGCAGACGGCGCTTTCTCGCAACGGTGTCGAGAGCGGTATACGGACGCGGATGTCCTACGTGCAGACCCTGACCCGAGGGGTAAGGGAACTCGATAAGAGCGTAAAACTTCTCCTTGTCGCTGTTGTCCTGAGCGTGGAAAACGCCCTTTTCTTCCCATATTTCCTGCCATTTAGGCTCTACAGCCTTATGATTATACTTCAATTTACTTCCCTCCGTAATTTAATCCGTAATGATGTCCGTCAGATCAACGGGCTTGCCGTCCTGCCATAGACGGTCGAGGTCATAAAACTCCCTCGCCTCCTCGGAGAACACGTTGACGAGCACGTCGATGTAATCGAGCAGGATCCAGCTGTTTGAGCGGTAGCCCTCGATGTGGCTGACGGAAACGCCCGCCTTGTCGAGCTGATACTCAACCTCGTCGGCAAGCGCCTTGACGTGGGTGGAGCTGTTGCCCGTTGCGATGACCATATAGTCGGCGATAACGGAAACGTCGCCGATTTCTATAACCTGAATATTCAGTCCTTTTTTGCCGTCAATCGCCTTTGCGGCGGCAACGGCGGTTTCGTAAGCTGTCATAGACTACTCCCTTTCGATATTCAAAACCAATTCGTTGTAACAGTCGAGCTGATCGGGGTGGATCGCCAGCTCCTTTGAGGAGAGGTTTCCGATTGTGAACTTGCAGGAAAAAAGCATCGCGTCCTCGAGGGTTTTCCTCGAGAGCCCGCGCATGATATCAACGTCCTTGTAGCTTCTCTCGGCCGAGGTAAAATCCGCGATATAGATGATTTTTTCCAGCAGGCTCATACCCGCTCTGCCGGTTGTGTGGTAACGAACCGCGTTGATGATGTCGTTATTTTTTATACCCAGATAATCGCGCACATATACGCTGCCGCTTATGCTGTGCCACAGCTTAGGTGCGTTTTTCTGCACGCTGTCTAAGATTATACCACCGTCCGCGATAATTTGCAACTGCTCGTCCTTGGGAAATTCCTTTGTCACATCGTGCAGAATTCCCGCGGTGTAGGCAAGCTCCTCGTCGCAGCCGTATATTTTTGCGAGAGCCACCGCCTCGTCAGCGACGTTTACGCTGTGAGTGAAGCGGTAATCCCCCATTTTTTGACGGATGAAATCCTTGTACTCAGACGTTTTCAAGTCAGTCACCCCGCGGTCAGTTTTTCTTTTTCGCCTTGGGCAGAACGATCTTCGGCTCCTTTGGGTTCGGGCGGTAGAGCACGAATTTTGAGCCGATGACCTGAACCACGTCAGCGCCGCACTTTTCGGCGATCATATCAGCCGCCTCGCGTGAGGAGTAGGCGCTTGTCTCGAGCACCTTGCACTTGATAAGCTCGCGCGCGGTGAGCGCGGTGTCCGCCTGCATTATGATATTGCCAGTGATCTCGCCCTTGCCGACGATCAGAATTGTCTCAAAACTGTTGGCAAGTCCTCTGAGATACGCTCTTTGTTTGCTTGTTAACATACTTTCCCCTTCCGATCAGCCGAAATGTTCCCTGAGAGCCGCCTGTAATTTTCTAAGCGCCTTGCCTCTGTGGCTGACCTTGTCCTTATCCTCTCCGCTTATCTGGGCGAAGGTCTTGTCTCCGAAGTAGAAAATCGGGTCGTAGCCGAAGCCGCCGTCGCCGATGAACTCGTAGCCGATTTTTCCCTCGCAGGTTTCTTCGATCTCAATTTTGCTGCCGTCGGGAAGAATGCAGCAGATAGCGCAGGTGTAATGAGCGCCGCGTTTCTCGTCCGGAACGCCCTGAAGCTCCTCCAGAATCTTTGCGGTTCTGTCCTCGTCGGTGACGCAGTCCTCGGGGCTGTAGCGCGCCGAGAAGATACCCGGTCTGCCGCCGAGAGCGTCAACACAGATGCCCGAATCGTCCGCGACTGCGGGCATACCGGTCTTTATATAGGCGGCGTTTGCCTTGAGAAAGGCATTCTCGCCAAAGGTGGTGCCCGTCTCGTCAACCTCGTCGAGCACAACGCCCGCGTCCTTTGCGCTGACGGCTTCAATGCCGAGCGGCTTCAGGATACGCTCCATCTCGACGAGCTTCTTCTTGTTATTTGTAGCGATAATAAACTTCATTATTCAGCGCCCTCCGTTTTTGTGAACAGAGCACGCGCGAAGTCCTCGGCGTTGAAGGGCTGCAAGTCGTCGATCTGCTCGCCCACGCCGATATACTTGACGGGAATGCCCAAACCGTCCTTGATTGCGAGGACAACGCCGCCCTTTGCGGTGCCGTCGAGCTTTGTGAGCACGATACCCGTGATGCCTGTCGCCTGACGGAACTGCTCAGCCTGATTTACGGCATTCTGACCTGTAGTGGCGTCGAGCACGAGGAGTTTTTCCTTTGCCGCGTCGGGAAGCTCTCTGTCGATAACGCGGTTGATTTTCGCAAGCTCGTCCATGAGGTGCTTTTTGTTGTGAAGTCTGCCCGCTGTGTCGCAGATTATTACGTCACAGCCTCTCGCCTTAGCGGCGGCGATAGCGTCGAAGATCACGGCGGCAGGGTCGCTGCCTTCCTTCTGCTTGATGATCTCGCAGCCGCTTCTCTGCGCCCAGATGTCGAGCTGGTCGATTGCGGCGGCGCGGAAGGTATCCGCAGCGGCGAGCAGGACGCGCTTGCCCTGCAAACGGAGGTTGTTCGCGAGCTTGCCGATGGTGGTGGTCTTGCCGACGCCGTTGACGCCGATCACGAGAATTATCGACGGGCTTGTGGAAACGTCAAGCTCTTCGCCGCCCGAGAGCATTTCGGTGATGACCTCCTCGAGCAGTCTGTTGATCTCTTTGGGGTCGGTAATGCCCTCCTTCTTGACGCGGACACGAAGCTCCTCACAGATTTTCTGAGCGGTAGGCACGCCCACATCGCCCATAACGAGCAGCTCCTCAAGCTCCTCAAAGAGCTCCTCGTCTATCTTTGTAAAGGATCTGAGCATGGACTCGATCTGACCCATGACAGCCTTTCTTGTCTTTTTTAAGCCTTCTTTGATTTTACTGAATAATCCCATAAGAATACTCCTTTATTTCGAATCTATTCCCAGCTTTTCGGCGACCTCGGTGGAACGCAGCTCGAGAAGCTTTGAAATGCCCTCGTCCTGCATCGTAACTCCGTAGAGAACGTCTGCTTCCTCCATGGTGCCGCGGCGGGGAGTAATCAGAATGAACTGGGTTTTTGCGGTGAGTCTGCGCAGGTAGCTTGCAAAGCGGAAAACGTTTACGTCGTCGAGAGCCGCCTCGATCTCGTCCATTACGCAGAACGGCGCGGGTCGAACCTTCATTATCGCGAAATACAGAGCGACCGCGACAAGTGCCTTTTCGCCGCCCGAGAGAGCGTCGAGGTGAACTACGATTTTGCCGGGCGGGTGAACGAGGATATCAATGCCGCTCGTGAGGATATTCTCGGGGTCTGAAAGCGACAGAGAAGCCGTACCGCCGCCGAAGAGCTCCTTGAAGGTCTCGGTAAAGTTGCGGTTTATAGCGCCGAAGCTCTCGACAAAGATCTCCTTCATCTGCTTGGTTAGTGTAACGATGAGTTTTTCGATTTCAGCCTTTGACTTTTCAACATCGGCGACCTGTACGCTCATAAATTCGTACCGCTCGGAAACCTCTTTGTATTCCTCGATCGCGCTGACGTTTACGTTGCCGAGGCTCTTGATGCCCTGCTTGAGCTCTGTCAGACGCTTCTGAGCCTTTGCGGGTTCCTCGATTTTGATCGCGGTCTTTTCCGCCTCGCGGCGGGTTAGCTCATACTCCTCCCAGAGCTTCGAGATAATATTATTATACTCTTTTTCAATGTTGATCTTGCGTTCTTCAAGTCGTGCAAGCTCTCTGCCCGAAAGCTCGCGCTCGGAGGTCTTGTCGCGCTCAAGGCTGCGGATCTCCGCGGTGCGCTTTTCAAGCTCCTCACGCTGCGCGCTGACAGCGGCGATCTGTTCTGTTACGGACTTCTTTGTCGCCTCACATGAATCGACAGCGGCGTTGATCTCCGCGATTCTCTCGTGTGACTGTTCAATAGCCGCTTTGAATTCCTCAATCTGTAATTTAAGCTGTGCCTTCTTATCCTCGTTATCCGAGCCTGTGTTCTTTGCGTATACGATCTCAGAATTGAGCGCGTCGATGTCCTTCTGTGCCCTGACGATTTCAAGGCGGATATTCTGCATGGTGTCGGATAGCTGCTCGCGCTTCTGAGTAAGCTCAGCGCGGCTGCCCGTGACGGAATTGACTTTTTCTTCGGCAGCGGCGATCTTTAGATTGAGGTCGGTGAGTCTTTCTCTCGCCTCTGCCCTGTCCTTTTTAAGCGTTTCAATACGGTCAAGGCAATCATTTATTTCTTTTTCGGAATTATTAATCAATTCCTTGGTATTTTCATATTCAGTGTCGCAAGCTCTGCTTTCAGCCTGCATACGCGCAAGATCCTGCTGTCTGTTCGACAGATCCGCGCGCGTGCCGAGAAGCTCCGCGTCGATTGCGGCGCACTCACGGTTAAGCTGTTCGGTGTTGTTTTCGGCTTCCTTTGCCTTTTCGATTAGGCTCTCGGTCTGTGCCTTGAGCTGAGCGATTTCGGAAGCGCGGCTGAGTACTCCTGTGTTTCTCAGCTGTGAGCCGCCTGTGAGCGAACCGCCCGCGTTGACGACCTGACCGTCGAGGGTCACTACCTTGAAGCGGTAGGAATAGCGCTTTGCGATAGAAGCGGCGCTGTTCAAGTCCTCGGCGATAACGATCTTGCCGAGAAGCGAGCTGAGAATATTTCTGTATCTGTCCTCGCAGGAGCACAGCTCAGCCGCCACACCGATGAAGCCGTAACAGTCGTCGAGGCCGTTTTCGCGCAGCTCTCTGGGCTTGATCGTATTCAGCGGAAGGAAGGTTGCGCGTCCTCCGTCAGAGGATTTGAGGTAGCGGATAGCCTGCTTCGCGTCCTCGTCGCTCTCAACAACGATATTCTGCATTGCCGAACCGAGGGCTGTTTCTATCGCGACGGCGTACTCAGACGGCACCGAGATAACTCTCGAAACAGGGCCGCAGATACCCTTAAGTCTGCCGTTGCGCGAGGCGTTGATCACGACCTTTACGCTCTTTGAGAAGCCCTCGAGGTTGCGCTCGAGGTTCTCGAGGAAGGAGATTTTTCTCCTGTGCTCGTTTAGGTCAAGTGTCAGCCTGTCGCTCTCGGCTTTGAGCTCGTTTCTCTTTTTATTTTTGGAATTCAGCTTCATTTCCAAGCCCGCTATGGAGTTCTCAGCCGATGAGATTTCTTCCTGCACGGTTTTTTTCTGTTCGGAGTAGCTCTCCTTCATCTCGCCGAGCTCTTTGAGCTGAACGGTTTTTTCTTCGTTTGTTTCTTTAAGGTTTTCGATTCTCGCGGTCAGCTCGTTGATGCTGCTGTCCGTGGTCATGTCGATGACCCTCGCGTCCGCCGACTGGGTTGTCAGTACAGACAGCTCGGCGGTGAGCTCCTGTAATTTATCACCGCTGCGGCTCGAGTCGAGGTTTATAGTGTTTAACTGTTCGGAGATTTTGGCGTACTCGCGCTGCTTTGAGGTGATTTCAAAGTCGAGGGCAGTGATCTTCTCCTGCTTCTCGGCGATAGTCTTGTCGAGCTCATCAGCGTTCTTGTCCGCCTGCTCAATTTCTCCCTGAAGCCTTGCGATGTTCCCGTTATTGTGGAGAATATCGTTCTCGGCAACGGAGATATCCGCGCGCTTTGCGGCAATCTCTGAGTCTAGCGAGGACACCTGATTTCTCAGCTCCTCAGCCTTCGAGGACAGAGAACCCGTCTTGAAATAGATTTGGTCGTTCTCCTCCTGGATATCCTTGAGAGCCTGTTCAGCGGCGTCGTACTGAGCGCGCGCGATGGCGATTTTCTCCTCCTGCTCCTTCAGGCTTTCCTGCGACTTGTCAAGAGTCAGCAGCCACAGAGCGATTTCAAGTCCGCGTTTTTCTTCGGACAGCTCCAGAAACTTCTGCGCCTTCTCGGACTGCTTTTTCAGCGGCCCTACGCGCTCCTCGAGCTCCGTGACGATATCGCGCAGACGCAGTAGGTTTTCCTCGGTGTTCTTGAGCTTTCTCTCGGCGTCGATTTTGCGGTAGCGGTAGCGTGAAATACCCGCCGCTTCTTCGAAAATCTCCCGTCTGTCCTCGCTTTTGGAGGAAACGATGCTGTCGATTTTGCCCTGTCCTATCATCGAGTAGCCGTCGCGACCCAAGCCTGTGTCCATGAACAGCTCGTTGATGTCCCTTAGTCTTACGGCGGCCTTGTTTATCATGTATTCGCTCTCGCCGCTTCGGTAGTACCGTCTGGTGACGGCGATCTCATCACCGTCAAAAGGCAGAAAGCGGTCGGAGTTGTCAATGTTCAGCGTGACCTCGGCGTAACCCTGACGCTTGCGCTTGTCCGTGCCGTTAAAGACAACGTCCTCCATCTTGGAGCAGCGCAGGCTTTTGGGCGACTGTTCGCCGAGAACCCAGCGAATCGCGTCGCTGATATTGCTCTTGCCTGAACCGTTCGGGCCTACGACCGAGGTGATTCCCTGCTCAAAAGATAATTTGGTTTTGTCGGGAAAGGTCTTGAAGCCCTGTATCTGCAATGATTTTAATCTCAAACGCTCACCCCTATGCGCATTTCATATTTTTCCAATGAATCGTCAAAAATAATATTCACCCGGTAGCCCATTTCCTCAAAGGCGCGCAGGTTACATTTTCTCTGTCCGTACAGCTTGGACAGAGATTTTCTGTTGATCGTGATATCGATATTCCGGCTTTCAAGCAGCTTTGTTTTTTCTAAGAAGGAATTATAAAACAGCTTGCTCTCGCAAAGCTCCTTGAAGGCAGGATGGTAGTTTTCGCAGTATCCGTTCTCGATCAGGCTGTCGGAATAGTGCAGCCCGACGCGGATAATATTGATCTTGTTGTCCTCAAATTTCCTTATCAGCTCAGCGCAGAGTTCAACAGACTCCTTAAGCGTGTACGGCTTGTAGCTGCCGTTAAGGAAGTATTTCTCAAGAGCCGTGCCCTTCATAACGACGGTCGGATATATCCTGACTGTGTCGGGTTCGAGCGCGATAAATTCCTCTGCTGTATGCCTGTCTTTGTCAAAATCCGAGCCGTAAAGTCCCGTCATCATCTGCAAGCCGAGTGAAAACCCGAAGGATTTTATAAGCCTTGAAGCCGTACGCACGTCCTCAGCGCTGTGACCGCGCTCGTTTAGTGTCAGCACATGATCGTCCATTGACTGAGCGCCGAGCTCAATCGCGGCAACTCCGTACTCTTTAAGCAAAGCGAGGATCTCAGCGTCGATCGCGTCGGGTCGGGTCGATATGCGTATGCCCGAAAACACGCCCTCAAACTCCCTCGCCGCGTCAAGAAGGGAAATCATATACTCCCTGTCAATCGCGGTGAAGCTGCCGCCGAAGAATGCTATCTCGGCGTTTTTCGCCCGTTCGCCCAAGTCCAACCGAGCCTGTCTGAGAGTTTTACGCACGTCCTCAGCGGTCGGCTGGTACGCCTGACCCGTAATGCTTTTCTGGTTGCAGAAGCTGCACTGATGCGGGCAGCCGTTGTGAGGAATAAATACAGAAATATTGCTGTGTTTAATAGCCCATCAGCTCCAATGCTTCTCTTGCCGCCTGCTGCTCGGCTTCCTTTTTGCTTCTGCCGCCGCCCTTTCCGATGACGTTGCTGTTGAGATGTACCTCAACGACAAAGTGCTTGTTGTGGTCGGGGCCGCTCTCGCCGATAAGGACGTACTCGAGCTTTTCACCCGGGTTCTTCTGGACGATCTCCTGCAGGGTCGTCTTGTAGTCCTTGACCTTCTTTTTGCACGAATTCTTTATCGACGGGATAACGAAGTTCAGGATATGCTTCGCCGCAGGCTCCATGCCGCCGTCAATGTAAATCGCCGCGATAAGCGCCTCGAAAGCGTCCGAGAGAATCGACGGTCTCTCGGCGCCGCCGTTATTCCTCTCGCCCTTGCTGAGAACAAGGTAGCTGCCGAGGTCGATTTTCTTCGCGAACTCAAAGAGCGATTTCTCGCAGACGAGAGAAGCCCTGAGCTTTGTCAGCTCGCCCTCAGGAAGCTCGGGACAATGGCTGAAAATGTAGTCGGAAACGACGATCGAGAGCACCGCGTCGCCGAGGAATTCCAGCCGCTCGTTGTACTTGATATGCTGAGCCTTGCGCTCGTTCGCGTAGGACGAGTGGGTCAGAGCCTCGCTGAGCAGGTCTTTGTTTTTAAAATGATAACCGATTTTATTTTCTAAGTCCGTCATTTTTTATCACCAGATAACGCGGCGGTAATCTCGGCAATGGCGTTCGCCGAAACATAGTTTGTCGACAGCTTGATAGCGTTGAACATCGTAGTCGCCTTTGAGTCGCCGTGAGCCTTGAATACAGGCTTTGACGCACCGAGGATAGGCGCACCGCCGTACTTGTTGTAGTCGAATTTTTCCTTGATACCCTTGAGGTCCTTCATGAGGAACGCAGCCGCGATTTTACCCTTTGCGCTGTCGGTGAACATGTGCTTCATGATCTTCATCATGGTGATCGCGACGCCCTCGTATGTCTTGAGAACCATGTTGCCCGTAAAGCCGTCGCAGACAACTACGTCGCAGACGCCCTTTGAGATATCTCTTCCCTCGACGTTGCCGATGAAGTTGAGGCTGCTGTCCTTGAGCATTTTATATGTTTCGCGGTAAAGCTCGGTGCCCTTGTGATCCTCAACGCCGACGTTGCCCAAGCCGACTCTGGGGTTTTTGACCTTCATTACTCTCTCCATGTATACAGAGCCCATGAGCGCGAACTGGTAGAGCATTTCGGGGCGGCAGTCGACATTAGCGCCGCCGTCGAGCAGCATGGCAGAGCCTGTTTCGGTGGGAATAACGGGAGCGAACGCCGGACGCTTGATGCCCTTGATCCGCTTGATTCCGAGAGTCGCGCCTACGCACAGAGCGCCGCTGTTTCCGGCACTGATGAACGCGTCGCCCTTGCCCTCGTTGAGCAGGCGGATACCGACAGCCATCGAGCTGTTTTTCTTTGACTTGAGGACGGAATTGGGCTCGTCCTCCATCGTAATGACCTCGTCGCAGTGAACGATTTCCATGCGGTTGAGTGAGATATTATTCTCCTCGGCGCACTTGCGGATCTCGCTCTCGATACCCGTCAGGACAATATCAATATCCAAGCCCTCGACTGCCAACGCGCAGCCCTTGATTACCTCGAGCGGACAGTTGTCGCCGCCGAAAGCGTCTACAATAATTTTCATAATCAATCACCTAAATTTTCAACAATAAAGCTATCAAGTGAAGCGAGCGCACGCTCGGCGTATGCAGCGGCACGTTCGCGCTTATCTCTAGGTCTGTGTTCAAGCTCGGGCAGAATACCGAGATTCGCGCCCATCGGCTGGAACTTCTTCACGCTCGGGTCTGTGACGTAGCCCTCAAGCGCGCCTGTCATTGTGTCCTTCGGGAAAACGACCGTATCCAGACCTCTGAGCCTTCTGACGGCGTTGATTCCCGCGACAATTCCCGCGTCGGCGCTCTCCATATAGCCCTCAACGCCCATGAGCTGACCCGCAAAGAACAGATTCTTATTTTCTTTTACAGAATAATCCGCGTTGAGCACCTTCGGAGAACAGATGAAGGTATTGCGGTGCATGACCCCGTAGCGGACGAAATCAGCTTTGTGGAGCGCGGGTATAAGCGAGAACACGCGCTTTTGTTCAGGGAATTTCAGATTAGTCTGGAAGCCGACGAGGTTGTACATCGTGCCGTCGGCGTTTTCCTTGCGCAGCTGCAGCACCGCCCATGGTCTGTGACCTGTTTTCGGGTCAACGAGTCCGACGGGCTTCATGGGACCGAAACGGAGCGTACCCTCACCTCTCTGCGCCATTACTTCAACGGGCATGCAGCCCTCGTACACCTTCGGGTTGCTCACGTCGAAGTCGTGCAGAGGCGCTCTCTCGGCGGACACGAGCGCGTTGTAGAACGTCTCGTACTCCTCCTTGTTCATCGGGCAGTTGATATAGTCGTCCTCGCCGCCGCGGTCGTAGCGTGAGGCGGTAAAGGCGAAGTCCATGTCAACGCTCTCCGCGGTGACGATAGGAGCCGCCGCGTCAAAGAAGGACAGCGAGTCGCCGAAGCGCTTTTCTATAGCGGACGCGAGCGCGTCCGAGGTCAGGGGGCCTGTTGCGACAACGGTGATCGCGTCGTCGGGCAGGTCGGTGATTTCCTCGCTGATCACCTCGATATTCGGGTTGTTTTTAATTCCCTCTGTGACGAGCTGCGCGAACTGTTCTCTGTCAACCGCAAGCGCGCCGCCCGCGGGAACCCTGCACTTGTCGGCGCAGGTCATGAGGAATGAGCCGAGTCTGCGCATTTCCTCCTTCAATAGTCCTGCCGCGCTTTCGACGCGCATAGCCTTGAGTGAGTTTGAGCAGACGAGCTCTCCGAATAAGTCAGATTTATGCGCGGGCGATTTCTTGACGGGCTTCATCTCATAAAGCCTTACCTTAACGCCGCGGGAAGCGATCTGCATCGCCGCCTCGCACCCCGCAAGACCCGCGCCTATTACATTTATATACATTACTTTTCTTCCGTCTTTAATGTCTTTGAGAAGCCGCAGCCTTCCTTTGCGCAGAACACTGTGGGCTTCTTGCCTTTTTTCTTGAAAAGAATTTCTCCGCAGTTCGGGCACTTCTCGTTAACGGGCTCGTTCCAGCTCACGAAGTCGCAGTTCGGGTAGTTGGAGCAGCCGTAGAAAACGCGCTTGCTCTTTGTGTGCTTGACGATGATATCGCCGCCGCACTTCGGGCAGGGTACGCCTGTCTTTTCGACGAACTTGACGATATTCTTGCACTCGGGATAACCGGGACATGCGATGAACTTGCCGTATCTGCCGACCTTGACGACCATCTGTCTGCCGCACTTGTCGCAGATAAGATCGGTTTCGTCCTCCTTGAGCTTGATTTTAACGCCTTCCATGTCCTTCTTGGCGTCCTTGAGTGTGTTCTCGAAATCGCCGTAGAAGCCGTCGAGAAGCTCTACCCACCGGACGTCTCCGCTTTCAACGCTGTCAAGCTCCTCCTCCATCTCGGCGGTGAACTTGACGTTTACGATATCGGGGAAGCGCGCCTTCATCAGCGTGGTTATCGCTTCGCCGAGCTCTGTTGGAACGAGTGTCTTAGCCTCGCGCTTGACATACTCGCGGCTGGTCAGAGTGGTGATAGTCGCGGCGTAGGTCGACGGTCTGCCGATGCCGTACTCCTCGAGCGTCTTGATAAGCGACGCCTCGGTGTAGCGCGCGGGCGGCTGGGTGAAGTGCTGGTTCTTCTTGAGTTCCTTGCACCTTACTGGCATATCCTTTTCGAGCGGCGGAAGCTGTGTCGACTTCTCCTCAGCCTCGTCCTTGCTCTCGACATAGAGAGCGGTGAAGCCCGGGAAATCCACATAGTAGCCCGAAGCCTTGAAGGTATAGCCGTTTGCCTCGATATCCGCCTGAGTTGTTTTCTGAATGCAGTCAGCCATCTGGGAGGCTGTGAAGCGGCTCCATATGAGCTTGTAAAGCTTGTACTGATCGGAGGTCAGGCTGCTCTTGATCTTGTCGGGCTCAAGGCCCGGCATTGAAGGTCTGATAGCCTCGTGACCGTCCTGAGCGTTCTTTCTTGACTTGTAGAAGCGCGGCTTGTCGGGCAGGTAGTCGCTGCCGTAGGTTTTGCCGATATAATCGGTCACCTCAGCGATAGCGACGTTTGAGATCCTCAGCGAGTCGGTTCTCATGTAGGTGATAAGACCGGTAGCGCCCATACCCTGAATTTCAACGCCCTCGTAAAGCTCCTGAGCGACCTTCATCGTTCTGCGTGACTGGAAGCCGAGCTTTCTCGACGCCTCCTGCTGGAGAGTTGAAGTGATGAACGGCGGCGCGGGACTCTTCTTTCTCGTGCCGTGTCTTACCTTTGTTACGGTGTAATCGGCGTCCTTGAGGTCGGCTTCGATCTTGTCTGCCTGCTCCTGATTCCTGATCTTTATCTTGCCGTTCTTGTCGGAATAGAGCGACGCGGCAAAGGTCTTTCTGCTGCCCTTGGGAATGAACTTCGCGTCGATCGACCAGTATTCCTCGGGCTTGAACTTGCGTATCTCGTTTTCTCTGTCGACGATGATCCTCAGCGCGACGGACTGGACTCTGCCTGCCGAGAGACCTCTGCGGATTTTCTGAGAGATGAACGGACTGAGCTTGTAGCCGACAAGACGGTCGAGTATCCTTCTCGCCTGCTGTGCGTTCACGAGGTCGATGTTGATCTCTCTGGGGTTGCTCATACCGTTCTGAACGCCCGTCTTTGTGATTTCATTGAATTCCACGCGGTTGCAGTAATCCTCGGGCAGACCGAGAATATACGCAAGGTGCCATGAAATCGCCTCACCCTCGCGGTCAGGGTCGGTCGCGAGGTAGATGTTATCGCTTTGTTCGGCAAGGCTCTTGAGCTCCTTGACGAGCTTTTCCTTGCCTTTTATAATATCGTATTTCGGAGCGAAGCCGTTTTTGATGTCGACGCTTAGTCTTGCCTTGGGCAAATCGCGCACATGCCCCATCGAAGCGACGACCTCATAGTCGCTGCCGAGATACTTCTTGATTGTCTTAGCTTTGGCTGGAGACTCCACAATGACCAAATTTGACATTATATTCCTCCTAATCAATACCTTTTATTTCAACGCGAACCGCCTGTTGCCCTTTGACACAATCAGATCGTAAATTTCGAGCTGTGTCAGTGATGAAATAATCTTGTTGACGGGCAGACCGGTGTCCTGCGATATCTTGTCAATGCTGACAGGTGTGTCGGAGAGGTATTTATACACCGTCTCGGCATCCTGTGAAAATCCCGTAATTTCTTTGTGAACGGGCTTTTTTGAGAGCACTTCCTGTTTTGAAGAGCCCTTATCCTTCTTTTTGACGGACTTTTCGGGTTTGATTCTGCGAACCTTTGATTTTACGGGAATTTTCTCCACCTCGTCGAGCGGAATATCTTCCTCGTCCTGCTGTTCGTCAGGTGTTTTGCGGAGAGCGACGACTATATCCAGAAAATCCGTGACGGGCTTTGCCGCGCCGCTTTTGATACGCTCGTTGGAGCCCTCGTTCTCGGGACTGTTGTTGCCCAGAAGCGCGAAGAGCTGCTTGCCCATGTCAAGGGCGTAGTTCGCGGTGATAAGCGAACCGCTTTTCTTACCCGACTCAATAATCAGCACGCCGTCCGAAAGAGCCGCAATGATGCGGTTCCTCGCGGGAAACTGGTACGGATAAGGCGGAGTGTCGGGCGGATACTCTGAAATCACGGCGCCCTTTTGGGTAATCGCTTCGCGCATGGCGGCGTTATCCATGAGATACGGATAGTTTATGCCGCAGCCGCGGACGCAGACTGTAACTCCGTTTGACGCGAGAACGCCTCTGTGCGACGCGCAGTCAACGCCGAGAGCGCCGCCGCTGACAACGATGAATTTATACTTTGCGAGCGCGTAGCCGAAGGAATAGGAATTCTTCAGCCCGTAATTAGAAGCTGTGCGAGTACCGACGATACCTATGGTGTCGGATTTGTCAACATCGGGCAGGCTTCCCCACACGTAAAGCACTGCGGGCGGATTCGGGATCGCCCTCAGACACTTCGGGTAAGCGTCGTCGTCGATCGGGAGTATGCTGTAGCCGAGCTCGTCGCAGCGGCTGATGATGCCGTCGGCAGCGTCTTGCTTGATGTTGCTCAGATGTCTGAGCTCGGTATCGGTAAAAAGACCGCTGAACTGCCATTCTTTCTCACCGCCGTCACAAAAGACGGTGATGTCTCTGTACAGCTCATACAGCGCCTTGATTTTTGTGCTGCCGAAACCGAGAGCCTTGCTCAGCCATATCCAGTATTTCACGTTTTTGCTTTTCATCGTAGCATTTCCCAGATAATAACCGTGGCGGCAGCGGAGGCGTTGAGCGACTCTGCGTTGCCGTTCATCGGAATTGTGATTTTATGCTGACAGGCGGAAACGGTTTCCTGTTTCAGACCGTTGCCCTCGTTGCCGATGACTGCCACGCACGAGTCCCCGAAGGAGATGTCCGTGATTCTTTCGGCGTTTGAATCCACAACAGCCGCGTATGAAACGAGCTCAGGGTATTCGCCTAAGAACTCCGCGACAGTTCCGCACACAAGAAACGGTACGCGGAACACCGCGCCCATAGAACCGCGGACGACCTTTGGGTTGTAGATATCGCAGCAGTCGTTTGAGAGAATAACTCCCGAAACGCCGAATGCCTCGGCAGACCGCAGTACGGTGCCGAGATTGTTCGGATCCTGCACATTATCGAGCGCAAGGAATTTTCCGCCATTCTTAATTGTAGCAGACTGTAGGGTTTTGTCAAGTGTTTTTATTGTGCACAAAACGCCCTGAGGGTTCTGAGTGTCGCTGACATGGGAGAATACCGCGTCAGAGAGCAGCACGGCTTCCTCGGCGTAATCGATAAGCCCGGCGAGCTTGTCAGAATATTTTTCAAGAGCGGTTTCGGTCAGATACAGCGTCTTTATCACGGCGCGGCTGAGCATAGCGTCGCGGCATACCCTCAGACCTTCTGCGAGAAACAAGCCCGACTGACGGCGAAAGCGAGCGCTAGACTGCAGCTTGATTAGATTTTTAACCCTCTGGTTATCCTTGCTTGTGATCATCTGCATAGTTTTCTCCTGATACAGCAAAAGCGTTTGGAGTTATCCAAACGCTGTTACAGTCATTATTTTACCTTCTCAACAAGAGCGGTGAAAGCGGCGGGATCCGAAATCGCGATCTCTGAGAGCATCTTGCGGTTCAGGATAATGCCGGCCTTCTTAAGACCGTTCATAAAGGTTGAATAGTTAGTGCCGTTAGCCTTGCAGGCAGCGGAAATTCTGGTGATCCAAAGACGGCGGAAATCTCTCTTTCTCTGCTTACGGCCGATATACGCATAGTTGCCGGACTTCATTACCGCCTGCTTCGCCATTTTGAAGTGCTTGGATTTTGCACCCCAGTAACCCTTGGCGAGTTTTAATGTCTTTTTTCTTCTTTTGCGAGTCATCATCGCACCTTTTACTCGTGCCATTCTATATTACCTCCGATATTTTGAATTAAAGTGTGAAGCTGAGATTTATCCCGATTATTTGTAAGGGATAAGGCGCTTCATCTGCGGTGTATTGGTTCTGTCGGCAACAACTGTCTGACGGAGACCTCTCTTACGCTTTCTGGTCTTTTTGTTCAGGATGTGGCTTTTGTTTGCGTGAGCACGAATAACCTTTCCGTTCTTGGAAAGCTTGAAGCGCTTTTTGGCACCGCTATGAGTTTTAATTTTAGGCATTTTAATATCCTCCCTTGATGAAATTACTTGTTTGACTTTGGCGCAAGAAACATAAGCATATTGCGGCCTTCGAGCTTCGCGGGCTTCTCGATAACGGCTTCCTCAGCGCAAGCCTCGGCAAAGCGCTTCATGGTATCAAGGCCGATCTCGGGGTGACCCATCTCGCGTCCTCGAAAGCGTATGGATACCTTGACCTTGTCGCCGTGTCTGATGAATTTGAGAGCGTTGTTGAGCTTAGTGTTGAAGTCATGCGTATCGATATTAAGTGAAAGTCTGACTTCCTTAACGTCAACGATATGCTGATTCTTTCTGGCTTCCTTCTCTCTCTTAGCCTGCTCAAAGCGGTATTTGCCGTAGTCCATAATCTTGCATACGGGCGGGTTGCTCTGAGGAGCGATCTTGACAAGGTCAAGATTCTTCTGCTCCGCAATGTTGAGAGCTTCCTTTGCGGACATAATACCGAGCTGCTGACCGTCTGAGCTGATGACTCTCAGCTCCTTGTCGCGGATTTCTTCATTGATCTGAATGTTGTTATCTTTCTTGCCGATGGTTGAGCACCTCCAAAGCACATTTAGCGAAATAAAGAATGCGGACAGAAATACTTCCGTCCGCAGCAATACACAACTATAGCATAGTCAGATATTGACCCGTGCAGACGGTACCCCACAGGTGAAAGCATTTCTGCTTTGCTTTATTTTACCGAATTATTATATTACATATTTCTGAGTTTGTCAAGAGTTTTTTTGAAAGTTAAGATCAGTTAAAATAATCCTTGTACGTCACCGCGAGCGTCTTGTTTCTGAAGCTTTTGTCGTACGTTACCTCTTTGATGACCGTGACAAAATCGGGCAGAGTAAACTCCTGTTTTTCATCTAAAAGCTCGATTTCAAGCAGAGCGAACCTGTCCCAGAACGGAAATACGTCCAGCTCAAAATATGAATTGTTCCATACTATACAATATCTGTCCTTCGCTATTGTACCGCCGCAATATTCTTTTCGGGAAATATAATTCTCATATTCTTCCTCGCTGATGCTCTCTTCGATTTCTATGCGGCGGATCTCGCTTATCTTTTTCTTGACGGTCTTAATGAAAACCGCGTCCTCTCCCTCGCCGCGCTTTCTGACCCTGAACCTGCCCTCCTCGGGAGTTTCGAGATATGTCTGCGAGAGCGGTACCCTGCGGCAAGCATGCATGTTATTCAAAAGACTGAGGTCGGGATAAAAAATCAAAAATTTCCGTTCTATCTCAAGCGGCTCGGGTATACCTACGACGGCGAGCGTTTCTATTAATAAACGTTTCAGCTTGCCCTCAAAGTCCGTGCTGTTGTCGATCACCCTCAGGTGCGGAGCGCCTGTCCAGACGGAGAGCAGCCTGTTATCTATCCTGCGCGCGGTTTCGATGTCCTCGCTTCTCGCTTCGTTGTTGTCGGTCTGATAATGCTCCTGCGCGCCGTCGGCGGCAGTTACAAGATGAAACACCGCGTCGTACTCGCAGAGGATATGGTTCTCACCGAAGCCGTTTTCCTTCGCGTACGCAAAAAACTCCTCGTCTGTAACATACGCGCGGCTGTCCATCAGACCTCTGTCGCAGAGGATAACGCACTTCTCCGCATCTGACTGTTCAGCGAGCAAGCGCAGTCTTTTCTCACCCTCGAGCTGGGTTTTGAACAGCAGGCTGTGAAAAGCAAAGCTGCCCATACCCCCGGGAGTCCTGCCCGAGTTCATCAGCGCGGTGGCGGTTTCTTCAAGGCAGAATACCTCTGCGCCGAAGCGTTCAAGCTCTGTTTTAAGGAAGGCGGCAGCAGAGGTTTTGCCGGCGCAGGGACCGCCTGTCAGTACGATTTTGTAAATCTGAGTCATAAATATCCCCCGAAATCAGCAGATAATATTATTATAATCTGCAATAATATCATTATTTTTCCATAAAGGAATATTAATGAAGTTTTAAAGTGCTAAAATACTAAAAAGAAAATTTCACTTTTGAAAGGAAGTTATATAAATGGCAAAGCAGAATATCGATTGGTCAAACCTCGGCTTCGGTTACATCAAAACCAACGAGCGTTTTGTCTCCAACTACAAGGACGGCAAATGGGACGACGGCGTTCTGACAACCGACGACATGGTAACAATCAGCGAGTGCGCGGGCGTTCTCCAGTATGCCCAGACCGTATTCGAGGGACTCAAGGCGTACACCACCTGCGACGGCAGAGTTGTTGTATTCCGTCCCGACCTCAACGCGTCCAGACTCAAGGACAGCTGCGAGCGTCTTGAAATGCCCGTTTACCCCGAGGAGAAGTTCATCGAGGCGATCAAGAAGGTAGTCAAGGCGAACATCGACTTCGTACCTCCCTACGGCACAGGCGCGACTCTCTATATCCGCCCCTACATGTTCGGCACCAACCCCGTAATCGGCGTTAAGCCCGCGAACGACTACCAGTTCCGCGTATTCACAACACCCGTAGGTCCCTACTTCAAGGGCGGCGCCAAGCCCATCACTATCAAGGTTTCGGACTTTGACAGAGCTGCTCCTCACGGCACAGGCCACATCAAGGCAGGTCTGAACTACGCTATGAGCCTGCACGCGATCGTTACCGCTCACGAGGAAGGCTTTGACGAGAACATGTACCTCGACGCTGCTACACGCACAAAGGTTGAGGAAACAGGCGGCGCGAACTTCCTGTTCGTAACGAAGGACGGCAAGATCGTCACCCCGAAGTCAAACAGCATTCTCCCCTCTATCACCAGACGTTCGCTCATGTACGTAGCCGAGCACTATCTCGGTCTTGAGGTCGAGCAGAGAGAGGTTTACTTCGACGAGGTCAAGGACTTCGCTGAGTGCGGACTCTGCGGCACAGCTGCGGTAATCTCCCCCGTCGGCAAAATCTACGACCACGGCAAGGAAATCTGCTTCCCGAGCGGCATGGAGGAAATGGGCCCGATCACAAAGAAGCTCTACGAAACCCTCACAGGCATTCAGATGGGACAGATCGAAGCTCCCGAAGGCTGGATCGTTGAAATCAAGTAATTCAGATAATAAAAAAAGGCCGCTCAGCTTGGGCGGTCTTTTTGCATATTAATAAACCGAAATCAAAAGGGCTGCCCGATCGGACAGCCCTCTTCAATACATAAATATGGAAATGATTACGCCTGATTCTTAAGCTGAACAGCACCAACGATGTACAGTACGGGAAGAATAAGACCTGAAAGAATGCTTACGATCTGAACTCCGAGACCGCCGGTAGCGAACAAAATGTTAGCAACAAGGCTGAGAACGGCACAAACGATACCGAAGATCATCAGGGTCTTGGCAGCAGCGGGGTTGTCCCAGTTCTTCTTGCCCTTCGCGCCTGCGATGATCTCAACGACTGCGCCTGCAACGGAAATAACAACAGCGATCCAGATAACAGCCATGATAGGACCTGTAGCGCCGCTGTAGCCGTTAGCGGCAAGCGCGCTGTCAACTGCGCTGGAAACCTCGGGCTGTGACATAACAGCGGTGCCGAGACCTGCAATGATAGCAGCGATAAAGCTGAATACTGCGCTTACGATACCGCCGATCATCATGATGATGCTGACGATTTTAAGAAGCTTTGAACCTTTCTGTTCCATAATAAAATCCTCCTCTTGAAGATAAAAAATTGTTTCCGGCCTTTCGACCGAGGTTATTATATCATAAATAACCCTCGCAAAACATTACAACCCTGTAACTTTTAATGAATATTCAAAAATTTT
>JAEEGI010009348.1_pt1 | contig 21483 bp, 14 predicted proteins | sample 8958751 | NCBI WGS metagenome assembly JAEEGI01 (sample SAMN16246545, study PRJNA631951) | gut metagenome | biome: gut microbiome; feature: rumen; material: KS-attached | host: Bos | place: Iran: Karaj | collected 2018-10 | reverse complement strand
AAGGGCTCTTGCACCGGTATCTTTTTCCATAGCCTTCTCAGCAATAGCTTCAAGGGCTGAATCATCAAACTGAAGATCTACCTCATCAAGGGCAAGGAGCTTCTGATACTGCTTGAGTATAGCATTCTTGGGCTCTTTTAATATCTGAACCAGCATCTCTTTGGTGAGAGCCTGAAGTGAGCAGATAATAGGGAGACGTCCAAGGAACTCAGGAATCATACCAAATTTCTTGAGGTCATCAACTGTAACGTTAGTAAGAAGATTAGGATCATCCTCGTACTTGTCCTTGAGGTCAGCATCAAAACCGATTGATGTCTGCTTGTTAAGTCTCTGTGTAATTATCTCCTCAAGATCCGGGAACGCACCACCACAGATAAAGAGAATATTTCTTGTATTAACTGTTGCAAGTGGAACCATGGCATTCTTGCTGCCTGCGCCAACAGGAACCTCTACGTTAGAGCCCTCAAGGAGCTTGAGCATTCCCTGCTGAACTGATTCACCGCTTACATCTCTTGAAGTTGTATTCTTCTTTTTGGCAATCTTGTCTATCTCATCGATAAAGATAATTCCGTGCTCTGTCTTCTCAACATCGTTGCCAGCAGCTGCAAGAAGCTTACTTACAACGCTCTCAATATCATCTCCGATATATCCAGCCTCTGTAAGGGATGTAGCATCTGCTATAGCAAGAGGCACATCAAGGAGCTTGGCAAGAGTCTTAACCAGATAAGTCTTACCACTACCTGTAGGTCCAAGGAGCAGAATATTTGATTTCTCAATCTCTATCTCATCCATGGTGTCAGTTGCAACTCTCTTGTAATGGTTATATACTGCAACAGACATAACCTTTTTAGCCTGATCCTGTCCAATAACATATTCATCAAGCTTAGCCTTGATCTTGTGTGGAGCAGGGATATTCTTGATATCAAAAGCAGGCTTGGCTGCAGACTCACTCTTTTTCTTGATCTTCTGAGTATTAGGAATTCCACCGCCCATGTTGAAATTACCATTAGTAAGATCACCCATGTTAAAGAAGCCAAAGTTTGGCATACCAGTCTGCTTGTTGAGCTCATTCATAAGAGTTGGATTGTTAAGCATGTTCTGGTAATCAAACTGGCTGACAGTATCCATAGTCTTGTGCATACAGTCATTGCAGATGCTGATATTGTTGGGAAGATGGAACATCTTGCCAGCCTTGCTCTCAGGTCTTCTGCATACAAAGCAGACATCCTCATATTCTGTCTTGTTCTCTTCGCCCTTATCTGATTGAGAATCAGTCTTATCTGTCTCAACAGTATCCTGAATATCTACTCTCTCATCATCAGTTACTTCTCTGAAATCGAAATCATCATTTCTGTTATCTGTCATTAAACGTTACTCCCTTATTCCCTAAAAAAGAAATTGCTATGGATGGCTCCTCGTCATCCATAGCAACCATATGTCTCTAATATAATCAGTGTCCGCCAGATCCTGAACCAAAATTACCTGATCTGTCTTCTGGCTTACCAGGAGACTGCTTACCATCATACTGTCCGGAACTTCCACCATTCTCACCGGCATTAGAATCCTGAGTATTTACTGAGGTTGCTGCTCCTAGTGTAACATTATAAGTAAATTCTGTATACTCTGAACCATTCTGCCTCATTACAGTAACTGGAACAGTAGTACCAATTGCGTAATACTGAAGCCTTGTCTGAAGATCATCCATTGAAGCGATCTCCTGGCCATCAAACGCAACGATCACATCGCCCTTCTCAATACCTGCAGCAGCGGCACCACCACCATTTGAAACCTCTGCAATATATACTCCCATAGGAAGTCCATATACTGAAGATACTTCAGATGTAACGCTTACACCAGAAATACCGATGTAACCTCTTTCTGAATCAGAAAGCTTAATCTTGGTCTCTTCATTCATGAGCTGCTCAATGATAGGCTTAGCTGCAGAAATAGGAATGGCATATCCCATACCTTCTACTGTATCTCCGCCAATCTTGTTGGAGTTTATACCAATAACTTCGCCCTGAAGATTAAGAAGAGCTCCACCTGAGTTACCAGGGTTGATAGCTGCATCAGTCTGAATAAACTCTCTTGTGCTGCCATCATCAAGTTCTACCTGACGATTAAGAGCTGAAATAACACCTGTTGTAACTGACTGACCATAGCCAAGAGCATTACCAATTGCTATAGCTGGTTCGCCAAGAACGAGCGCATCACTGTCACCAAGAGTTGCAACCTTGATACTGTTCATAGTGTCATTAGAAATGTCATCCAGCATAACTGCTATTACAGCCAGATCCATATCTGAATTAGTACCCTTTACAACAGCTTCAAGTGTTGTGTCGTCATTAAAGATAACCTCCAAAGAATCAGCTCCCTCAATTACGTGATAATTGGTTGCTATCAATAACTCTGAATCGTTCTGTCCAACTATAATTCCGCTTCCTGATGCTGTAGCTTCCTGAGTCTGAACATAGCCAAAATAGCTGGCTGATGCTGTGTAGTTGTTGTGGATAATAACCATTGCTGGCATTACCTCTTCTACAACTGCAGTAACATCTGTGACAACGGCCTTGGTCTCTGCAGATACTGTAGTAGTCTGCACTTTCTCCTGTGTTGTCTCTGTCTGAGCTATCTGTTCCTGCTGCTGTGGTTCCTCCACAGCCTGAGTAGTCTCTGTAGTCTTGTTTGCTACTCTGTTAGCGATTGTGTAATAAGAAGCACCAATGCCTCCTACCAAAAGAGCAAGTATTGCGATAGCTGCTACAACAATTGCTGCTGTGTTCTTCTTAGCAGGTTTAACAGTATTCATATTAGCGTTATTACCTGTAGCATACTGGTATGTACCATAAGTACCTGTCTGCTGCTGATTATATGAATATGTGCTTCCCGCATTGCCATATCTGTATGTATTCTGGCTCTGCTGGTTATTACCATAGGAGTAAGGATTATAAGAATAGGTATTGTTTGCCTGTCCCTGTCCACTTCCATAATTACCATAATTCTGTGAATAGGTCTGTGAGTAATTCGGTGTAGTTGTGTTCACTGAATCGCCCTGGGGATTATTCTGAGAATTCTGGTAAGTACTTTCGTTAGTTTTTACACCACCCTGTTCCATCTTGTCATCTTCATACATGATAACTACCTTCTTCCTTTCTGGATTATGGCTTAAGTATAGAAAGATAATGTGACGGAATTGTGTTTTAATTATTATAAAAATATAATATTATTTAATATTCTTCTTCAATTACCTGAATTTCCATGTAATCAAATGGAATTTGTTCGATAAATGCATCCTTGGTGAATCTGCACTTGGAATGTCTCTGAAAGTCTTTAACCGTGGTATCCAGCCAGATTGGCTTGGACAAATCCAGCTCGTAGCAAGCCTTTTCGATAGCATTCATGACCTTGTGTGTCCTAGTGTCCATGGTGCTATCACAGATAACTGTATCCTTTATAAGATGATTATCATCAATTAGTTTAACCCATAATCTAAACATTGATCTGTATTCCGCAAGCTGAAAGTCCCTCGAGGAAGCTCTCCTTTGTCCTATTAATGATTAATTCCTGTGGAAAATCTATTTCCTGTAACATTTTCTGCGCCTTATCAGTACGGCCAATCTCAAGTGCCATGTGAGCATCAGTATTAACACAGATAGAAACACCAAGCTCTGCACATCTTACTGCTACGTCTCTGCAAACCATCTGGTGATGGCCTTCCCATGAAAAGCTGTGCTCATTGATCTCTATAGGCTTATGAAGCTCCTTGGCTCTATTAAGCACTTCATCCATATCAAACGGAACTTTGGCTCTTCCAATATGACCTATGAAGAACACCTTGGGATTCTCAAGCGCCTTAATATACATACGGGTATTCTCAGCTATGCTCTTACCCTCTGTATGTCTCTTGGCATGGATGGATGCTATTATAAAATCCATTTTCTCAAACACCATCTCATCGAGGCGCCTGGCTGGAACATAAGGATCTCCTATTACAGATTTATCTATAAGGATATCGTGGCCAAAGAAATTACCGTCCATATCTACGATATCTGCCTCGCATCCTCTAAGGAGTGTTACATCATTCCACTGTCTGGGCCAGTTATTACAGCAAAAGAAATACTGATAATTTTTGACGTTGTCATAATCTCCAAAGAGCATATCGCTGAAGTGATCTGTACTAGCCAAAAGCTTGATGCCATTCTCTCTGGCTGCCCTGATATTCTCTTCTATTGATGAATATGCATGTCTTGAAAATAAAGTATGTGTATGGGTATCGCATTCTATTCTATACATTTGTACTACCTCTTTTAATGATCTTCCCCACAATACCCCAACATTATATAAACACAATAGCTATCCACGATAGTTCGCAGATAGCTATTTAAGAATATCATTATATTATTGTTTCATCAACCAAACCGAAGATTACTCTTCATAACCGTTAGGATTCTGGCTCTGCCATCTCCAGGAATCAGCACACATCTCTTTGATTCCGTTCTCAGCCTTCCAGCCAAGTTCTCTCTCAGCCTTGTCAGCATTGGAATAGCAAGTAGCAATGTCACCAGGTCTTCTCTCTCTGATAACATAAGGAACCTTAACTCCTGTAGCCTCTTCGAAGTTCTTAACAATATCAAGAACGCTGTAGCCAACACCTGTACCAAGGTTGTAGATATTAAGTCCGCTTCCTGGTGCAAGCTTTTGAAGCGCCTTAACATGTCCAAGTGCAAGATCTACTACATGGATATAATCTCTAACACCTGTTCCATCTGGTGTGTCGTAGTCGTTACCAAATACGTTGAGCTCTGGGAGCTTACCTACAGCAACCTGTGTAATGTATGGCATAAGGTTGTTAGGAATTCCGTTAGGGTTCTCACCAATTGTGCCGCTCTTGTGAGCTCCAATAGGATTAAAGTAACGAAGAAGTACTACATTCCACTCTGGATCTGCCTTCTGAATGTCAGAAAGAACCTGCTCAAGCATTGACTTGGTCCAGCCATATGGGTTAGTACATGTTCCCTTAGGGCACTCCTCTGTGATTGGAACGAATGCTGGGTTGCCATATACTGTTGCTGATGATGAGAAGATGATGTTCTTGCAGCCATGCTGTCTCATAACATCAACAAGTGTAAGTGTTCCAGTAATATTGTTGTCATAGTATTCCCATGGCTTCTGTACTGACTCGCCAACAGCCTTAAGTCCTGCAAAATGAATAACACTGTCAATCTTCTCGCTTGCAAAGATCTTCTCAAGACCTTCTCTGTCTCTGATATCTGCCTCGTAGAAAGGAACTTTTTTACCAGTAAGAGCTTCTACTCTTCCGATAACCTTCTTGCTGGAATTAGCAAGATTGTCCATTACTACTACGTCATAGCCTGCATTCTGCAGTTCAACTACTGTATGTGATCCGATATAACCTGCTCCGCCTGTAACAAGAATAGCCATAGTAATCCTCCGTATCAAACTATTTGTTTTGTTATGACATCATTGTATATTCGAACTTCATAATACGCAACGCAGTTATGTTGCATATACCTGTCAAAATGTTAAATCAAAGTTCGATGCCGTTCAGTTTGCAAAGCTCTCTTGCAGATTCTACAGAGTCTACACCCTCTTTATTCTTGATAGGAGCAAACTCATGCTCTCTTACAACTTCGTAAGGAAGGCATGTATCAAGCTCATGAATCATATCAAGAACGAGCTGCTCGAACTTGCATCCGTTAGGAGCCTCTGGCTTAACCAGATTAGCATTCTCATCGATATATGGAATCTTCTTCTCAACAACATGAAGAGGAAGTGTATTCTTGGCAATATCATTAAGAGCCTTCTCGTTAAAGAGATAGTTGAGGATAACGCCATAGTTGTATGCTGGATCTCCGTTAGCATCCTTGGCATCCATCATCTCCTGTGAAAGCTCATAGTACTCAACGATAGATGGCTTGCCATCCTCGAGGCACATTACGCCAACCTTCTCATCTGGAGCGTTCTTCCTAACAACCTTAGCGCCACATGAAACACCAGCATTAACTGTTGCTCCAACGAAGCAAGGATCACAGATTCTCTGAAGAACATTATCTACAGCAAAGATATCGATCCACTCGATGCCCTCTTTAAGAAGCACATCACGAAGGCCTGCCTTGAGCATTGAAGAATACCAGCCAGCATTTCCGTTAGGAGATGTAGAAATCCTGCCCTTGCCTTCCATGTATACCTTACCGTTATAGTCAGAAGCTGGAGCCATGTCCTGCTTGAAGAATGTAACCTTATCCTCTGGATAGCCAAAGAAGTTGTGCTCCTTGAGGAAGTTAACAGTAGCATCATTATTCTTCTCACTTGTCATGATGAAGAGATGAATGTAAGCTCCATCTGCCTGGTTAACTGTGTCCTGAAGATTCTCAATAATTCTCTGGAAAATATATACAGGCTTAGTAAGTCCGATATCATACATTCCCTTAGGATTATCTGAGCCAAGTCTTGTGCCCATTCCACCTGCAAGAAGTACTGCAGCTACCTTGCCAGCCTTAATTGTCTCAACACCGATCTTTCTGAATTCTTCTTTTCTCTCCTCGATCTCAGAAACCTGCATAGCAGCAAGTGGAGAAAACTCCCCTCTTCCCTCGCTCTTGCCAAGGTTCTTGCAGTTCTCAAGTACTGCAAAATCTGTCTCCTCGATCTGTGTAAGAAGATCCTTCTGTTCAGCCTCTGTAAGCTCATCGTAGTATTTAAGGACGTGTTCCTGTCCATACTGCTGAAGTTTCGCCTTTGCGCTCTGTAAATCCATTTCTATTCCCTCACTTTTGAGTTATCGTTTCTATTTTTTCGCCGTTACATTGTATCACAATTAGCTGTTTTATACTAACTTATTAATGCGAAAAGAGCTTACGTTTTTTGCGTAAGCTCTTAATAAGTTTCTAAAATATATTACTGTGGAGTTCCTGTAGTTGGCTGTGCTGGTGCCTGTGCAACAACTGTAGGATCTACAGGAGCAGGAGTTCCAGGAACCCATCCGGCAGGAGCAACTAAAAGTCCATTCTTATCAAATGTACATTCTACGTTATCGAGAACTGCTGATACCTTGGTGAGCATTCTACCGTTGTTGGCATCGAAGTATCTCCATCCATCAGGAAGCTGAACCCATCCAACAACCATATGTCCATCAGTAGGATCAAGGTAGTAAACGCCATCTTTGAGAGATGCAAGTCCAAGTGCCATGAGACCATCCTGTCCAAAGTAGAAGGCTCTTCCATCTATTGCACTCCAGCCCTTGACCATCTTACCATCAGCGCCGAAGTAATATCTTGCTCCAACATCGCCTGACCAGCCAGTAAACATAACACCATCGTTACCAAAAAGATAAACCGACTTGTCGATAGTTGTAAGACCTACTGTAGCCTTGTAATCTGGTCCAAAGTAAAACATCTGTCCAAGCTCGTTGGCAAACCAGCCTGTGATGGCTGCTCCGTCAGCTCCGAACATAAACTTACCGATCTCAAATGCAAGCATTCCAGTCTGCATTACACCGGCTTCATTAAAGTAGTAAAGCTTGCTGCCAATCTGTGTAAGACCAACATGCATCAGATAGTTATCATCAAAGTAGTGAACACCATCTGCAAGAGGAATAAGTCCCTTCTGACATACACCATCTTCGCCTGCATAGCAGATTGCTCCGCCTACATCTATAAGACCAGTTCTTCTGACACCGTTGGCATCAAAGAAATATCTTTTACCATCTATGTCTGCAAAACCAACCTTGGCAAGTCCGCCCTGAGTAGGATCGAGATAATAGATTCCTGACTCATCCTGGAACCAGCCGGCGTTGATAACACCGTTTGCATCTGCGTGATATCTGCCGTTTGACAGATTGAGCCAGCCAGACATCCTTCTGTAATTGTGGTAGTAGTAAATGTTACCGCCGTAGCTGTTGAAGCCCTCAGGAATCATGCGGCTGAAATAATCAACATAGAGATGGTTGATATCAACCCTTGAAGGAATACCTGCTATTGAACCATGGCTTGTTGACTGCCACATAGCGTAGTCACCAGGATATTCGCAGGCATTGCCATACTGAGCAACCCACTTAGGCGATGATACAACAGGCATTCTGCCCATAAACCAGTTCTTGCTGGCATAAACCATTGGCTCATAACCATTTGCATATATGATTCCGCAGAATGTATCTGCGATAGCCTGAAGCTGCGCAGGGTTAAGTCCCTTCTGACAGGAATCTTCTATATCTATTGCTATAGGGAAAGATACTGTATAAGGAGCAATCCAGGCCAGTACAAGATTGGCCTCAGCCGCTGCCTGCTCAGGAGTTGTAGCATAGGAATAAATATAGATACCTGTTCTGATACCTGCAGCATTGGCGTTAACAATATTATTAACGAACTGCTCGTCGATACCCTTCTTGGTGGTACCAACCCTTATCATTGCGAATTTAACACCGGAATTCTTGACCTGCTGCCAGTTGACACCTCCCTGATATTTGGAAACATCAACTCCCATTGCGATCTCTGGGCCTCTTGCAGAAACTTCCACTTTGGCCGCAGGTGATAAAGACAGGAGCGCCACTGCCCCAATAAGCGCACCTACAGAAAGTAAGGCTTTCTTTAAACTTTTAAACATACTTTTCCCCTCATTTTTTAAGTTTTTCTTAACATGTAAATTATAAGGGTTAGCCGTTTACTAGTCAACGCAAGAAAAAAGAGGCCATATAGGCCTCTTTGAGCATTTTATTTGTCCAGATATTTGATTATTCCGTATGCTCCGGTTCCTGCATGAGCATTAAAAGTAATGGTTGTTGGCTCATCATCAAGATCTGGGAGAATCTCATAAGCTCCTCCGTTCTTAACATAAACCATAGCATAGGTATTATTCTCGCTTCTAAAGGCAGTAGGAATCGAAACCTTTGTAGTTACCTGCATTTCATCATTCTCATAAGGATATACCTTGGTTGAAAAGTATCTGCTGACAGTCATCTGGAAGGTAGCTCCAAGCTCAGCATTCTGAGATTTAGCAATTATATCCATGGTCTCAACTGCCTGAGGTGCAGTATATTTGTACAGATCCCAGGTTGACACAAAGAAATATTCAAGGACCATGAAGTTAGCCTGCTTCTGAAGATCAGCAAGTGATGAAACCACTGCAAGTCCAGGAATGCTGTAGGCATAATAATGTCCATCCAGAGTGGTCTTAGTAATAACTCCGTTAACAACTACAGTATTGTTCTGAGGAATCACTACGTCTGGCTCTTCCTCCACTACCTCTGCAGTAGTTGTAGTCGCTGTATCTGCCTCAAGAGCAGCCAGAGCAGCTGCAGCGCCTGCACTTGATGGAGCGCCCTTTCCAGCTTCTGCGCTATCTGAATTAGCAACCTTGGACTGGAGAGATGCAGCAATTCCTTCTGTAGCCTGTGCTGATACTGCTGTGAAATCCAGTGACACTATACTTACTATAGCTAAAAGAATCCCTAAGGATCTTCTGATCATTTGTCTTTTCATCTGTAGCCCCCGTATTCTGTGGCCTCATCTGTAAGACCACTATCTATCATAATAGTAACACCCAGTCTCCACATTATAAAGAAAAATATTAGCAAAATATGTAAATAACTGGCAACTAAGTGATAAGCATTTTCCCGCGTAAAAGCTTACAATTCTAAGGTAGATTATATGAAAGGAAACACATTTTGTAACATGAAAAAGAAACTATTAATGGCGATGATACTCACCTGTGTATCGCTCACCGCCTGCGGAAATGATATAGAAAGGGCAATTGCAGAGGAAACTTCTTATTCTGCAGAGGCAGATTCAGCAGATCTTAGCAGTGAATCAGCTACAGAAAGTACAGCTGAAGCTTCAGCAGAAGATGCTTCCAGTGCTTCATCCTCTGATAGCAGTCAGGAAGCAGCCAAGGCTGAAGCCTCCGAGCAACATGCAGAAGTTGGAGAAATGGTCCTTCCTAAATATACAGCCCTTAGAACCGGTGAAGGCTCTGGTACAATCGAACGAATCACTTACACAACCTATGACTACGCTGGTGATGGAAGTGAGTACACCAAGGAAGCTAACGTATACCTTCCTGCAGACTACAGTGCGGACAAAAAATATAACGTCATGATCCTTATGCATGGAATCGGCGGAAATGAAGATGAATGGGGCATGAACAAGAGCACCTCCAGAGTAAAAGCTATCATGGATAACCTTGGATACTACGGTGATGTTGAACCGTTCATTGTTGTAACTCCAAACGGAAGAGCCGGTAAAAAAGGCGGCGAGAAAGGTTCTGGTTATCAGTCCTTCTACCTGTTTGGTCAGGAGCTTAGAAATGATCTGATTCCATATATCGACTCACATTACAGCACCTATGCCGATTACGAAGAGGGCTATGACATCTCTGCAGCCCGCGATCACAGGGCTATCGCAGGTTTATCTATGGGTGGTATGCAGACAATCAACATCGGTATCGGAGAATGTCTTGATATGTTCAGTTATTTTGGCGCATTCTCAGCAGCTCCTACCAGTAACATAGCTTCCAAAACAGCTTCTATTGTTGCTGACAGCGAATACCCTATTAACTATTTCTACAATATATGCGGCTTACAGGATAGAACAGCTTATGCCAGCTCATCAGCTGCTGCCAAGACTCTTCCTGCCCTCTGCGACAAGCTTGTGGACGGCGAGAACTTCATGTGGCAGGAAGTAGATGGTGGACATGATTTCCATATCTGGTATCTTGGTTTCTACAATTTCGCACAGCTGGCTTTCCATAAAGCCTGAGTAATATTATGGATTAACGATATTTCTCATTTCTCCGCGCATAAAAGCTTCTACATTCTTTTTAACTTCCTCAAGGCATCTGCGGCGAGCTTCAGTGCTTGCCCATGCCAGATGAGGAGTTACAACAAGCTTACCACTGTCCTGAATTTTCAGAAGTGGTGAATCCTTAGCCATTGGCTCGGGATTTAATACATCAAGGCCCGCAGCCTGTATCTTGCCTTCTGAAAGGGCATCATACAGATCCTGCTCACTTACGACAGCACCTCTGGCAACATTTATGAGGATTGCTGTCTTTTTCATTTTATCGAAAGCTTTTTTATCAAAAAGATTTCTTGTCCTGTCACTGAGAGGGCAATGGATAGAGATCACATCGCTTCGGCTGAGAAGCTCGTCAAACTCCACTCTCTCATAATCTGTGCAGGTACTATTTCCTGATGCTGAGTAAAAGATAACCTTAGCACCGAAAGCTGTTGCTATCTGAGCAACCTTCCTGCCTATGTTTCCCATTCCTACTATTCCGTAGGTCATTCCATCAAGCTCATTAAAAGGAATATCAAGACAGCAGAAATGTGATTGATTAGCATAGCTGCCATCCTTAACAAATTCGTCGTAGTGGCGCATATTCTCCATAAGATAAAAGAGGAGCGCAAAGGTATGCTGTGCTACAGAAGCAGTTGAATAGTTGACTACATTGGCAACCTTAACTCCATGTCTGTCGCAGGCAGGAATATTTGCATTATCAAAGCCTGTGGCGAACTCGCAGATGAGCTTAAGATCCGGTGCATCATCCAGTATCTTATCTGTAATGGCACTCTTATTGATCAAAAGAACCTGTGCCCCAGCCAGTCTTTCCCTGGCATTATCTTCTGTAATCTTGTCATCATAATATGTTACTTCTCCCAGCTCATCATAGAGCGTATAGTCCATATCATTTCCAACACTATCTTTATCAGCTACAACAATCTTCATGCTATTCCTCCTTGAATATGTACTAAATAAGGCGCACACCAAATGGTGTACGCCTTAAGATTATCATTTATGTATCCACTTATCAAATTAAGCGAATGGGTTCTCTGTTGGGTATGGAAGAGAAGCTGGCTGGTTGTAGCCGATAACCTCTGCTCCAACATACTTAAATACTTCGAAGAGTGCCTTTCCAAAGTGACCGAATGCAACTGCACCGTGGTGAGGGAAGTTGTGCTGGATAAGAATGTGTCTGTAGAATCTTCCCATCTCTGGAATAGCGAATACACCGATACCACCGAATGACTGTGTAGCAACAGGAAGAACCTCACCCTGTGCAACATATGCCTTAAGATGGTTATCAGATGTGCTCTGAAGTCTGAAGAATGTGATATCACCAGGAACGATATCTCCTTCAAGTGTTCCCTGTGTAACTTCCTCAGGAAGGTTTCTAGCCATAATTCTCTGGAACTTCATCTCGCAGCTTGAAAGCTTGCTTGTGCATGTATTTCCGCAGTGGAAGCCCATGAATGTATCTGTGTGCTTGTAGTCGAACTTGCCCTTGATTGACTGCTCGTACATATCAGCAGGTACAGAGTTGTTGATATCAAGAAGTGTTACAGCGTCGTTAGAGATGCATGATCCGATGAACTCACTGATTGCGCCATAGATATCTACTTCGCAAGATACAGGAATTCCACGGCCTGTAAGTCTTGAGTTTACATAGCAAGGAACGAATCCGAACTGTGTCTGGAATGCAGGCCAGCACTTACCAGCGATACATACATATTTCTTGCCGCCTCTGTGCTCCTCGATCCAGTCAAGAAGTGTAAGCTCGTACTGAGCAAGCTTAGCAAGGATTTCTGGCTTCTTGTTACCAGCGCCAAGATCCTTCTCCATATCCTTAACAACGTCAGCGATTCTAGCGTCACCAGCGTGCTTGTTGAATGACTCGAAGAGGTCAAGCTCTGAGTTCTCCTCGATCTCAGCACCCATGTTGTAGATCTGCTGAATAGGAGCGTTACAAGCAAGGAAGTTCATAGGACGAGGACCGAATGAGATAACCTTGAGGTTAGCAAGTCCATCAAGAGCTCTAGCGATAGGTACGAACTCGTTGATCATCTTAGCGCACTCATCAGCTGTTCCTACTGGATACTCAGGAATATAAGCCTTTACTCCACGAAGGTGAAGGTTGTAGCTTGCGTTGAGCATTCCGCAGTAAGCATCTCCTCTGCCATCGATAAGGTCACCCTGTGACTCCTCAGCAGCTGCGCAGAACATTACAGGTCCATCGAACTTCTGAGCAAGAAGTGTCTCAGAAATTTCTGGTCCGAAGTTACCAAGATATACGCAAAGAGCGTTACATCCAGCCTTCTTAACATCCTCAAGAGCCTCAAGTGTCTGAGTCTCGCTCTCGATGATACATACAGGACACTCATAAACGTCCTTGTCGTTGAAATTCTTCTTATAAGCCTCTACTAAAGCTTTTCTTCTGTTGACAGCAAGTGATGCTGGGAAGCAATCACGGCTAACTGCAACAAGTCCAATTTTTACTTCTGGCATGTTAATCATAAAAAATCCCCTTTCTGCGTATAAGCGCATTAAAACTTTTCCTTATCCCAAGAGCTCTTAGCTCTCATCGATCAGTTTACTATGTCAAAAAAGTACAACTTATGACTTGTATTCTTTTGACGATAATAATTATCAACCATAGCCAACTTAAATACAAGCATGCAAAACGTAGAAAAATAATCGATAAAATTATTCAATTTGCTTGTAAGTTGTATTGCTCGGTTAGCAAAACTTATACATGTTTTGCCCCCCGATACAATATATTGTGATTTATCCGAGTGTGAAATCAAAAGACATGCATTTGTGTCCTGTAAGCTCCTCTGATCTTGAATCAGGCTGCTGTGTACCAGCAAAGAGTCTGAAATTCTTGGCAAATACAGCTCTTACACCATCTTCATTAACAGATGTAAATGCTCTTCCAGGAATATCGATGGTAACTTCTACATTTCCACCTGCTGGAACATGAACTCTCTTGAAGCCGCAAAGACTAGGATGAGTTGTAGCAAACTCAGAATCCAGGTCCTTGATATAAACCTGTACAACTTCGTCTGTGTCAACCTTACCATCATTAACAACTGTTACTGTAAGCTGTGCCCCCTGTACACCTCCAGCCTGTGCATCAACATGTAACTTGTTCTCTCCTGTTACATAGCAGTCACCGTATGTAAGACCATAACCAAATGGATAAAGAGGTGTTCCCTCAAAGTATCTGTAGGTTCTGTTCTTCATTGAGTAATCCTTAAAATCAGGAAGATCATCTGCTGAGTAATAGAATGTAAGTGGAAGCTTACCTGATGGTGATACATCTCCGAAGAGGATGTCTGCTACATCAGCACCGCCTCTTGCTCCTGGATACCAAGCCTGAATAACAGCATTAGCACAATCCTGAGCCTTGGACAAATCAATAGCACTTCCTGCCATATCTATAACGATTGTTGGCTTACCACAGTCAAGAACTGCGTTAAGGAGCTGTCTCTGGCAAAGCGGAAGGTTAAGATTGATCTTGTCTCCTGATGCAAACTGGTTACCTGCATCCCCCTCTTCTCCCTCGAGGTTCTCATCAAGTCCAACTACTACAACTACTACATCTGAATGATCAGCAACTGCCTGGGCCTCAGAAAGTCTGTCTGGAAGGTTAGGATCAGCAAGATTACTGATGTTGTTCTGGAAGATATCACTACCTTCTGAATAAAGAACGCGAACATCATCTCCAACCTTATCCTGAATACCCTCAAGAACAGTGATATATCTTGAAGCTGTTCCATGGTAGTTACCGATAAGTGACAATCTTGAGTTAGCATTTGGTCCAACTACACCGATTGTCTTAATGTTATCTTTATTTAAAGGAAGAAGACCATCATTCTTGAGAAGAACTACTGACTCCTTGGCTGCCTTGCTGGCAACCTTGAGGTGATCTTTACACTCAACCTTCTCATAAGGAATCTCATCATATTCTGTCTTGTCAAACATACCAAGAAGGAATCTTGTTGTGAACAGTCTCTCACATGATGTTGTGATAAGGTCCTCACTGATAAGACCAGCTCTTACTCCATTCATGATTGACTGATATGTACATCCACAGTTAAGATCGCATCCCATCTCAAGCGCAAGCTTAGCTGACTCTTCAGGACTGCTTGTAACCTTGTGATTCTCATGGAAATCCTTGATAGCCCAGCAGTCAGATACAAAGTGGCCTTCAAAGCCCCACTTATCTCTAAGTGTGTCTACCATGAGTGGCTTGTTAGCACAGCATGGCTCACCATTTGTTCTGTTGTAAGCACCCATAACAGCCTCTACACCAGCCTCTGTTACGCATGCCTCAAATGCTGGGAGGTATGTCTCCTCGAGATCCTTCTTGGATGCCTTGGCATCGAAGAAATGTCTCTCGCCCTCAGGACCTGAATGAACTGCAAAGTGCTTGGCACATGCAGCAACCTTCATATACTCACCATCGCCCTGCATTCCCTTAACAAAAGGAACTGCAAGTCTGCTGGTAAGGAATGGATCCTCACCATAGGTCTCATGGCCTCTGCCCCAACGTGGATCACGGAAGATGTTTACGTTAGGAGCCCAGAAAGTAAGACCCTTGTAGATATCTCTGTCCTCTCTCTTGGACTGTTCATTGTACTTGGCGCGAGCTTCCTCAGCTATGATTTCACCAACCTCGCCCATAAGTTCCTCATCAAAAGCTGCGGCAAGTCCGATAGCCTGTGGGAACATTGTGGCTGTGCCGGCTCTTGCTACTCCGTGAAGAGCCTCATTCCACCAGTTGTACGCTGGGATGCCCAGTCTGTCAATGGCAGGTGCATCATAGCGAAGCTGGGATGCTTTCTCTTCAATGGTCATCTTGGCAACAAGCTCTTTAGCACGCTTTCTTGCTTCTTGTCTGTTCATAGTATTCCCCTTTATTTATGTATGTATTACCCTATTTTCATCATTTGGCATTATTTATTCTCACATAGAGCAGGTTCTTATTTCTTACCATATTTTGCCTTCATCATCTTAATATTTGCGGATAGTGCTTATGTGTATAGAAGTTTCGCGGAAAGTCTGATAAAATCTATTTTTGAAGCACTTTTTATACATAAAGTTTTCGAGGAGATATAGTATGGCATTTGAAGTAAAACACTTACAGAAAAAGTTTGGGGAAAAGCAGGCAGTCGAGGATCTCTCTTTTGAACTTGTCAGCCCTGGTGTCTACGCACTTCTTGGCACTAATGGCGCAGGTAAATCAACATCCATCCGTATGATGCTCGGCATTCTTGCAAAAGATCACGGCGAAGTTCTCTTAAATGGTGAGAACTTTGACACACGCAAGGTTAATGTCGGATACCTTGCAGAGGAAAGAGGTTTGTATCCTAAATATCCAATCATGGATCAGCTTCTTTATTTCGCATCACTTAAAGGTTTATCCACTGATGAAGCAATGGATAGGATCAAATACTGGGGAGACAGACTCAAGGTTACAGAATATCTTTTCCCAGAGAGAAAAAAAGGCAAGAAATTCAAGCCGACTCTTGCAGATCAGCTGTCCAAAGGTAACCAGCAGAAGATACAGCTCATGGCTGCTCTTATCTCAGATCCTGAGTTCCTTATTCTGGACGAGCCTCTTTCTGGTCTTGATCCTGTAAACACAGATCTTTTCAAGAGCGTAATCCACGAAGAAATAGATAAAAAGAAATATATCATCATGTCCTCTCACCAGATGCCCGTCATCGAGGAATTCTGTGAGGACATCACAATCATGAACAGAGGTAAGGTCAAGGTTCAGGGTAACCTCAACGATATCAAGAAGTCTTACGGCCGAGTTAACCTCTTTGTTAAGTGCGATGAGGATATTACTGATACAATCAGCACACTTGGCATCAAGGTCGTCAACGACACACCAGCCGGCGTTCAGCTCAAGGTAAAAGATGAAGCAGAAGCCAAGAACCTGCTTCGCCATCTTACAGATGCTGATAAATCCATCGTACATTTCGAGCTCAGAGAGCCTTCTCTTCACGAGATTTTCATTGAAGCTGTTGGAGAAGGAAATATAGAAAACGAGGCGGAGGAAACTGTAAGTGAATAAAAGTGAATTAAGAGGCTTTAAACAGGTCTTTGTATTCGAGCTCCTTACAGGCCTTCAGAAGACTGGTTTTAAAGCTTTTCTGGGAATAGTATGTGCTATTGCCTTTTTTGCCACACCTATCATGGTCATTATCGGCAACATCAAATCCGGCAATAGTGAGTCACCTTCAAATATTGAATCAGTATATGTATATAACGAAACAGAGCTTTCTATAGATTATAGTAACTTTACTGCTATGGACAGATATTCGGGCCTATCCTTTATCACCGATAACAGCGCATCCTTTGATGCTGCAGTAGAAAATCTCGAGAGCAAGCCTTCCAATAATGATCTTGTTGTTAAGGTTTCTTATGATGAAGAAGATGGCTTTGACGTGAACATTGTTCGTTCCAGCAAGTCCGGTATCGAGGATTCAGAGCTTGATACCTTCGAAAGTGATTTCTTTACTTTCTTCAGGGATGAGACATTAAAAAGTCTTGATATCAGCAGCGATGATTATGACTACATGTCCAAAGAGCTGAATGTAACCATCATGAAGCCCGACGATAAAGGTGCTTACACAGAGGATACTACAAGATTTACATACAACGATTACATCCTTATTATTGGCGGCCTGATGTTTGTATTTATGTTCATCAACATGTCCGTAAGTACAGTAGCTACATCTATCGCCACAGAGAAGTCATCAAGAGTGATCGAATTCCTTCTCACAGGAACAAGACCTATTGCCCTGTTATCAGGTAAGATTGCAGCTAGACTTGTAGAAACTCTCATAATGACCTTTGCCGGATATTCCTGTAACTTCCTGTCACAGCTTGTGAGTGTGTTCCTGATAAGAGATACCAAGGCAGTATCAAACACCACAAGTAGCGTAGTTACAGTTTCTACCTTTTGGGAGACAATGACTCCTGAAAAGCTGGTGGTTGCTGTATTATACTTCCTTGCTGGTCTAGCTCTTTTCTCAATTATTGGAGCCCTTACTGGCGCTAGCGTATCCAAGCTCGATGAACTACAGGATGCATATAAGCTCTACAGCTTTATACTGCTGATCTGCGTTTATGCAGATATGTTCTACATAATCCTGATGTTTAACTCAAGCGGACATGAGGCGCTTCAGACATTTTTTGCTATGTTCCCCTTAACTGGCGCATTCATTACTCCAGCCCTTATATTAACTGGCAAGCTCAGTGTGATCGCGGGTCTCATAGCACTTGTCATCATAATAATCACAGCAGCCTGCACATTTATCCTTGCATCCGCAGTATATGAGTCAATGCTTCTTTTCCAGGGCAAAAGACTTGGCGTTAAAGACATAATTACACTTATGAAAAAGCAGGTGGTCGTATGAAGAACTGGCTAAAAATATTAAAATTCACATTACAACAAGCCATCAAAGGCTCGAAATTCATAACTTCTACAGCTATCGCAGGTATTGTAATCCTTGTAGGTGTTGCAGTCACAAATGTATTCCTTGCCGGAGCCTTTAATAAGGAAGAGCAGATAAAAGCCCTGAAAGCTGTATACATAGTAAATGAAACAGATTATTCCATTGATACTGACAGCTTCGTTCAAAAACATCAAAAAGATTATCCGAACCTTCAGTTCAGTGAACTAAATGATGTAGACCCGCAGAAAGCTGCTTCTGATCCAGCAACTTACCTTGGTGATAACGCTGATTACTCTATTGTCCTTCAAGTTGCCGAGAGCGAAGACAGCTGCGACCTTACAGTCTATATTCCGAAAACAAGTCTTATTAACAGCGACGAAAGCGCAGATTTCATAGAAGATTTTGCTGACACAATTAAAAATGCCAAGATCAAAAGCACTGGTATTTCCGAAGAAAAACTCAACATGGCTATCAGCGACATAAGCTTCGATGAAACCAAAGCGGATGCCGTAGAGGAAGAAGAGGACTACTCATTATTATCCTACCTGGCTCACATGCTCGTTATGCTTGTTTTATACTTCCTGGTAATCTTCTATGGACAGAGCATTGGTCAGATAGTCAGCATGGAAAAGACATCCAAACTAAATGAATATCTTCTGACTCTTTCAGAACCCTCAGGTATTATTTTTGGTAAAGTAACAGCCATCTTCTGTGAAGCAGTTATCCAGATAATTACATGGGTAATATGCGGATTTGCAGGACTACTATTAAGTAACAGTATGATCAAGAGTCTCACAGGCGAAGCTCCAAAGAGCCTTATCTCCACATTCATGGAGGCCATGCCTGAAGGAACAATTTCAGATAACTTCGGAGTACTTCTGATTCTGGCTATCATAGCTTTACTTGCTGCATTTCTTTTCTACTGCTTCGTATCTGCACTGTTTGCTTCCTTTGCTGCTACAGCAGAAGAGCTCACACAGACTACTGGAATGTCAGTATTGACAATGCTCTTTGGTTTCATCGCAGCATTGTATGTACCTTCATACACCGGTTCAGATGTGGCTACTACGATCATTCGAATCATTCCATTTACAGCAGCCTTCTCTTTACCTGGTGATATCGCAAGTGGACATATCGGTATTCTGGAATTTGTATTGTACTTAGCTATACTCCTTGTATTTACAGTTCTTTTGGCACTCCTTACAGGAAGAGTTTACAAGAACAGATTGTTCAAAAAAGGCACCAAGGGAATGTTTGCAGAGATTGTAGCCGCCATTACAGGCAAGGTTACAACCAAGGCAGAGGATGAAGAAGATAAGAGCACCACAGTCTATGATCCGACAAGCTATGAAAGATATGACAAAGCAAAAAAAACCTATACCATTGTCGGCTTTGCACTCCTTACCTTCATGCTAGCTGCGAATGTACTTGGTGGTCTTGTAGGAAGCGTTATCGGCAATATGGTAGCAGCGCAAAGACATGTAGGCCTTACAGATATGTATGAGGATACAACGTTCCTTGTTATCAACAACTGCATTGCCATTTACCTGATTGCTGTTCCAATATGCTTCCTCATCATGAAGCTCACAAACGACTCTGTTGTCACTGTAAAAGAGAAAATGAAAACCAGCATGTATCTAAGATGCGTTTTCGTTGTGTTCCCTGTAGCCTATGCGCTCAATATTTTCAGCCAGCGACTTGCTTCCCTGATGACAAGCGGCGAAGCTGAGAATACAACGATCAACACACTTACTGCAGGTGACAATATACCAGCATTTATAATGGTTTCGTTCCTTGCACCAATATTCGAAGAGCTTGTGTTCAGAAAGTTCATTATTGACAGAACAAGGCGCTACGGAGAATTTACAGCTATTATGTTCTCCTCAATTGCCTTTGGATTATTCCACTGTAACCTGTATCAGTTATTCTATGCATTTGCAATTGGTCTCGTTCTTGGATATGTATATGTGAAGACAGGAAATGTTCTTCTGACCATCATAATACACTTGATCGTGAACACATCTTCATCGCTGGCACCGATTATTCCTACAGCTTATCAGTACTTTGCTTATGCAATGTTGGTTCTTGGAGTACTTTCACTTGTTTATACACTGATAAAAAGAGATGTTAAGCTTGAACCTGAAAGAGATGAAGTTCCATCCAGGGAACTTTCAGCCATAGCATATAGAAACTCAGGAACAATCCTTTTTACAGCAGTTTGTATCATGATCATGCTCTACCAGCTGTTCGCTCCTATGATACTTAAATAAAACCATATAGGCATCAAAAAGGGCATCCCATAAAGGGATGCCCTTCTTTATTTATATATGATATACGGATTGCTCCATTTCATGCAAGCATGAATAATCTATGCATTATGACACCTATATCATGGCAGCATATCTGCATCGCCGAAGTACTCAGCCCACTTCTCTGCACGCTCGTCCATGATTGCCTGGCCGCCGGCTGAGAGGTAATCTGCCATGAAGCTATCCCATGTTGAATCGAAGTCTGCTTCAGCTGCAACTACAGCGTTGTCATAGATCTGATCTCTCTTAGATGAAAGAGTATCACCTACACCAGCTTCTGCTGTGATCTCACCAACGTTAACGTTCTTAGGCTCAAGACCATCTGCCATAGCAAGCTTGTTAGCCTGATCTACAAGCTCAGGATCAGCCTCAGCATAACCATATGCAAGTGAAAGAGCTGCAAGCTTCTCATCGCCGAAGTATGTTCCGTTACATGTGATTGTGTAGTCGATGTTCTTACCAGAGTTCTGGATTGCATCGCCTGTTGCTGCAATGATCTGGATAGCGCCGCTATCAAGAACTTCGTGTGTTACGCCCTCATCACCAGCCTGAAGGTACTTAATAACATCTGGCTGTGAGATGTAGTCGAGGTAAAGAAGAGATGCAAGAGGCTCTGTGTTTGTTGAAGGGAAGAAGAGCTTTCTGTCTCCAGCTGAGCTGTAAAGCCACTTAGAATACTTGCCTGCTGAATTCTGGAAGCAATCTACAGGAACAAACTTAGCGTCTTCGCCAACATTTCTCTTAAGGTTAGCGTTGATTGAATCTTCACCGTTTCTGAATACATAATCCCAGTTGTGCTGGAATGCACCAACATAACCAGCCTTGATCATATCATCCTCAGTTGTGTCTCCACTTCCATAAAGAGCGAAGTCTTTCCACATAAGGCCTGCATTGTACCACTTGTTAAGG